>ENA-OUQW01003739-OUQW01003739.1-human-gut-metagenome-genome-assembly--contig:-NODE-3739-length-10617-cov-6.038250_pt1 | contig 10617 bp, 8 predicted proteins | sample MGYA00248464_ERZ548849 | MGnify/ENA primary metagenome ERZ548849 (study PRJEB26491, sample SAMN04978193) | human gut metagenome | host: Homo sapiens | study: EMG produced TPA metagenomics assembly of...
GGTTCTTGCTTCTAAATATCGTTCCCTTAGATCACAATCCATAAGATCCACATAATCATCCAAGTCATCATAATTTAAAAACAATGATAACTTTGCCGGATTCTGCAAATAAATCATTACCATCTGGTTTAATGTATCTGGTAAAAAATCTAAATCCTGAAAACAGATAACAAAATACTGATCAAAATCCCGAATTTCTTCCAGTACATCCAGTTGCTCCAATTTCTCTAATTTGCTTGCCAAATCGTTGTCCACTCGATTGGGTAATAAATCCTCTTCATTATCCGTACAATCTTTCCACCATTTTAATATCATATATAACAAATACTCATATTTAGGTTTTATGTAATCTCTGATCATTCTTGAACAAATAATCTCATATAACTCATTAATCGTATTTCTACATTCCTCTGGCTTCCTTGTCAGATAATCTCTTGGAAAAAAATCTTCCAATCCATATTCAGGATCATTTTCCAGCATATCTATCAAAACCCTTATTATATCCTGCAGATTTTTATTAACATATTTTGTAACCTGTAAATCTACCTCTGACAATATATGATCGTAACCGACCAATTCTATTTGTATCATATCAACTCATCTCCTAAGGCTTCAATCTATATTATATTATCATATTGCACGCGCTTCGACAAATATCAGTTTTAGACCTACGCCATATGAGCGAAAAGAAATTGAACTATTGTACCATCGACTTCTCGATCTTGAGCAAAGTATCATCACTTTCGGCAGCCAAGATATTATCCCAAAAGATGTTTCTTTATTCCAAGATGAGATTAACGCACTGCAGGAAGAGATCTATTTACCATGTTGAAAGCAGTCATCACGCTGTTAGATGGCGCCAAATACCTCTGGCAGGATGAGTCAACCAGCAAAAAGTAATTTCTAGAATACATTCATACTAACTCCAAAGATCCCCTCCGGCATTCGCCAAGGGGATCTTTCTTCTATTCTTCTGTTATATATTTCTGCAAACGGCTCGTTGGTTTTTCTGGTATTGTATATGCCAATTTTCCACTTTCTATCATTGGTTTTAAAAATTTTCTAGTCAGATATGTTCGGTTTTTATATCCAACATGATCCAATATCTCTTTTTTGCTTTTAGGTTTCCTACAAAATTTCAATATTTCCCGTTCGAGTGCTATACTATTATCTTGGTCACTATCTTGGTCACTAACCTTTGGCCCCGATTTTAATGTTGCCGCATCATTTAATGGTATAACTGTTCGAAATATGTCACCCTCCACAAATTGCGGAACTCCTCCTGAATACATTTTCGTATATTTGTAAGTGTTTCGCATTCCTGAGCCAAGTTCATCTGCAAGCCCGATTTCTCTAAACACCTTTGAAATGGCAGGATTTTTCGGAAATGGTTGAAACGTATTCAGATCCAAATTTCCATATCCATGTGTCCTATTACTGTTCTCAGCTAATATCCGATTCTTTTCAATAATTATTTTGGCTACATAACCACTTGAATAATCTCGGTGTGCTAAACTGTTAGAAATTATCTCCCTCAATATTGCATCCCTTGCGCTCACCGACTGCATTCCATCAAAATCAATCCGGCACTTCTCAACAATTCCTCATCATCCATAGACTGCCATGGATGATTATCACTTCTGACACGAGTCATCTTACGTGCTTTGTCAATTAGATCAGTCCGAAGGACATCTAACCCCCACTCTGGAGACACTCTGTTGACAAAATATGTGTCCTGTTTTCGTGCATATAATTTATATACAAGTTCTTCATTATTTGTAATATCTATATCCGATTCATTATTTCTATCATATATCCTTCCAGCGCACCTACTTACCTGCGTTCCAACCGGAACATATATATGCAGAATTATTTTCTCAAACAGAATGAAAGGTACTGATTTGATTAGCTGAGCAGTTTATTATAAAATTCTCAGTTTTTTATCTTGGCAACTGAGCCATTATAATCCCTTTTATAAAATTCTGCCTGTCTATTATACATTTCTGCATATAAGCCTTGCAAATTCATTAAATAATCATGGCAACCATCTTCTTGAATCGTGTGCTTTGAAAATACAAGTATTCGATCGCAAAACTTTCCACTAGCTAACCTATGTGAAATAAAAAAAGATAATCTTCCCTGCATAAGCAGAAGCATTTTTTGGTACAAATCATACTCAGCCAATGGATCCAATGCTGCCGTTGGCTCATCCATAATTACTATTTTAGAATCTTTATAAAGAGCCCTTGCAATAGCCATTTTTTGCTTTTCTCCGCCTGAAAATTCTGTGCCATTTTCATCATACAATCTAGACACAATTGTCCCCATTTTCTCTGGAAGAGACTCAATTTTCTCATCTAAACCAGCTAATTTCACCACCTCTTTTACATGATCAGTATTCACTTTTTTCCCTAATGTTATATTTTCAAGACATGAAAAAGCAAATGTTTTATAATCTTGAAACACACTAGAAAACATGGTGAGATAGTCATTATACTCATATTCATTGATATTCACACCATTTAGTAAAATTTCCCCTTTTGTTGGTCTATAAAGTCGAAGAAGCAAATGGATAAATGTTGTTTTTCCCGCACCATTTTCCCCGACAATCATAATTTTTTCATCGTTTTTGAACTCACAACATATATCTTCTAATATGTAATTTTCTGTTCCAGGATATTGAAAATAAACATGTGAAAACTCTATTACAAATTCACGCTTATTGACAATCTTCTGTTTTCCCGTATTTTTATCTTCTATATTCATATAATCAATTAAATGACCAACATTAAGACCATTCATACGCAAATCAACAAAATCCGACATAATCTGCAATATAGAATTTTTAAAACTAGAAACTGCATTAAAATACATAGAAAAATCACCAATACTGATTGATTTTTGTATTAAAATTTTAATTCCCAGCACACCATAAATAAAAATATCCTGCAAACCATTTGTAATACCACCGATTCGAAGAACTCTTTGTTGTCTGGTTATAATTTTTTTCATAAAAGAATAACACGTTTTTGACAATCCAGAATATTTTTCATCAATGAGCTCAACACAATCATTAATACGCGTCTCTTTAACAAAACTAAAGTCACTACATATTGATTGAAGATACCCGATACGTCTTTGATGAGGAACCACTTCAACACTACATTGATACTGCACTTTCTTTGCCTTGGAATTGATCCACGAATTAAATGCTACAACCAAAACAACCGGAATTAATACATAAAAGCCTATTTGCATAACAATCACTGTTACACCTATTAACACAACCACATTTGAAATAATGCTCCGAATGCTTCGAATCATATCAATAAAATTAGATCCACTAACCACTTTTAAACCAAGTTCCCGCTTTTCTAATAGTTCAGGCTGCAAAAGCATTTCATATTCAAGATCCATGGTTTTTCTATTAAGTTTATAACTTAATTCAAACATTAACCACTGACCTTTTAACTCTACCTGTTGCTCAAAAATATGAAAAATATATTGTATTATAACGTCAGAAACCACCAGAACAGATATGATATACAAAAATTGCTGAAGCGAACCCCCTTTTACTAAATAATCAAATATGATTTTTGATAAAACAATTTTAGGAAAAGGTTGTAATGCTCCAAATAAAATATCTCCAAATAAAATTGTTACTAACATTTTATCATATTTGATTATAACTTTAAAAAAATCAATAATGCTCTTCACCTTCCCTCTCCTTCCTATAGCGGTCTTTTATTGGTCCCTCGTGCGAAACTACGGTCTTTTATTTACACATAGTAAATCGTAATTCCACCAAAGTTATTGCTTCCCTCTAATGTAAGTGTTGCCGTGACTTCGCCGTTTCTGTTATTTTTTTCATCAATTCCGCCAAAACTGCTCTCTACATGGTTCACAATCTGCCACTCTTTTGGTACGAAAAGTTCGACACCGGCAAATGATGAATCAATGTTTATTGTTGCATTTCCCGATGGGATTCTTGCCTGGTCAAGATACACCTTAACCCCTGCAAAACTGGCATCTATTTCCGCATAGCGAAAATCTTCCGATGTGATGTAGCGGATGACACTGCCAAAAGTTGACGAAATATCCAGTTCGTCACCATTGAGTTTTTCACCCTTGACTTCGTCCCATTCATCTCTTTTTTTAGAGTGCCCGCGATGGACTATTTTTTTCCGAAAACGCCCAAAGATCAGGTGCAGGCCAATCGTCAATAGAAGGGCTGCCAGTAAAACTGTCCACGGTGTGATTGCCGTGATTCCAAGCGGTTTATCGTAGATAATTGCGATAAAAGCAAGTGGAAATAAAATTCCGCCAAAATGAACATGTGGGATACTTGCCACAATCACGGCGATGCATACAACGGTAAACAACAGTGAAAATACGCCTACTGCCGGAAGGTATCCAAGCTGGCTCACAACCAGATAGGCACCCGCCAAGATTAAAAATACGCCCCAAAAATAATTTTTTTTCATCATCTCATCCTCATTTCTACTAATTTTTCTTTTAATACTCTGCTGTAATGTCTGGATACAAAAATCTGCTTATGGGAATTTCGAAATGCCGCACAGCTCGTTGTCGACAGATTACTCTTTTGCAGCGAATAAATTTCTGACACATTGGCAATCGTCGATTTGGAAACACGCAGAAATTGATTTGGAAGAATCTCCTCCAATTCGTAGAGCCGCTGTTTCGTCTCATATATTTCATCTCTTGTGTGAACCTGAACTATTGTTCCTTCGGTTTCAAAAAACAAAATATCCAAAACATCCACATAACACTCCAAATCTCCCTGATAAAGAACCAGCCGTTTTGTCTCCGTATGACCGGATGCAAATGCCTCTTGAATTTTTTGCAGTTCCTCAGTCATCCGGCGGCAGTGGATCCTTATTTCATCATCCGGCAGATTCTCATCCAACTCAATGGTAATCTTCATAATCGCCTCCCTCTTCGTGTGTAATGCCATTATAGCAAAAGAAAATGGATTGTAAACCCATTTTCCGTAAGTGGTTCTATTTCGTTTGTAAGTGGTAAAAATAAGGAATCAAAATTCTATATCCAACATATCCAGCGAGTGAAATGTACGGTCTGTGTGCACCTTAAAATATCGTGAAACAACTTCTTTTAACTGGACAAGCACTGCCTCGCTGACCGAAAAAGTATACAGTTTTTGAAGCGGCGAGGAGAGAATCCTCTGCAAAGTGTAAATAGCAGTTTCCGATAACAAAATACCGGTCTTTCCGTCGTGGCAGTCATCGCAGACAATGCCCGCATCCCCCACATAAAAATGGTGCAGATTTTCCGTTTTCCCACACCTTATGCACTCAAAAATACGCGGTGCCTCCCCGGCAATCGCTAACATCCGGAATTCATATATGTAACGCACCAGTTCTTCCGGCAGAGAAGGCACCGATAACGCCCGCAGCGACAAATACAAAAGATTCAATTCATGCTTCGCTGTCATTCCTTCCCTCGTAAAATAATCTGCCACCTCGCAAAAATAAAGTGCCAGATATAAATGCTCCAGATTCTGCCTTAATTCCGGGAAATAATTTTCCACCTCAACCTGCTCTATGCTATAAGAATCCCGTCCTCTATAAATAAAAAACTCCCCAAAGGTAAACGGTTCCGTTGCAGCAGACAGCGGACTTCTGGGTCGTCTTGCCCCTCTGGCGAAGGCGGAGATGCGCCCCCGCTCTTTCGTCAAAAGGACAACACGTTTGTCGTATTCACCAATGGTAGCTGCCAAAAGCACCATTCCTGTCACTCTCTCTTTCACGTGTTCCCCTCTCTTCCTTTGCTGCATTTTCCCATCCGTTTCTTCCTTTTTCTTCCCTCACATACGCCAGATAATCAGACACTTTCCCCGTCTGTGTAAATGTATTCCAGTTTGCTTCATTTCCCATTGCGTTCCTCCTCGCCGCAGTCCTTTTGCGGCTTTTATACTTTTGTCCGGATGTAAATTGCTTTACACCCTAGCAATAGGATATCCCGATTCCAAACCGGCTATGCTAACACATATTGGTAATCAGTCTTTTTCTTTATAGCCAAAATTCTTAAGAAGAAAATCACTGTCACGCCAGTCTTTTTTCACCTTAACCCAAAGTTTCAGATTTACCTTTGCCTGCAAAAATTCTTCAATTTCCCTTCTGGCATCGGTTCCAATTCGTTTGAGCATACTGCCCTGTTTTCCGATGATAATTCCCTTATGGGAACTTCTCTCGCAGATAATAGTAGCATCAATGTCAATCAAATTTCTTTTTCCCGGCCTGTTTTTCATCTGGTCAATGGCAACAGCAATTCCGTGTGGAATTTCATCCGAAAGCAGACGAAGTGCTTTTTCGCGAATCAATTCCGCCACAATCTGGCGCACCGGCTGGTCCGTAATCGTATCCTCATCGTAAAATGCCGGTCCCTCTTCCAGATAAGAAAACATGGTCGTAATAAGTTCATCGACATTTTCGCCCGTCCACGCAGAAACCGGTATAATTTCTGCAAATTCCATCATATCTTTATAGGCAGCAATACATTCTAACAGTTCGTCTTTCTTAATCGTATCAATTTTATTCATTACAAGAATAACCGGCGCTTTGGACTGTTTTAACTCCTCTGCAATATAGCGCTCGCCTCTGCCGATAAATGTTGTTGCCTCGACAAGCCATAGAACAAGATCAACTTCTGAAAATGTTTTTTCCGCCACACCTACCATATATTCACCAAGCTTATTTTTTGCCTTGTGGATACCCGGCGTATCCAAAAAAACGATCTGTCCTCGCTCATCATGATACACCGTCTGAATCCGGTTTCTCGTAGTCTGCGGTTTATTTGAAGTAATCGCTATTTTCTGACCAATCATTTGATTCATCAACGTAGATTTTCCCACATTTGGTCTGCCCACTAACGTAACAAAACCTGATTTAAATTCCTGTCCCATCTTATCCTCCATTTTCTTTCTAATTCAAAACACGTATTTCATTAAATAAATCTTTTGCATCTTCCACTTTTCCTTCGCTTCCGATTGCACAAATATATCCATCACTAAGTACCGTGGAAACCATTTTTGCAGCCTCGCGAACCTGTTCACAGTCTGCCGAAAGCACCTCATCTCTCTCTTTTTGAATCTGCTCAAAGGTAATATCGGTAAGCCATGCCTGACTCGAACGTCGTCCCTCGGCTCTCGGTGTTAATGGCGTATCTAATTCACTAACCGTACCAATAATATATTTCATCATATCGCGCTCATCAGCATCGAAAGATTCCAAGTAATCCGGTACTTTTTCAAATACTTCATTCGTTTCTGCAAGGTTCGGATCGCGGTACGATACCATATAACCATTTCCCAAATCTGTAAAAGCACACATAACACCATAGGCGCCGCCTTTGACGCGGACTTCATTCCACAAGTAATCATATCCAAGAATTGTTTTTAATACCTTATTGACACCGTTGTAAGCAATTCCTTTTTCCGAAGAATTTCCGACCCGTGCCACATACTGCACTTTTCCAGCCGTCTTAAATCCCTCATTTCCTACAATCGGTTTCATCGAATATTCCGGTTTTAAAAGTTTTTCCTCCGCAGAATCCGGCAACCGGTCAATCAACCGTGAAAGTGCATTTTCAAGCGGTTTTAAGCCTTCTTTGCCAGAAGTTAAATCGACAGACAGACGCTCCTTTACAAAAACCTTCTTTGCCAATGCCTGTAAAACAGAAATCAAATTCTCCTTTCTCTCATCAAAATGCTCTTCCAAATCGCACAAAAAGTCATAGTAGGCAATTCCTCGGATATATTCCGTAAGATATGCATTCTTTTTCATATATGCCATCGCACGGCCAACCGCTGTTGTGTGCCCTGCCGACAAAAGCGATGACTGCTTAATCGAGCGGCTCTCCGCAATAATCTCATACAGTCGTTTTTCATCGAAAAGCTTTGTATTGGTAAGCATTTCCGCCAAAAGGTCAAACACCTTTTCCGTCTCTCCGGTTAATGCTTTTCCACTAATCTCCCATAAATACCGGTAATCGTCATTATGACGGTTTGCGTACACAACCAAATCTGTCGAAATACCGCCGGCATGCAAAAGAATCTCATTACTAAGTTCCAGTTTCGTATACTTTTCCGTATCCATAGCCGAAATTAATTCGCTCAAAAGGGACAAATACGGTGTATACTCTTCCAAATCTTTGACATCGAAAAAGCAACGAAAATACTCAATGCCATTCGTAAAAATATCATGATACAAAACCGGAACTCCCGCCATTTCTTTCATTTCATTTTTAAATGGCTGCGCTTCTTTCTTCATATCCTCTCTCGTAAGAAGCGGAATGCATTTTAAATCCTCCGAAGGAGTCGGCTCCTCCTGATACTTTTTGAGTTCCTCTGTTTCTTTCACGAGTGCCGCTTTCTGTTCATCGCTCAAAGTTTCCATATAGTCTGCCAGCTTTTTCTTTTCTTCCTCTTCCATCAGCGTAGTCAAACCCACTTTTGGCTGCACACTGACAAATGTCGCATGCGGATTTTTAAGCAGATATTTTTCAATGATTTTTTCAAAATAATCCGTGCCAACCTGCTTTTTCAAAAATGTAAAAGTATCGTTTGCCTGAATATGAATAAACGGTTTATTTTCATCATACAGCCAGCTGTCAAAAATCTGAAGTCCATACATAAGCCCTTTCGGGAAGTTTCCAAAATCCGCCTCCCGGTACTGAAATTCATATCCGTTGATTGCCGCAAGCAGTGACTGCTGATTCAATCCCTCTTTGACGATTTTTTTCAACTCAGTCTCAATCACGTTAATAAACTGCTGTTTCTGCTCCATTTTTACATTTTTCGCAATAATCGAGAAAAACGGCTGTCTGACACTCTCTTCATAATAACAACTGATGTCATTTCCAATGCCCGCGTCCAATAAAGCCTGTTTTAACGGTGCTCCAATCGACTGCACTAATACATAGGAAAGAACCGGAAATGCCCGGTACAAATTTCTGTCAAGTCCGTCGCCACACACGGTATTATAACTGAAATATGCCTTTCCTTCGGTGTCCTCCCCTTCCGTCACCGAATAAAAACCATACTCCTCTTTTCTTTCGGCAAATGGCTTTTGCAGCCGCACCTCGGAATCCACTTCAATTTTCTCAAAATGGCTCAGATAATTTTCATCAATCCAGTTTAACTTTTCTTCCATATCCATATTTCCATACAAATACAGATAACTATTCGATGGATGATAATATTTTTTATGAAATGCCAGATAATCCTCATAGGTCAAATCCGGTATTGATGCCGGGTCTCCGCCGGACTCCACGCCATATGCCGTATCCGGGAATAACGACTGCTGGATGTTACGGTCTAACAACTGCTTCGCCGATGAAAATACGCCCTTCATCTCATTAAATACAACACCATTGTAAATCAGTTCTCCATCCACGCTCTCTAATTCATAGTGCCATCCTTCCTGACGAAAGATTTTTTCTTCTTTATAAATATTCGGATAAAAAACCGCATCCAGATATACATGCATAAGGTTTTGAAAATCCTTGTCATTACAGCTTGCCACCGGATAAACTGTCTTATCCGGGTAGGTCATCGCATTTAAGAATGTGTTTAAGGATCCCTTTGCTAGTTCAATAAACGGGTCTTTGACCGGAAACTTATCTGAACCACACAACACCGTATGCTCCACAATATGAGCAACTCCGGTCGAATCCTTTGGCGGTGTCCGAAATCCTATGTTAAACACTTTATTCTCATCATCATTTTCCAAAACTGCCACTCTGGCACCGCTCTTTTTATGGCGGAGCAAATATCCTATACTGTTTAAATCCGATATTTTGCTTTCTTCAATTAATTCGTATGCGCTGCAATTTGAAACATTCATCGCGACTCTCCAATCTATTCTTTTCTTCTTATTTTCTATCTTTTTTCAGATATTTATACAGTATCACATTTGGCGGGGGAATGTCAAAAATTTGAGTGTTTTTTCACTTTCCAAATTCCCCTAAAGTAAATCTGCATCTCTTGCGCCGCTCCCGCTTATCAAATGCGTAAGGGTATCGGCATGCAAACTACACATGCCAGATACCCACGTATTTGAAGCGCAATCGTTGCAGATTTATTTTAGGGGAATCACCGGAAGTTGAAAAACACTAGCAACTTCTCATCAAAATTGATTCTACTCGTTTGAAGCAGAAGTGGCAGAGGTTCACTCTCCAGTCTACCGGTTCTACGACAACTCTTTTCCTTTGATTTACCTAAAAGAGTTGCCTTTTGAACTCATTTTCAGGTCTTCAACCTGCTAAACACCGCCAAATCACGACGCAAATGCAACTCTTTACTCTTATCTTCTTCTTTTTGGTTGTTTTCTCTCAAAATCCATGCAACTCTTTTTGCCTTTTTTGACACTTTCGGTTGCCTAAGCTTCTTGCCGGTACTTGCAAACCAACGAAACAGTAATCCAGTAACCCCCCAACAAGTCAATATTTTGTAGTGTTTTGTACCACGGATTACGCTGCTAATCCTTTAGAGGCTCGGTAAATTTAAGAGAAAAGCTTTGTGGCGAGTGGGTTTTGAGTACGTCGGTATGTGGCACTGGTAGTTTCAGTGCCCATACC
>ENA-OUQW01003745-OUQW01003745.1-human-gut-metagenome-genome-assembly--contig:-NODE-3745-length-10586-cov-3.750926_pt1 | contig 10586 bp, 9 predicted proteins | sample MGYA00248464_ERZ548849 | MGnify/ENA primary metagenome ERZ548849 (study PRJEB26491, sample SAMN04978193) | human gut metagenome | host: Homo sapiens | study: EMG produced TPA metagenomics assembly of...
TAAAACAAGACGTAACAGTATTAAAAGAAGATGTTGCAGAGTTAAAACAAGACGTAACAGTATTAAAAGAAGATGTTGCCGGATTAAAGCAAGACATAGCAGTATTAAAAGAAGATGTTACAGGATTAAAACAAGACGTAGCAGGACTAAAAACAAACGTTATAACTTTAAAGAAAGAACTAAAAGAAGTAAAAGAAGACGTCGGTGTGCTAAAAAATGAAGTGTTCAATGTAATAAAACCAACATTAGAAATAATAAACGAAAAAGTAGATATAATGATAAATATAAATACAGCTAAAATATTAGATGGACAAACTAGAAATTACAAAGAACAAATAAAAATGCTAAGAGATTACGAAAACAAAAATGCATTAGAACATAGCAGAATGAATTATGAAATTTGCAAACTAAAAGCAAATGCATAAAGTATAAAAAACGAAGTGCCTAAAAGCTTATAAAAAGCTAAAAATAGGCACTTTTTTTGATGCAATAAAAAAATAACGACAAAATATAATAAAATACCAAAAAAAAATTGCAAAAAAAAATCATATATGTTACAATTAGAATGCACAATTGAAAAAACCAAAAAAGGTGGTAGAAAGATGGGATTACTAGCAATAGTATATGTATTAATATTCATAGTATTTGCTTTGGTATTATATGCAGTAATGCAAATAAAACTATTAGGACTAAAAGTAAAAGACTTTTGGGACTTTATAGAAGCAAACGAAATGTTAGACAAGCTAAATAAATTCGCAAAACAATATCAAGCAATGTCACCACAAGAACAAGTAATATACTTAACAGAAGCAGAAAAAATATTTACAGCATTTGACAAAGTACCAGAAGAACTGTGGGACGAAGAATATGAAAAATACAAACAAGTACTAAAAAAATATAATGATATAAAAATGTTTAGATGGGCATCAAGTTAATACTAACTGAATCCAAATAAACTATAATCGATAAAATAAAAAAAGAAAAAGGGGCGATTTAAAATGGCTGGAAAACACAGCGAAGGAAGAAGAGAAAAACAAACAAAAAGAATAGAAGAAGAGGAAGAAATACCAAAAGCATTCAGAAAAGATGGTGATAATATGCAAAAAACAAAATCAAAAACAAAGAAAAAACATGGAAAATTAAAATTATTTGGAAAAATAGTTTTAACACTAGTAATAATATTAGCCATACTAGTAGGAGCAATGTTCTGGTATGTAAATAACAAATTAGGAAAAATGCAAAAAATAGATTTAAATGAAGAAGATTTAGGAATATCACAAGAAGCAAAAGAAAATCTATCAGGTTATAGAAATATTGCAATATTTGGTGTAGATAGTAGATCAGATGATTATGGAATAGGAAACAGAAGTGACTGTATAATAATTGCAAGTATAAATAACTCAACAGGAGATATAAAACTAATATCAGTATATAGAGATACATATGTAAAAATAGATGGACATGGACTAGATAAAATAACACATGCATACTCATATGGAGAAGCACCACTAGCAATAAGCACACTTAACAAAAACTTAGACTTAAACATAAAAGAATTCGTAACAGTAAACTTCGACTCAGTTGCAAAAGCAGTAGACCAACTAGGAGGAGTAACATTAAATATAACAGCTGAAGAAACAAAATATATAAATGGATATATAGATGAAACATCAAAAGTAACAGGAAAAGCCTCAAACCACATAACACAAGCAGGAACATATAATGTAGATGGAGTACAAGCAGTAGCTTACTCAAGAATTAGATATACAGCAGGTGGAGATTATAAAAGAACAGAAAGAATGAGAACAGTAATCGAAGCAATGTTTAATAAACTAAAAACAAAGAGTGTAGCACAAATAAATACATTTGCAGACAAAATATTACCATCAGTATATACAAACATAACAACAGGCGATATAATATCAATGGTACCTAGTATGGCAAAATACAAAGTAGGAGAAAGCATTGGATGGCCATATCAAACAAAAGGAATAACAATGGATAGATGGTATGGAGTACCAGTTACACTAGAAAGCAATGTAACACAACTACATAAAGAAGCATTTGGAGAAGATAATTATACACCATCTGAAACTGTAAAAAGTGTAAGCAACAGTATAATAAAAAAGACTGGATATAATAAATAAAATATGCAAAAATTACTAGAGAAGTCTCAAGTATTGAAAACAATAGTACTTTAGACTTCTTTAGTAAAAAAATATCGAAAAATGACACAAAAAAGGTTGAAAAGAAAAGAGTAATAATATATAATAAATTTGTATTTGAGCAGTTTGTAAGGGGGATGTATTATGAATACAAATGTTAGCGAAAGCAATGTTATTGTGGACGAAGCAATTGTACAACCAAATATAAAAGAAAAAGTAGAAGTTAGAAAAGTTTTATATAAAGTAGTAAAAAGATTAATAGATATTTTAGGTGGATTAGTAGGATGCGTTCTACTAGTTCCTATAACTGTGGCTGTTTATATAGCAAGAAAAATTCTTAAAGAAGATGATGGTCCAATGTTTTATGAACAATTAAGACTAGGTAAGGATGGCAAACACTTTAAATTATACAAATATAGATCAATGATAATAGGTGCTGATGAAATATTAAAAGAATATTTGGCTAATAATGAAGAAGCAAGAATTGAGTTTGAAAAAAATCAAAAATTGAGAAATGATCCTAGAATAACTAAATTAGGAAATTTTTTAAGAAAAACTAGTTTGGATGAATTTCCTCAATTTATAAATATTTTAAAAGGTGATATGAGTTTGGTTGGACCTAGACCGATAGTTGATAGAGAAGTAAAATTATTTGGAGATAAAATGGAGATTGTACATAGTGTTAGGCCGGGACTTACAGGATATTGGGCTGCTAATGGAAGAAGTGCTACTACATATGAAGATAGAATTAATATGGAGCTTTATTATGTTGATCATTGTTCTTTATTATTAGATATTCAAATCTTCTTTAAAACAATTTTATCTGTTTTAAAAAAGGAAGGTGCGAAATAGTGGAGAAAGGACACACACAGATAAGAATACTTCAAATATTATCTAAATTTGATAATGGTGGAATTGAATCGTTTATAATGAATTATTATAGGTCATTAGATAAAAATAAATTTCAGTTTGATTTTGTATGTGATGAAAATTCAACTATACCATATGAAAATGAAATAAAAAAATTGGGTGGTAAAATATACAGACTGCCATCATGTATGCATTTATTTAGATATACAAAAGAAATGATGTATTTAATAAAAAAAAATAAATATCAAATTGTTCATGCAAATATGAATACGTTAAATGTAATTCCATTATTTTCATCTTGGCTAGCTAAAGCTCCTATTAGAATTTGTCATAATCATTCAACGATAGGTAAAGGTGAGTATAAAAAGAATATTTTTAAATATATTTTAAAGCCCTTTTCAAAAGTATTTCCCACTCATTTATTTGCGTGCAGTTTACATGCGGCAAAATGGATGTATGGTGAAAGAACTGTAGATAGGGGAGAAGTATATATTATAAAAAATGCAATAGATATTAAAAAATTTTTATTTAATGAAAGCCATAGAAATAAGATAAGAGACCAATTGAAAATTGGTAATGATACGATTGTTATAGGTCATGTAGGTAGATTTTGTTATCAAAAAAATCAAGAATATCTCTTAGAAATATTTAAAAATTATAAAATTAAAAACAATAATTCAAAATTAATGTTAATAGGTGATGGAGATAAGACAAACTTTAAAAGTTTAATAAGTAATTATGATTTAAAAAGTGATGTGATTTTATTGGAATCTAAAAATAATATACAAGATTATTATAGTGCAATGGATGTATTTATACTTCCTAGTAGATATGAAGGATTAGGAATGGTTGCGATTGAAGCACAAATAAATGGTTTGTATTGTTATTTATCAAATATGGTTCCTAAAGAAGCTATAATTTCTAAAAATTATAGTTTTTTTGATTTAAAAAATAAAGATATTGACATAAGAGTATACAATCGAAATACAATTAAAAATAATATTAATTTTGAAAGTTATGATATCGATAAAGCTTGTAGATATTTAGAAAATATCTATACTTCTTTGCTAGATGAAATGGAGGAATAAAATGATAAAGGTGTGTCACGTTGTTAGTGGATTAAGATCAGGTGGAGTGGAATCGATGATATATAACTATACTAGTCATATGAGAAAAAATTTTGAATGGCATGTTTTGTATCAGCATCAACCTTCTAAAAAAAATGTAGATGAGTTTACAAAGTTGGGATTCAAATTAAAAAGAATTCCTTCTAAAATTAAGCATCCTATAAAAAATTATAAAGCTACATATAAATATTTAAAAGAAAATAATATTGAAGTTGTTCATTGTCATATGACATTAATGAATATTTTTCCATTAATAGCAGCTAAAAAATGCAATATCAAGATAAGGATTAGTCACTCTCACAATTCAGATGTTCAAGATAAAAATATTTTAATAAAAATATTTGAACATATATTAAAAGTGGTATGTAATAGATATTCTACAATTAATATAGCTTGTGGAAAAGATGCAGGTGAATATATGTTTCTAGATAATAAATATTGTATTTTAAATAATGCATTAGATTTAGAAAAATATAAGTACAATATAAATTTTAGAAATGAAATAAGAACTAAATATATGATTAAAGACAATGAGATATTATTAGGCCATATAGGTAGATTTACATATCAAAAGAATCAAGAATTTTTATTAGATCTTATTAATAAACTACCATCAAAATATAAATTAATGATGGTTGGAGATGGAGAAAATTTTGAAAATATTAATAAAATGATAATAGATAGAAATTTAAAGGATCGAGTGGTGCTTACAGGAATTGTAAATAATACAAATGAATTTTATAGTTCTTTTGATTTGTTTGTATTACCAAGTAGATGGGAAGGACTTCCTGTTGTTGGATTAGAAGCACAGGCTAATGGACTTTATTCTGTTATGTCAAATAATATTGATAAAAATGTAAATATTATAAACAAAGTTGATTTTTTAAATATTGATAATATAGATAAATGGGTTGAAGTTATAAACTTTATAATAAATTCAAAAAAGAATATTAACAGAGAACAAGATACAGCTCTATTTGATATTAATGGAATTAATATAGAAATAGAGGCGGATAAATTAGAAAAAATATATTTAGGAAAGGAATAAAATATATGAAAGAAAAAGTAGCTATATGTACTTTGTATGATTCAATTAATTGTGGAACATTTTTACAGGCATGGTCATTAAAAAAAAATTTAGAGAGAATGGATTGTGATGTTTTTTTTGTTGAATTGAAGAATAATAATTCGTCAATATCAAAAAAAAATAAAGTATCAAAAGTGACTATTAAGGAAATTATTATAAAATTAATAAGGAAAATAAAATTACAAATTAAATTTAAAAAGTTAAAAAGTGAATTTAAACTAATAAGTTTGGATGATTTAAATAATGACAATGCAATGAAATATGTATTTGTAGGTAGTGATGAATTATGGAATATAAAAAATGATTCATTTCATCATTATAAAGAGTTTTTTGGATATAATTTTAAAAATAAAAAGATAATAGCATATGCACCTAGTGCAAATGATGTTACTGCGAATGATTTAAAAAAATATGATAGTTCAATTAATTTTGATAATTTTTATAAGCTTTCATGTAGAGACAAAAAGACTATGCACTTATTACAAGCATATAAAAAAGAGCAAATAACTAAAGTAGTTGATCCAACTATGTTGGTTTGTGATTTTTCTGAAATAATTGTAAATAATAATCTTAATAATTATATCCTTGTGTATGGACATGAATTTACTGATGAGCAAATTAGAAATATAGTCAATTTTTCAAAAGTAAATCGTTTAAAAACTGTATCAGTAACAAAATATTTTTCTTGGTGTGATAAAAATATAGTAGCATCCCCGGGAGAATTTTTAGGATATGTAAAAAATGCAAAATATGTAATAACTGGAACTTTCCATGGATCAGTATTTTCAATATTGATGAAAAAAAACTTTGTTGTGTATTTGAATAATGGTAATAAAATTTTAGATTTGCTTTCTGACTATCATTTAGAAAATAGAATTGTTCAAAGTAACAATAGTATAGAAGAAATACTACAGACTACCATTGATTACGAGGAAGTATATAAACTATTAGAAGATAATAAGATGCAATCTGTAACTTATATAAAAAATGCGATGAATAAGGAGTAAATATGAAAATTGTATATATTGTTAAAACAAAATTACATTATTATCCACCATGTATATCTCAAATTAGGATGATTAAGAAATTAGGTGGAGATATTGAAGTTATTTATGGAACATGTGATGAAAAAACACGACAACTTTTAGAAAAAGAAAATATTAACTGTATCAAAGTTGGAAATTTAAAAGACGAGAATCCAAAAATTATTGAAAAAGGATTAAGTTGGTTAAATTATAGAAATTCATTATTAAAAAAAATGAAGCAATATGAGAAAGAGAATACTGTTTTTTGGTTTGGAACAGCTGAATCGCTTATGCCTATGAAAGGATTGCTTCATAAATATAATTATAATGCAACAATTTTAGAGTTGTTAGATGATGATGATTTAAAAAGAAAACTATTAAAAAAAATGCTTAAAAATGCAAAAGTTGTATGTTGTTGCGAAGAAACAAGAGCATGGTTGATGAAGTATTGGTATGAGTTAAAAGAATTACCTTTTGTTTTTCCTAATAAACCATTTGATCAATTAACAAAAAAAAGATGCAATCCAACAATAGATGAAACGAAAAAAATTATTAATGATATAAAAAACAGTAACATCTTATTATCACAAGGCGTGTTACAAACTCCAGAAGAATTAATAGAATTTGCAAAAGCGCTTAATAAAACAAAGAATAAGTACAAATTTGTATTAATGGGAATTGATAAATATAATTGTGTAGAAAAATTAAAAGAATACTATAATGATATATATTATATTCCTTATATTCCATCACCTTTTCATTTGGAAATAACAAGTTATGCAAGAATTGGAATTAATTTTTATAGACCAAATTGTTTAAACAAAGCATTTTGTGCACCAAATAAAATTTATGAATTTTCCGGATTTGGTATACCAATAATTGGAAATGATATACCAGGTTTAAAAAATACAATAGGTTTAAATAATGCAGGAAAATGTATAGATTTAACAGAAGAAAATATAATAAAAGCAATAAATGAAATTGATGAAAAGTACGAATATTATTCAAAAAATGCATATAATTTTTTTTCAAAAACAAATAACCTAAATACAATGAAAAAATTATTGAAAAGGAATGAATATATTGACTAGCATAAATGATAGAGAATCAAATACTATAATAACAATTTTAAATATTATTTTTTGTTTTTCATGCTTTGAAATAGAATATTTATATCATTTTAGTAAAATATTCAAATTTATGTACATTTTTTTACAAGTTTGTATAGTATTTTCAATTATGTGTTTTTTTTATTTTAAATTAAAAAAGATTAATTATTTTGATATATTTGTATTTATTTTTATTTTTTTTGAATTTTATAGTTCTTCGATAAATCATCAAATAAATATTTCATTATTGATAAGTACAATAAAATTATTAGCATTATTCTATACAGCTAAATTTGGAATTAGCTATAATGTAAAGCAATATGTTAAAGTGTTTGCAAATTATTTAATGATTATTACATTTTTAAATACAATTAGTTCAATACTTGTATATCCAAATGCACTTTTTTATGATCAATCAGATTTATTATCACCATTATTTTTTATAGGTGGAGATAATACTTCAATAAGAATTTATATATTATGTATATTATTTAACTTTTTAAATTATAATTTTTTACAAACTAATTTTAAAATAATAATTACAAATTTAGCAAATATGCTTTTATTTTGTTTAGTAAGAGATTTAGGAACAGGGAAAGTATGTTGGTTAATAATTGTTTTTGGAATTATTTATCTAATGTTAAAAAAGACAAAAATACCTCGAAATATAATATATATTATTTTAATAGTACAAATAGTTTTGTTTGTTATCCTAGTTTTAATAAGTAATATTGATATTTTTTCATATTTTATTATTAATGTATTAAATCGTGATTTAACTTTGACTGATAGGACTGTTATTTGGAAAATCACTATTGAAAAAATTATACAAAAGCCTTTATTTGGTAATGGATATGTTTATGGTAAAGACTTTCAAAGAATGTTGCCATATATTATTGGCGTTAATGCACACAATACTTATTTAATGATTATGTTTATTGGTGGTTTTGTGCTATTTTCAGTACTTATTATTATTTTTATTATTACAATAAAAAAATATGATAATAGAGACCATAAAAAATTAATGTTTATTTTACCGTTAATGCTATTTGTTATGATGACTAGGGCACAAGTAGAAGGAGGAGATATAAATTATATAATTTTTTTAGTTTATATGATATATAACTATAAAAATTTAGAAAGATATACATGTAGTTTTAAAGAAAGGAGAAAACAAATCAAATGCAAAATAGATTAAGTCATATACTTAATTCAAAAATAATAAAAAATAGTTTTTGGTTAACTATATTACAATGTGTAAATACAATTGTACCAATGCTAACAATTCCATATATAACAAGAGTACTTGGAACAAGTGAGTATGGAAATTTTTCTACTGCTTTAAATTGGATTATTTACTTTCAAGTAATAGTTGAGTATGGATTTGGATTGACTGGTGCAAAAAAAACTGCAGTCGCAAATGATCATAGTCAAGTACAAAGAATATATAATAATATTATTTCGTCAAGAATTTTACTTCTTATTTTTACTTTTATAATTTTGAATATGATTCAAATTATTTTTAAATTCACATTAAAAATATATATATGTATGCTTTTGTTATTTTTAATGATAATAGGAACTAGTATACAATTAACATGGCTCTTTCAAGGAAAACAAGATATGAAATTTATTACTTTTGTTAATACTTTTTCTAGAATTGTTTCTGTTATTTTTACATTTTTATTTGTAAAAAGAGCAAGCGATATATACATTTATTGTATTTTTTATTCTTTTACAATATTACTATCTAGTTTAGTAAGTATTTTTATAGCTCACAAAAAATATAGATTAAAGTTTGATTTTAGTAGTATTGGAAATATAAAAAATGAATTACACGAAGGTAAATATTTATTTTTTTCTTCAGCAATGTCAAAAATATTTAGTGGTTTTGGTGTTACGATATTGGGGATTTTTTCAACATCATCTATGGTTGGAATATATTCTGCAATATATAAAATTCCATATATTTTAACAATGTTTTTTTCACCAATTTCACAATCTTTTTTTCCATTTATTAGCAAAGAATTTAGTGATTCATATACGAATGGAATAAAAAAAATTAAACAGGTATGTGTACCTGTTTTTTGTTTATTCGTTTTTTTTTCAATTTGTATAATATTATTTAGAAAAATATTGATTTTTATTCTTTTTGGGGAAGAATATTTAGAGTATTCAATAATTGTAATTCCTATGATTTGTCAATTTATATTTGCAATGATAAATAATTTTTTAGGAGTTCAATATTTAGTTGCCAATAATCAACAAAGTCTTTATTCAAAAGCTTTTTTTGTAGGATGTCTAGGTATAGTTATTTCAAATTTGATTTTATGTTCTTTTTTTGGAATATATGGAGTTTCAGTTGCAAGTTTTGTAGGAGAATTTATTTTAACTTTATCATTAGTATATGAAATTAGGAGAGATTTAAAATTATGAAAAAAATAATGTTAGTATTTGGAACACGTCCAGAAGCAATCAAGATGTGTCCATTAGTAAATGAATTAAAAAAACACGAAGAATTAGAAACAGTTGTTTGTGTTACAGGACAACATAGACAGATGTTAGATCAGGTTTTACAGGCATTTAATGTAAAACCTGATTATGATCTTTCTATCATGAAAGATAAACAAACATTGTTTGATGTAACAACAAACATCTTAAATAAAATTAAAGATGTACTTGAAGAAGTCAAGCCAGATGTAGTATTGGTTCATGGAGATACTTCCACAACCTTTGTTACTGCATTGGCTTGTTTTTATTTACAAATTCCAGTAGGACATGTAGAAGCAGGATTAAGAACTTATGATATCTATTCTCCATATCCGGAGGAATTTAATAGACAGGCTGTGGGAATTGTCGCAAAATATAATTTTGCACCTACAGAAATGAGTAGACAAAACTTATTAAATGAAGGAAAAAAGGAAGAAAGTATTTTTGTTACAGGGAATACAGCAATCGATGCTTTAAAAACAACGGTAAGAGAAGATTACAGTCATCCTGAATTGGAATGGGCAAGTGATTCTAGATTAATCATGTTAACAGCTCATAGAAGAGAAAATCTAGGAGAACCTATGCATCATATGTTTAGAGCAATCAGAAGAATCATTGATGAACATGATGATGTAAAAGTAATCTATCCAATTCATATGAATCCAGTTGTAAGAGAAGCAGCAAAACAAGAATTAGGGGATTGCAAACGAGTA
>ENA-OUQW01003747-OUQW01003747.1-human-gut-metagenome-genome-assembly--contig:-NODE-3747-length-10580-cov-3.088266_pt1 | contig 10580 bp, 9 predicted proteins | sample MGYA00248464_ERZ548849 | MGnify/ENA primary metagenome ERZ548849 (study PRJEB26491, sample SAMN04978193) | human gut metagenome | host: Homo sapiens | study: EMG produced TPA metagenomics assembly of...
TTTGCTTATTCTGAATATTATTTTTGTACTTTCCAAGCTTGTGAAGATTGCATATAATAAAGTAGAAAGAAAGGAAAAATTATGATCGATAGAGATATGATGTATGGAGGTTATTATCAAAACATTCCTGGTAATATGGCTTACGCTAATTATGGTTATCAAATGCCACCAGGAGCAATGTTAAATAATGGAATGCTTCCTCAAATAACTGCTAATCAAAATAATCCCCTACTAGAATTAAATAATAGAATTACTAATCTAGAAAACAGAGTAAAATTACTTGAACAAAAAATAAATACCTCAAGTAATACATATCAAGATGACAATTCTATATACATGATCTAAAAGAAAGTATAGACCATACTTTCTTTTATGCTTTTTTAAATATTAATTCAAATGAATCAGTATCATTAGCTACATACTTTAATACCATATATTCCCCATCTAATAAAACCTCTTGTTTACCACTTAAATAAAAATCATTATCCGCTATCTCCATAACATTATCTTTATATGTATATTTAACTTTTTTACATCTATCTTTTTTATTATCTAGATAACAAATCTTAATTCTATCATTAGATATTACAATATATTTACCATCAGTAGCAGGTATCAAGGAGACAGCCTCATCTCCTTTATTAACCTCCTGCTGAATAGCATTCCATCTTCCTACCAATTCATTAGCAGCCTTAGGTTTTCTAGCCTTTATAGTAATAATAGTAAGTACTACTACTATTGCTATAATAGTAGCAATAATAACCATCATAACCATTTTTGTTTTCTTATCTATCTTTTTCATATTAGAAACAACCTCTCAATGCTCCACCTGATTCATTAGCCCAATAACAAGCACCATTTACACATTTTGTATCATATCTACCAGTACCAATACAATCTTTAGCAATACTACAGCTACATTTACCAGTAGATATTGCTCCTCCACCAGAGCCTCCACTACTAGTACAACTAACAACAGTATATTTAGTTGAAGCCGTAGAAACATTTCCATTACCATCAGTACATTTAAATTCTGTTGTAATACCACCACTTCTTAAAGTATTAAGATTATCTCTAGCATTCGCAGTAGTAGTACCAGTACCTGTTGAAATAGTATCATTATCATGCATCCAAGCACTTATTTTTCCAGATCCACTCCTATCTGTACAAGTAAGTGTTAATCTCGTTCCAGAACATACCCTATAAGCTCCTGATGGATCATAATCTAGTCCCGGAGCAGTAGTATTCTTAGTCCATTTAGCATAAAGAGTTTTATTACCAGTTGTTTGATATGCATTATTGATAAAAGTACCAGAACTATTTACATAGTTAGTTCCACTACCATTAGTACCAGTATAATATCCACCAAATACATAAGCCGTTTTAGTAGGTTTAGTAATATTATATCCACCAGATAAACAACTTGTTAAAGTACTATTAGTATAGTAATAACATACTGTTCCATTAATAGTCTTAGTCGTATTATATTGATAATATACCGTTGGAGTTCCTGCTGTAGTAGCACTCTGATTATTTAGTGTTATCGTATATACAGCTGGAGACCAATAAGCATATAAAGTTTTATTACCAATTGTAGTATATAGATTATGAATAAATCTACCATCCTTATCTACATATTGTGTTCCACCACCACTTGTACTAGTATAATAACCATTAAAGGTATAACCAGTTTTCGTAGGTTTAGTAAGAACATAACCACTAGATAAACAATTTGTTAAACTACTATCAGTATAATAGTAACATACCGTTCCATTAACAGTTTTAGTCGTATTATATTGATAATATACCTTTGCAGTACCATTACTAGTAGCACTCTGAGTATTCAATGTAACAGTATAAACCCTTGCTTCCCATTGTGCATAAAGAGTAGTAGTACCAATAGCAGTATAAGCAGTACCAGCATTATAAGAAGTACCACTTCCATCAGCTTTAGTATTCCAATTAACAAAAGTATATCCACTTCTCGTAGGCTTAGTACTACTTAAAGTTATACTACTACCATCTAATTTAGTCTGACTAGCAGGAGCCCCACTACCACCATTAGCATTATAAGTTATAGTATGTACCTTCTGCCAATTAGCATTAAGTTCCACAGTACAATTAGCACTACTAGCATTACAGAAATCACTAGCATTATAAACAGTACCAGAAGCGAATACCTTTCCACTAGTAGTACATCCACTCTTACATACCCAAGCACTATCAGCAATAGTAGTATATCCACTTCTAGTAATTTTCAAATAAGTTGAAGTATCACTTCGATCAGGAAGACCATCGCTTCCTGTTTGAGAACCATAGTTTATTGTAAAGAAATCAGAAGTAGCAGTACCACTACCTACTTTTCTCGATACCGTACCACCAGATGCCGTCCAAGTATAAGTAGTACCATTATAAGTTGTTGAAGAAGCAAGAGTACCACTATTAGTATTAAATCTTACTATTACCTTATTTTGTGACCATACTGCATAAAGAGTAATACTCTTATTAGTCGTATAACTACCACCAGGTTGATATGTAGCAGTAGTAGCACTACTAGTAGTAGCCCAACCCTTAAAAGTATAACCATCTTTACTTGGAACACCGCTATTTAAAGTTAAACTAACATCTTTAGTTTTAGTTTGATTAGTAGGAGCATTCTTACCACCATTAGCATTATATCTAACCGTATATGTAGAACTATCACTATTGCCAACATTTAAATAATAAGGATTAGCACTAGTACCTTCTCCACCAGCAACTTCAGTTTGAGCAATCAAATAAAGTGTAGGTACTACAGCTTCAGCTTGTGCCGTATTATATGCAGAATAAGCAGTAGCTCCACTATCTTCTACAGACCAAGCAACATAACCATTATCTGGATATGTAGTTAATAGATGAGCAAAAGCTCCATTAAATATACCTTTCATCCAATTATTTGCCGTACAAGTACTATTATTATATGCATTAAGTTCACCAGTACAATTATTAAAATCAGCAGCATAACCATAATCACTAGCATAAGGAACCGCTACCTTGCCTTGCCAAGAAATAGAATTACCACTAAAGACATTAGAGCCTCTTTCTTTAGCATAAACAAGATTAGCATAAGTAGCAGCATTTCCCGACCCAAGTGGCCAAGTAGTATCCGCTATTATATTTCTTGTAGAATCATTTTTAATACCACTAGAAGTAAAATTACATGCTCCAGTACCATTATTTGCCGCATTATAACAATTACCTTCTTCAGCATTATAATATAAACTAGCACCAGCACTCTCATCATCATATCCAGGATTAAGTAATTTCATAAGAGTAGCCTGTGTCCAATCATTTTTACCATTACCACTATTAACAGTAGATGAAGAAGTATCCCAAGAATATGAGCCAATCGATTCATTTCTAATAAGTTTAGTCTTACCATCAAAGACACCAACTATTCTCCATTTTTCACAATTAGTAGATGGATAAGTTTCACAATTAAAATATACATAATTATTAGGACTTGCTCCATAATAACGTAAGTTATCATTATTATCTTTCATAATTTTATTAGCAGTAGCATAACTATAATTAATACTATTATTAGTTACAGTAGTTTTATTTGCATCATTATATAAATGAGTAATATAACGAGATAATGTTCCTAAATGTATTTCACTAACAATTGATACACCACTAGGAACTATAAGTTCACCACCATTTTCATAACCCAAAATAGTGGACAATGTAGTAGAAGCACTATTAGTAGATTTATTTTCAACATATAACTTAATAAATTTACTTTCACCATAGTTTATTTTATCTTGAGCATCAGCATCAGAATCTGAAAAAACCTTAACTGTAAGACCCGTTCCAGTATAACCAACACCATAATTAACTGCTCCTTTATTTTTATTAGTTATCTTGTAATAAACCGTCTTAGAAGAACCAGCTGGAACACTAACAACTGACCCATCTCCTACTGTTACAGTATACATATCTCCATTAGCAGTTATATTATTACTTAATGCAAATGTTTGATATAAACCTGCTATTGCAATAGCAGCTATTATAATACCAACTACAATAATTACTCTCTTCTTCATAGTATCTACACTCCTATTATAACTCTTTTACTATCCATAATAATATTACCATATTTTTAAATATACTTCAATAACTTTTATGATTTTTTCTTATCTTTTTTCACTCTAAGCCTAGGTCTTATAGTGTTGTTGTCAGCCTGTAGTCTAACAACAAAAGCAATTATGGTATTAAAAAAAGTTAGTCATTATAACTAACTCTTATTATTATTATTATTTTACTTTTCTTCTATTATAAGATTTAGGAACTTTTAAATTATCATAAGAATTCCCTGTAATTTCTTTTAATAAATTCTTAGCAAACTCTGCTAATTCAGTTTTTATATAAATAAGTCTTTTTAATGTAGTATAATCTTTACTTACAATATCCTCTAATATTTTTCTAATTTTTTCACCATTAGATAATCTCTGACTAATTATTTCTGCTAATTCAGGATTTAACTTAATATCATCAAGTAAATATTGTTGTAATTCTTCTCTAATCAATCTTGAAGCTTCATCTTCTTCCGTAAATAAAACAGGATCAACATAACCATTTACTTCTTCCCAAGGTTCCTCTACTACATCAAACATATTATAATATCTTTCTGTTTTAGTTGTTTGCATTTCTATCATTCTCATAACCATTTTAGTCATTATTCGGTATAATCCTTCTAATGTTTTACCTCTATAGCTATTAACAGCTCTAGTTACTTCTAATAAGCAAGAAGATACAAGTTCTTTTTTATCTTCAAGAGATAATCCAGGTATTTTATTAACAAATAATGTAATTCTCTTAACATTACCTAATATCAATTCATCTCTAGCTTTTAAATTACCCTTTTTATATAATCTAAATAATTGTTGTTCTTGAACACCTGATAAATTAACAAATTCATTATCAATAAATAAATCATCAGTAATAACATCAACACTATCACTTATATGTGTTTTATGTTTACTTTCTTTTATTTCAGGTTTTATTACTTCTTGCATTTCTTTTAATTCTTTCATACTCTTTAAAGAATATTCTCTAATAGTATCCGAATATTTTTTAATTTCATAAAATACATGTTGTGGACTAAGTCCAGAATTTTCCGCTATTAGCATTCCACCTATCTCATTAACATAATATTCCATTAATATATTTTTCCCATCAGCAGGCAAACAACTAATAGCCATCTTTATTTTTTCATACATTTCCTTTTTTTCATATTCTTCTTTTGGATCTAATAATTGACTTAAATAATCACTTTCTAAACCATAAGTAAAAGTCTCTTCCCTCTTTAATTTCATATCCATATATCTTTTTATTGCTCTATCCAAATAAATAGTAATACCAGAATATATAGTTTTACTATCATAATTACAAGTATCAATTAGTTTAATAACTTCAATCATACATATATTTATTAATTCTTCTCTTTCATCTTTAGTAATCCCTTTAACACTTTTAACAATAGTTACTACTCTTGGAATTGTACCATTAATAAATTCTTCTCTAGCAGTCTTATCACCATTTTTTGCTCTAATGTATAATTCACTAGTTTCTTTCATTGATATTTTTTTAGGTAATTCACCTACAAATAAATTACTACTTTCTTTCATTTTTAATTCCCCCTGATTTTAATACTTTAATTAATTTTAAATTTAACGCATCCCTATAAATTTCATTAGTTTCCGAAGTCGCTCCATTAATAAAATTAAACATATTATTATCTAAATAATTTTCCATCTTTACTTTCGTATCTAATGTTTTCAAAAAATACATTTCTTTTGACATTTTTCTTTTTCTAAATTCATCACATTCTATCTTAGTAAATCTATCACTAATAGTCTCTCTTATTTCATCAAAATCTATATTATTAATCATACCAGTAATATATTCAATTCTTCTTACTGAATATAACATTTTAGTAAACTCTTCAATAGTAAGTTCCTTTTGATAGTAGCTTTCAATAATAAGTGGATAATTCTCTACAAGTATAGATACAACACTAAGAATATCTTCTTTTGTAGAAGTATCTTGTACAAAACCAATTATATCAATTAATTTATCATGTAATATAAAAGATTTATAAATATTTTTCTTATCATTCAAAATATTAATAAGATCATCTAAACTATAGTCTAAGACTTCTGATATTTCATCATAAGCACTTTCTTTAGCTCTCTGAAGTGGTATTCCAAAGTAATCATACTTTTTTATATATATAGTATCCTGCATATTCTGTCTGCGATCTCCAGTAGGATCAAAAACATATACACCACTTCTATTATATTTTGTATCATTAACATTTACTATTACTCTTTGATGCCTTTCTTTATAAGATATAAGAGGCTTAGCTTTTATTCCTAGAGAATTTAATATAGCCACTGCTAAATTAGAATAACCAGAACAAACAATAGCATCCTGTTCTTCTAATAAAAGTCTATCTAAATCTCTTCCATTAAGATAATCATTATCATCTTTTTTATATATTTTATACTTTACCATATCATATACATACATTATTGTCTCAAATGAAGACAAATTATATTTTTTAATATTATCTGCTAATGAATTAACTAAAGTTGATAATTCATATAACTTATATATATTAATTGGCGTATTTTCTTGTTGATATCCAACCTCTATATCGTATTCCTTTAGTTTTTTCAAATCATATTTACCTAATACTTTACTATACTCTTTTAATGATAATTCATTACATAATATAATTACTTTATTATTTAAAGAAATAGCTAAAGAAATAGCAGACTCAATATCCTCTTTTTGACATTCTATAACTATTGTACCATCAATCTTTTTCATTCTATTATAACTATTTTTAAAATGATTAGTAGCATTCATTAATATTGAAAATAAAGGATATCTTTCTTCAATTAATATCTTTTCAAGTTCCTCTACTTTTTTATTATTAAAAATACAATATAACATATAATCTCTTATTTTATCTGAAGGACAAAAACTTTTAATAATCTCATCTTCATAAAATAAGTATTCAATTATTTCTTTATTATTTTTATTTTTTAACAAAGATAAATCGGGTACCGATATTTTAATAGTATCATCTATAGTATTAATACTAGTTCTCTTACTACTTATTATTTTCAACTTCATAACCTTCACCCTTATAACTATTTTTTACATAAACTATATAATATTTTAACTTCTTTAATACTTAGGTTACGATATTCTCCTGGCATTAAACCTTTTAAATCTAGAAAAGCAATTTTTTCTCTTCTAAGTTTCATAACTTTATACCCTAATGCTTCAAACATCTTCTTAATTTGATGATTCTTTCCTTCATGAATTGTTAGTACCAATGTTGATGTTTCTTTCTTTTTGTCAACACTCTTTAATCTAACACTTGCTTTTTTAGTTTTAATTCCATCAATAACAATACCATTTCTTAATTTTTGAATATCTGGTATTTGAACTATTCCTTTTACTTTAGCAATGTATGTTTTATCTACTTGTGAGTCTGGTCTCATTAATAAGTTAGCCAAGTTTCCATCATTAGTTAATATTAAAGCCCCAGTAGTATCATAATCTAGTCTTCCAACCGGATATATTCTAGCATTTGTTTCAATTAAATCTATAACTGTATTTCTACTCTTCTCATCACTAGTAGTAGTAACAACACCTTTAGGTTTATTTAATAAATAATATTCATATGCTTTACTATTATCTAAAATATTACCTTCTACAACAATGATATCACCAGATTTAACAGTAGTTCCTAATTTAGTTACTACCTCTCCATTAACTTCGACTAAACCTTTTAAAATTAGTTCTTCAGCCTTTCTTCTTGAACAATATCCTGATGTTGCAATTCTTTTTTGAATTCTTTCCATATATACTTCCCCTTTCAAAGCACATTTATTATACTATAACTTTGAATATTTTTCATCTATTTTTGTAACTTTTTTATTTTTTTTCATAAAATATATTGAAAAGCAATATATTTTTTGATATAATTAGTATGTTCTTTGGACGTATAGCCAAGTGGTAAGGCACGGGACTGCAACTCCCTGAGCGTTGGTTCAAATCCGACTACGTCCTCCAATATTTTACTACATAGTCCTAACAGAAAGGACTTTTTATATAAATTAAAAGATGATCCTTATGATCATCTTTTCTTATACATTTTCTTTACATCCATCATATCATTAGCGGTTACATATTGATTAAAATAATCATACATCATATCATATTCTTGAAATTCTAATGGATATATCGCCCACTTTAACAAGTCTAAATCATTGTGCCTTATCATAATATTAGTTATTATTTTTATATCATCATCATTTTCACATCTTTGATTTATAATTTTAATCATATCCATAATAGTTTCATTTCTTTTAGCTTTTTTATTCTTAAACATTCTATATGCCAATATTGATATTAATTCTACTAGAGTCTCATCTAACACCTCAAAAATTTGATCAAAAATTTTTTTATCTTGAATAGGATCAATATAAACATCTTGTTTTTGTAAAAGATGATTATACTCTTCAAGTAAAGAAGTATCATTTAAATTATGATTGTCTTGACAACCAAATGCACTATAATTAGTCATCACTACTTTATTAGCATGAATTTTTTCATGAATTAAAGTAACTATTAAATTATTAATATCATAATCACTATCAGTAACATTTTCCAATAAAGTATTATAAAATTTACCATTTAATACTATTATTCCTTCTTCAAAAGAATTTTGTAATAATTCATTACTTTGTGGTAATAAGAATGCCCCTGAACCATACATATTCTTTGACGATAATATTATTGGAACATTTTTTGGTAAAATAATATCATTATAATCCAAGCCAAAAAGTTCCTTAATAAAATCTTTTATAATAATATTAGTTAGTCTATCTAACTCATGTATAGTCATCTTACTATTCTCCAATATTTTTCTTTTTAACTCTTCTTTTTGCTAAATTTTCTTGTCTTTTTTCTTCATCATATACTGCTCTTTTTTCTTTTTTTAATCTTCTAGCTTCTTCTACTGAATTTACTCCAAAATATAACATACTTAATTGATCTCTAGCTTCTTGTATTCTTTTACGATCATACTTTGATAAATAAACTTTACGTTCTGGTACAAAATTATCACAACCAGTAACTACCATTTCATCTAATTTACCATCTTTAGTAAAAATTTGATATCCATCAGTAATAAAAGGATATTCTTCAATTTCTTTTTTAACAATATCTTCTACTTTAGAACATTGAAGTGGTGATGCACAATTACACTTCCAACATAAATGTATTTTTCTCGCTACATCGTTTGGCATTCTTACTTCTTCAGCCCTAGCAATCTCAGTAACTTCTCCATTTTCTTTTTTAAATATCATTTTTCTTTCCTCTTTCATATTATTTTCCCCCCTTTGCTTCATAAGCAAGATATATTATATCAGTATTTTCATTTTTGTCAAGTTTTTTCGAATAATTGTTTGTTAAATAATAATATTAAAATAATGAATAAAAGAGTGCCTTTGCACCCTTTTGTTATCTACCCCTATTTCTTCCTCTAGGACTAATTAATTGTCCTCTATCAAGAAGATCATTTTGAATTCTGTTAGCCTCACTTAATGTTTGAGCGCCAAAATAAAGTAATCTAAGTTTCTTTCTAGCATCAGAAATTTTTGTTTGTTCTTGAGGAGTTTTTTGTTCTGCTTTTATATATTGATAATCTTTACATTCTGTAACAATCATTCTATCCATATTACCATTAGTATTAAATACTTGGTAACCACTTGTAATAAATGGATAAGCTTCAATATTTTTCTTCTTAATATCCTTTACTTTATTACAATTAGCAGGACATCCGTTAGCACAATCCCAACATAAATGTGTTACACCAGCTTGAACATCTAAATCAGCTCTTTCAGTTATTTGACTTACACTTACTTCATCATTTTCTTTTCTTATTAAAATTTTTTCTACTTCTTTCATTAAAATTTCCCCCTTTGCTTAAAAAGCGAGACTTATTATATCATATTATATTTTTTTGTCAAGTGTTTTTTCGAATATTTGTTTGTTCATCAAAATACAAAATTTAATATAATTGACAGTAGATTATATAAATGTTATAATAAAAAGCGTTTAAATTTAAAGGAGAAGGAGTTATGGAAAGAGATTTAGCAATCGTATATCAATCTGAATTATATAAAACCAAGAAGATCATTTCTAAACTAAATAACATTGGATTAAATACTACTAATTATGAAAATGCCGTATATGACATTGAAGAAACATGTAGAAATAATAACAAAGAAGATTTAAGAAAAGGCTTAGATTCACCATTTGTGGTAGACTATCTAGAAGCAAACTATTCTAAAGCAATTAATAGTCTTAAAGTAATGCAAAAAGAATTATCTAAATATGAAATATATATTAAAGTTAATTCTTTTACTACTCTATTAAAAAGTATTATCAAAAATAATAAAATTACATCTAAACAACTTGATGAAATAACTCCAAAGTTAATTAGTATCTTAAAT
>ENA-OUQW01003748-OUQW01003748.1-human-gut-metagenome-genome-assembly--contig:-NODE-3748-length-10579-cov-4.457146_pt1 | contig 10579 bp, 10 predicted proteins | sample MGYA00248464_ERZ548849 | MGnify/ENA primary metagenome ERZ548849 (study PRJEB26491, sample SAMN04978193) | human gut metagenome | host: Homo sapiens | study: EMG produced TPA metagenomics assembly of...
TAGCTATTGCAAGAGCTCTTGTCAATGAGCCGAGCATACTGCTTGCTGACGAGCCGACGGGTAATCTGGACAATAACAATGCGTGGGAGATTATGAAACTGCTTGAGGAAATCAATGAGAAAGGCACAACTGTTATCGTTGTAACTCATAATCTTGAGATTGTTAAGGTTATGAAAAAACGTGTTATCACTATAAAGAAAGGTCTTGTTGTATCTGACAGCAAGGATGGTGATAGTGATGAGGATTAATACGTTATTTTATTCAATCAAGCAGGGATTTAAGAATATTTTCAGAAACAAGATGTTTTCACTGGCATCCATAGCGACAATGGCAGCCTGTATTTTTATGTTTGGTCTGTTTTATATAGTTGTGACGAACTTTTCAAGCATGGTTAAGACAGCTGAGGAGGGTGTTGCTGTCACAGTGTTCTTTAATGAGGGCACTACAGAGGATGTAATAAAAGCGGACAAGGCTCAGATAGAAAAGAGGGCTGAGGTTGGCAAGGTGGATTATCAGTCAGCGGCCGATGCATGGAGTGATTACCAGAAGGAGTATTTTGAGGGCTACGATGATGCTGCAGCTTCCTTTGGTGATGATAACCCTCTCAGTAATTCAGCAAATCTGCAGGTTTATTTGAATGATGTCTCTGCGCAGCAGACTCTTGTCAACTATATCAAGGGTCTGGAGGGCGTCAGAAAGGTAAACCAGTCGCAGGATGTGGCCAATACGCTGACCGATTTAAATAAGCTTATCAGCTATGTATCGGGAGGTATCATTCTGATTCTTCTGTGTGTTGCGATTTTCCTTATAAGCAACACAGTTACTACGGGTATTGCGGTCAGACGAGAGGAAATAGCTATCATGAAGCTTATCGGAGCGACGGATTTTCTGGTCAGGTCTCCGTTTGTGGTAGAAGGTATTCTCATTGGACTGATAGGATCAGCGATTCCTCTGGGATTGCTCAGTGTCATGTATGGAAAGATTTGTGCATATATTGCTAATAAGTTTAGCTTTATAGGAAATATGATGACATTTATCCCGACAAAGGAGATTTTCTCTACACTTGTACCGGTAGCGCTTATACTGGGCGTTGGAATTGGCTTTTTGGGAAGCCGATTCACAATTCGGAAACATTTAAGAGTATAATAATAATTATGACGGCCTGGCTCCGATCGGAGACAGGCTGTTTTAAGTTTATATCATAATATAGAGAGGACAGGACTGAAATGGATAATTCAAACAACAACGGCTTTGAATATGATGATAATTCAGATATGAGCGATAAAAAGCCTCATAGAAAAGGCTTTAGAAATTGGTTCGGTGTCGGAATTGCTACAGGTATAGTGACCACCATTGTGCTTGGATTGATTGTGCTATTTGCATACACAATGATTACAGGCAGGAGCGTGCATACCGTTGCAAAAAGCGCAGATGTGCTTGACGACAAGACCGTGCAGAAAATAGATGAGCTAGCGAACTACATAGACGAGTACTACTATGAGGATTATGATAAGGATGATTTGGAAAACGGTCTGCTGCATGGTGTGATGGAGGGGCTGAATGATCCTTATTCGGTTTATTATACCGCAGATGAGTATAAGGAGCTGCAAATCAGCACGACAGGCACTTATTATGGTATCGGGGCTGCGTTAAAGCAGGATCCTGACACAAAGCAGGTGACAGTTTCGAAGGTATACAGTGGTACACCTTCTGAGGAAGCGGGACTTAAAAAGGATGACGAAATAGTCTCTGTTGATGGTGTCGAGGCAACATCCGAGGATCTCACAAAGCTTGTTGCCAAAATCAGAGGTAAGGAGGGCACTAAGGTTACGCTTGAAATCAGGCGTGGCGAGGAGGCTGACCCATTTACCGTTGAGGTGGAGCGTAAAAATGTTGAGCTGCCATCAGTGGACAGCAAGCTGCTTGACAATGGAGTGGGATATATCCAGGTCAGTGAGTTTCAGACAAACACGGCAAGTCAGTTTGAGGATGCACTTGACGGACTTACAAATCAGGGTATGAAGGGCCTTATAGTGGATTTGCGTGCTAATCCGGGAGGACTACTTACCGCAGTGACAGAAATGGTTGACAGACTGCTTCCGGCAGAAACAGTTGGCAAGCTTCCTGCAGGAACCGTCGTGTATACAAAGGATAAAAACGGAAATATCCAGACATTTGGTGATGACGATGGAAAACAGATTGACTGTCCTATCGTAGTACTTGTCGATGAAAACAGCGCAAGCGCATCTGAGATTTTTGCAGGAGCCATGAAGGATTACAATGAGGATGGTTATATTGATGCCACACTTGTAGGCAAAAAGACCTTTGGAAAAGGAATTGTACAGACTATCTATAATCTTTCCGATGGTGACGCTGTAAAGATTACCACATCAAAGTACTACACACCAAACGGTCACAATATCCACAAAAAGGGTATCGAGCCTGATGTAGAGGTCGATTATGAATATACAGGGGATACAAATGCAGACTATGACATGCAGTATGATGTACAGCTTCAGAAAGCGATTGAGGTGATGAATGAAAAGCTTAAATAAGATTGCATGCTTTCTCATGCTGTGCTGGATGGTAGTCATCTTTATGTTTTCGGCGGAGCCGGATACCGAGTCGTCTGAGCTCAGCGGCAGCGTCAGCTATCGCATAGTTTCTGTGGTCAATATCATTACCGCAAGCCACTGGGATGAGAAGGAGCTGCTCAATAAGGCAGAGCTTATAGACTATCCGGTTAGAAAATGTGCCCACATGAGTGAGTATGCCATTCTCACATTGCTTGGCTTTCTGACATTTTCGTTCTTGTATGGCAGAAGAAGATTTTTGATTCCGATAGGCGTGACCTTCCTATATGCCTGCACAGATGAATTTCACCAGCTGTTCGTTCCCGGCCGGGCCGGCAAGTTTACCGATGTGCTGATTGATACCACAGGCGGTATCATTATGCTGCTATTTATTGCGCTTGTTACACGCGTAGTATGTAAGAAGCATACAGCAGGCACTGGGAAAAGGAAAATATGAAAACATGAAGACACGAAGAGAAGTGCCAAATTTAGTTGCAGTTTCTTAGTTTAATCGGTATAATAAAAATAATGACGCTGGTTAGAGGATACATGGCAGACTTAATATATATAGTTAATTTCTGCCACAACCAGCTTCCCGCCACGTAAACCTGGGTTTACGGCCGGCACATAGCATGTTCCGAAGAAAGATATGAAATGCCACGGGGTTCCATTAAAAATATGAATGAAACAAAGTGAAAATAAAAAATCACTATCCGAAAAAAATCCCGTGGCTGACTTCATATTTTTCAGAGGAATATACTGTGTGCCGGCCGAACCGCACAACCTGATGCGGGAAGCGTCATCAAAAAATGCAAAGAAAGAGGTGATTCTGTGGTAGAGTTGGATAATTTCAAGTCCACGCTCCAAGGCTACAAAGCCCCACTACAGGAAGTGAGGGATTCACTTTGACCTGGCTAATAAAGAAGAAAAAATCCAGGAATTAGAGCGAGAAATGGAAGCTCCTGACTTCTGGGATGACCCGGAGAAGTCACAGAGCAAGATGAAAGAGCTTAAGAGTATGAAGGATGATGTAGCTACATACGCAAAGCTCAAGGAACAGTACGAAGATATAGAGACGATGATTGAGATGGGCTATGAGGAGAACGATGAGTCACTCATACCCGAGATACAGCAGATGCTTGATGATTTTGAGGGCACATATGACGGTATCAGAATTAAGACTCTTTTGTCGGGAGAATATGATAAATGCAATGCGATTCTGAGGCTCAATGCAGGTGCAGGTGGTACCGAGTCGTGTGACTGGGCGGCCATGCTGTTTCGTATGTACTCGAAGTGGGCTGATAAAAAGGGCTTTACCCTTGAGGTACTCGATTCGCTTGATGGCGATGAAGCCGGTATCAAGTCCATTACCTTCCAGGTAAACGGAGAGAACGCCTACGGTTATCTGAAATCCGAGAAAGGTGTTCACCGTCTTGTACGTATTTCTCCGTTTAATGCGGCAGGAAAGAGACAGACATCTTTTGTATCCTGCGATGTCATGCCGGATATCAAGAAAGACCTGGATGTAGAGATCAACGACGATGATATCCGTATTGATACCTACCGAAGCAGTGGTGCCGGTGGACAGCATATCAACAAGACATCCTCTGCGATCCGTATCACCCATTTCCCTACAGGAATCGTGGTACAGTGCCAGAATGAACGTTCTCAGCACATGAACAAGGATAAGGCCATGCAGATGCTGAAGGCCAAACTGTATCTTCTGAAACAGCAGGAGGCTGAGGAGAAACTTTCCGGCATTCGAGGCGAAGTGACAGATATCGGCTGGGGAAACCAGATCCGTTCCTATGTCCTGCAGCCATACACCATGGTAAAAGACCATAGAACCAATGAAGAAACCGGTAATGTTGACGCAGTTCTGGACGGTGGCATTGACCTCTTTATCAATGCATACCTGAAATGGATCGCGCTGGCGAAAAAGAAAGAATAACATTACTGTCACGGAACCCCATAAAGACAGAGAAAAGGACTCCGCAGGCAAAAAAGCGCTTGTGGAGTTTCTTTTATTATGATAATATATCTTTTGTACAAAAACAGTTGTCTTTATGAAACGGACAGAGAGGTTGCTATGCAGAAACAGGTTGAGAAGAAAAAATACTATGTAGTAAGAGAAAGGGCAGTGCCGGAAGTACTTCTTAAGGTTGTTGAGGCCAAGAGGCTGCTGGAATCTAACCGTGTGGCTACTGTTCAGGAAGCTGCTGAAAAGACCGGGATCAGCCGCAGCTCTTTTTACAAATATAAGGACGATATTTTTCCTTTCCACGAGGAGACCAGGGGAAAGACCATCACCTTTATCATTCAGATGGACGACGAGCCGGGACTTTTATCAATGGTGCTGCAGACGATTGCCCGTTTTCACGGTAATATCCTGACCATACATCAGAGTATTCCCATTAACGGAGTCGCAACACTGACGCTGAGCGTTGACATCCTTCCTGGAGAAGGCGACGCAGAGGCCATGGTGGAGGATATTGAACAGAGAGACGGTATACACTATTTGAAAATTTTAGGCAGGGAGTAAGCATATGATAAACATAGCAGTATTAGGCTACGGTACAGTAGGAAGCGGAGTTGTTGAAGTCATCAACACCAATCATGAGAGCATTAACAAGAGAGCTGGAGATGAGATTAACATCAAGTACGTTCTTGATTTAAGAGATTTTCCGGGAGATCCGGTTGAGAAAGTTCTGGTTCATGATTATGAAGTGATCGTAAACGATCCGGAAGTAGATATTGTCGTTGAGGTTATGGGCGGAATTGAGCCTGCTTATACCTTTGTAAAAAGAGCACTTCTGGCAGGAAAGAGCGTAAGCACATCCAACAAGGCCCTGGTAGCCAAACATGGTTCCGAGCTTATGGAGATTGCCCAGGAAAAAAATATCAATTTCCTTTTTGAGGCAAGCTGTGGCGGCGGTATCCCGATCATCCGTGCGCTGAATTCTTCACTGACAGCAGATGAGATCGATGAGATCACAGGAATCCTCAACGGAACAACCAACTACATGCTTTACAAGATGAGCACAGAGAACTGTGATTTTGACACTGTTCTGAAAGAGGCTCAGGCGAAGGGTTACGCAGAGGCAGATCCCACTGCAGATGTAGAGGGTGCTGACGCATGCCGTAAGATCGCCATCCTTTCTTCCCTTGCATACGGAAAATTCCTGAATTACGAGAATATTTATACAGAAGGAATCACAAAGATCACACCGGCAGATATGGAATATGCAAAAGAGCTGGGTATGACTATCAAGCTTCTTGCCACAAGCCGCAGAATCGGAGATTCTTTTTATGCAATGGTAGCGCCGTTCCTGGTAGGACAGGAGAGCCCGCTTTACAGCGTAAATGATGTATTTAACGCAGTATTTGTACACGGAAATGTTCTTGGAGACGCCATGTTCTATGGAAGCGGAGCAGGTAAACTTCCGACTGCCAGTGCAGTAGTGGCTGACGTTGTAGATGAGGCAAAACATCTCCACAGAAATATCATGATAAACTGGAGCAGCTATGCTCTTGAACTCATGGATATGGATGAAGTAGAGGGACGCTTCTTTGTACGTGTGTCTGATACGACTATGGACGAAGTAGAAAAAGCTTTCGGTGATGTACAGACTATCGAGCCGGATGACCTTCCGGACGAATTCGGATTTATCACACCGGTGATGAAGCAGGCTGAATATAAAGAGAAGATCAGTAAGCTTACCGGAAAAGTACTGGCAATGATCCGCGTGAAGGATTGATGCCTGAGGAGAAATAAGAACATGTTAATCGTAAAAAAATTCGGCGGTACTTCTGTGGCAAACAAAGAGCGTATCTTTAATGTTGCCAGAAGATGTATCGAAGATTACAAAAAAGGAAACGACGTGGTGGTCGTGCTTTCCGCAATGGGTAAATATACCGATGAGCTGATCACCATGGCGAAAGATATCAACGACAAACCTCCGAAACGAGAGATGGATATGCTTTTTACCATCGGAGAACAGATGTCAGTGGCACTGATGTCCATGGCTATGGACAGCCTGGGAGTACCGGCTGTTTCCCTGAATGCGTTTCAGGTAGCTATGCACACAACAAGTGCACATGGAAGCGCACGTCTGAAAAAGATCGATGCCGCACGTATCCGCAGAGAACTGGATAACCGCAGGATCGTTGTGGTTACAGGATTCCAGGGAATTGATAAGTATAATGACTATACCACACTTGGCCGTGGCGGTTCGGATACCACAGCCGTAGCTCTTGCAGCAGCACTTCATGCAGATGCCTGCGAGATCTACACCGATGTGGATGGTGTTTACACTGCTGATCCGCGTAAGGTTTCGAAAGCCCGCAAGCTTAAGGAGATCACTTACGATGAGATGCTGGATCTGGCAACTCTGGGTGCGGGAGTGCTTCATAACCGTTCTGTGGAGATGGCAAAAAAATACGGCGTACCGCTGGTGGTACGTTCCAGTCTCAACAACAGCGAAGGAACTGTGGTAAAGGAGGAAGTAACAGTGGAGAGAATGCTGATCAGCGGTGTTGCTCTGGATACAGATGCAGTACGTATTGCTGTGATCGGACTTAAAGATTCACCAGGAGTAGCGTTCAAGCTTTTTGATACCCTGGCCAAGAAAAACATCAATGTGGACATGATCCTTCAGTCTATCGGCCGTGCCGGAACCAAGGACATTTCCTTTACCGTTGATAAAAATGATCTGGACGATGCAATGGGTGTCCTGGAAGCCAACCAGGCACGTATCGGCTATGACGAGCTTCATGCGGAGAAAAACATCGCCAAACTTTCCATCGTGGGAGCCGGTATGATGAGCAATCCGGGCGTTGCAGCAAAAATGTTCGAGAGCCTTTATAATGAGGGCGTGAACATCAACATGATCGCAACATCTGAGATCCGTGTGACGGTTCTTATTAATGAGAAAGATGGCGTACGTGCCATGAATGCAGTACATGATGCGTTTAATCTTGCAGATTAAACAAAATAAGAAATGAATGACAGGGCGGAGGCTTGGTATAAGTCTCCGCCTTCTATAACGAAGCGATGGAATCGTTCATAAGGAGAGAATTTTTATGAGAAAAAATCTGAAGGGCTGTAAGAAGCTTGCAAGGGAAACACTGGCCGGTAATTTTATGGTCCCTGTGATCGGAAGTATTGCGGTTGCGGCAATGAGTGTGCTTTCAAGTTACATTTCCACAGCACTTTTTCCGGGAGACTCCCTGTATGCGATTATCGGAGGAGAAGTATTCAGCTTTATCCTTTCTCTGGTGATCTGCGTCTTTTCCGCAGGACTCTACCGGATTTATCTGAATATTTCCAGAAGAGAAGCGTATTCTTTCGGAGATCTTCTGTACTTTTTCAGCCACCAGCCGGACCATGTGATCGTGGCATCCTTTGTGCTGGCACTGATCAATCTGGTGACGTCTCTTCCACTGGCGTGGTTTTCCTTTACAAGTGATATGGGAAATACAGTGGAAGAACAGATGAATTGGGCAGTAACTTACATGCTGCTCACACTTCTGGGGTTCGTGCTGAACCTGCTGGTAGCCATGCCATTCACCATGAGTTATTATATTCTGTCCGATAATCCGGACATGAAAGGAATGCAGGCATTGAAAGCCAGTGCGAAGCTTATGAAGGGGCATTACTGGGAGTATCTGAAAATGCTCTTAAGTTTTATACCGTGGATTATTTTTTCCATGTTTACACTTTATCTGGCACTGATCTGGCTGGTGCCTTATATAGAAACCTGTATGGCAGTTTTCTATCGGAATATTTCAGGGGAGTTTGATGAGCCTCCGATGGAGCCATATCCACCGGTGACACCGATTCCTCAGTTTCATGATGAGACTGAGGCCTGATGCCTCCCGGCGGGGGCGCCTGAATGCGGCAGGCATTTTCTTTCCCGGAGGGGGTACTTGAGGCGTAGGCGTTTTTCCCTTCCGGGGTGGACCATTTTGGCATGGGGCAATTTACGAGGGGGAAAGCACTCAAAGTTGCGAAGCCCGCTTTTCCCCCTCGAGCTCCCCCTTTCCGGGCACGCAATTGTTGCAGGTTGTGGGAATGTGTAAAGGTATTAGCGGGGCGATGGATTCTACGGTGTCGGCTGCGGAAAGTTGAGCCGATTTATGCTACGTAAATTTATTGGCGAAACCTTTTTATTCGCTCCGTACGAAAAGCGGTCTGCGAAGCAGACCTGTTTCTGAATAACAGTGAAATAACAGCTATACAAGTTATACGCCGTAATTCAGGGAACAGGCCTGCTATGCAGGCCGCTTTCCCGTCCGCCCTGAACGAACAATCGGCTCAGCCTGACGCTGTCAGTACAGCAGAATACAGGACTGAGCCGATACATTTACACATTCCACAACGCACAACAGCGGCGTGGCCAGGAGGGGAAGAGCGCGAGAAGGGGAGACGGCCTTCGCAACTATGAGTGCTTCCCCTTCTCGCAAATTATCCACTTTCGTAAAGTGAAAATTATAATCCAAAAAAGAAAAACACACACTTCTAAAATTTACTTCATAAAGTAAAAACTATAATCCAAAAAAGAAAAACATACACACACTACAGGTTCAAAGGAAGTCGTCCCACAACATCCTTTGTCAAAATTCCTATGAGAACCCCCGCCAGGACTCCCGCAACCAGCAGCGCTGGCGCATAAACCATCAAACTCGTATTACTCACCACAATCATGGCCACCATCAATTGCCCAATATTGTGAGTAACACCCCCGGCCACACTGATTCCGATCAAACTAAAATCAGAATGTTTTTTAAGCACATCCATCACAGTCAGGCTGAGCGCAGCGCCAGCCAGACTATACAAAATACTGAAGAGATTCCCGAACATAAACCCAATCACAAGTATTCTTACAACGGACACAAGAGCCGCCTCGCGGAGTGAATACCGGTCCAGTATAAAAAGTACTGCCAGGTTTGCAAGCCCAAGCTTGATTCCAGGAATCCCTGCAAACACAGGAATCAGAGACTCTACATATCCAAAAATAATCGCCACTGCGGAAAATAATCCAAGATAAGCTGTTTTTCGTTTCATAAATAAATCCTTCCATATGCCACTGTGTCACTGGTAAACGCCAGTGTCTTCAGATGATAAGCAGTTCTCGCATTTACGTCACCGCATCGATTTTCGGTGAACTCTCCGAGTCTGAATCCTCCGCAGTATTTTCTCCTTCGATCACAACTTTATTAGGAAGACAGATGATAGAACCGCCATGTTCATCCACAGCCTTCTGTTTCATACAGTAATGATCCGGGCAGGTTGCTTCGGTCATGGTAACTTTTCCGTCTTTGATTTCGCAGACATTGGTGTCCCCGATATGGATAACCTGATCCTGGGAAAGAGAATAAGTTCCGAATTCTTTTCCGTCAACAGTAATCCGGATCGTATTGTGGGAACGTTTCCCTGCGATTTGAAAACCAAGCCAGAGAATACCGGCCAGAACCAGAATCCCGGCAATAAAAATCACTTCTTTTTTCTTCAAAATAAAAACTCCGTTTCTGTCACAGATTCAGAAAAAATCATATCATACTCCCATTCAAAAGGCAAATATAAGTTAAGGATATCTAACCAATATCTGGAAAAGTTACAGCAAAAATTAAAGATACGGAGAAAAAAGTTACCGCGTACTAACAAAAAGTATAGACAAGAAAAAAATCAGGTGATATAATACCTAGCTGTAAGTTAGCAATATCTAATTAAAGAAAAATGATTAATTAGAACTAATCTATAAATATGAGTAAAAGATATATAACTTATTCAAAAAACGGTTATGTGCAGATGATAGGAACGGACTGTGAATATCTGACTGACTAAATACAGGGGAGAAAAGAGATGAAAAACCAGAATTTTTATATGAGAGTGATTTCTTTACTGCTGGTAGTTCTGGCTGTGCTTTTTTATAACAGCAGTATGAAAGCCCAGGCAAACGAAAAAGAAATTTCGGCTCTGACAGATAAGGTAGACACGCTTCAGG
>ENA-OUQW01003750-OUQW01003750.1-human-gut-metagenome-genome-assembly--contig:-NODE-3750-length-10576-cov-4.475335_pt1 | contig 10576 bp, 5 predicted proteins | sample MGYA00248464_ERZ548849 | MGnify/ENA primary metagenome ERZ548849 (study PRJEB26491, sample SAMN04978193) | human gut metagenome | host: Homo sapiens | study: EMG produced TPA metagenomics assembly of...
TTGTAGAACAGCCTGACGACGGCACCGCCGGTTCCCGAAAATTCTTCGCAATTCAAAAAGCCGCGATTGTCAAGCGAAATGCCGTGTCCGTTCGGAAACTTCATCGTTTCATTTTTGGCGATGCTGACCGAGCGGCCGTTGACAATGTAGTTCAAAACCTGAAAACGTCGGTCGGTAATCAATTTGACGCCGCCTTTGAGGGTCAGGAAACAACGTTCGCTGCCGTTCAGATAAAGCTTTGAACCGTCGGGTGCATCCACCCTCCCCTTTTGCAGATGCAGCAGCACACCATTCGCCAGCCGACAGGACACGACATCGGTTCCGGCGACGGCAATGCTGATACCGTTGGGATATTCTTCAATATACGGCCGACGGGATGAGGAAGGAGTTTTGGAAGCAGACGGGCGGGAGGACGCAGCAGCAGACGGACGGAGATGAGCGGCGTTATCGGAGGCCGGCGCGGGGGAACGGTTTGCGGCTGAAGTATCCGTTACACGGGAAACGCTCAAAATCCGGCGTTCGGCATAGTCTATATCGACAATTCTTCCGTCTTTATGAACTGCACGGTAGACATTGCCCTGCTGTAAGCTGACGACCGGGCTGGCAGCGTCTATGCGGTCTTCAAGAATTATCGCAGCCTGCATAAAGCCGGCACAGAGCTTTTCCAGACGGGCAGACAGCGCGGCGTCCAGATATTTATGGCTCAAATCGTTGCGGAGCTGTTTAAATTCCGCCCAGCGTTCCGCTTCCTCGGCGCTCAGCATCTTTTTGCCGCGAAAATAAGCCCAGGCTGCCGACGGCTGGACGTTTTTGCCGTTGAACAGACAGAACTGGCTCATTTTGTATTCAATCTGCTGAAAAACCTCAAGGTAATTTTTGCGATACAGATAGCCGGCGACGCGTTCGAGAAAACCGTCAATATCCATGCCGGAGCGGTCAATAACGGCGGCGGCGGGAAACAGCTTGGCAACATTTTTTATCAGCGCTTCCTTTTTGTCCGACCCATAAGGATAATTTGTTTCCACAAGCAAGGCGGCTTCCGGGTTGGCACGGGCGTACTCCTTGATGCGGGAGACAAATTTGGAATTGCTTTCATTTTCACCGCGAATCAGCAAATCCGGATTCAATGCCGAAACGAGCGGCGCAAAACTTTTTGCCGTGCCGACATACGCGTCGAGGCGTTCAAGCAGCGGCCTGTCGCAGAGGCGACAGTAAGAATCGAGATAACGGCGGCGGACGGAAACGTTTTTGACCGTTTCGCGCTCGTTGAATTTGCCGATGCCGTCCAGCGTATCCCACTGGTGATGCATCAGGTGGCGGATGTTCAGGCAATCCTGAAACGCGGCAGCGGAAGGCAGCAGCCCTTCGCTTTCCGCCTGTGCCATGTAGTTTTGCCCGGCGCGGCGCCCGAACAGTTCGCGCATAATGCCGTTGCTTTCTTCCGACAAGGCGGCAAGCGAACTCAGGAGAACGTTTTCAAACGGCGCAATCAGAGCCGAAGAAAGCGCCTCGGTTTGTGCCGTTTCCACATCTTTTTCGCTGTAACGGCTCTTTTCCGGCGGCAGCAGCGCCAGTACGTCCAACATACTTTGAAAGCGCTTTTCTATCCATTCGTCGGCAAAAGCGTCGGCAAGGCTCCTGCCTTTTGCGTCATGGTTATATTTCATCAGCCAGCGGCCGGAAATGACAAATCTGGCGTCTTCAAGGGTTTCGCCCTTTTCATAAGCGGCGACATAGCGTTCAATACGTGCCGGAAGGGAATTGCCGGCACTGTGTACGGCAAAGTTTTCAGGCGTGGAAAAAATCCCCGGTTCTTCGCTCCGAAGCTGCGCCGAGGTATAATTGACGCTGACAAAACAGTAATGCGCGCCGTGTTCGGCCGGCTTGTTGGCGATGAAATCCGTATAGGCACGGCGAGCCTCAGGCGTGATTTCCTCCACTTCCCACGGGTTGTCGACAACTTCCCCTTCATACAGGCGGGTTATCTGATAATTGGCGAGGTTCAGCGGCTTGTAGCGGCGGACGACCTGTTCCAGATTGCGCACGAGCGATATATAGTCCCGGTACACGGCCAGCAAGTCCTGCTTGCGGCGCGGCGGAAGCGAAGCGGCATACAGAGCCGACATGTTTAGTTTTTCCGGCATTGCGATTTCATTAATTCTTTGTTGTTGCAAAATCTCTTTATTAGCATAAAGCGGAAAATATTGTTGCCGAAAATTTTGGTTTTGTCAATACAAAATCAGGCGGCAAAGCAAAAAATATGCCGGTGTGTGCTGAGGCAGCTCCGATAAATCCGAAAGTGGTTTGATAAATCCGAAAGTGATTTGATAAACCTGAGACAGGTTCGATAAATCCGAGCCTGCTCCGATAAATCCTGCGGATAACCGTTGAATTAAAATCAGATTTTGCTTTACGGAACAAAAAAATTTTTATAAATTCTGATGTGTCCGCACATATATTAAAGAAAAAGTAACAGCTGTTAAAGAAAAAATAACGACTATTGAAAAAAATAACGGCAAAACGCAATTACAAAATTACAGAGAAAAAAAGAGAGGGAAAGAGATGAAAACCAGATTATCGGCAAAATATTTCCGGACAGCCGCCGCAATACTGTTTTTGGCGGCGGGTTTCTGCCAGGCGGCGCAAGCGGAAGACACGATTTATGACGTTATCAACCGCGAAGATACAAAGGCCTTTTCCGACATGGTTATGCTCGGTTACGATATTGATGAACAGGATATTGACGGATATACGCCGCTGATGATTGCCGCGGCGGCGGGAAAGACCGGCTTTGTCGGATATCTGATTGACAACGGCGCGAAAGTCGACAAACGCTATTATCAGGGCGGAACGGCCATGCACCGTGCCGCGCTGGGCGGCTATACCGACGTTATCAGTTCCCTGATTGACGCGGGCGCCAACGTCAATATGCCGGATTTGGACGGCATGACGCCGCTGATGATTGCCGCCAAGAACGGACATCGCTTTACGGTCGAGCTGCTGGTGCGGCGCGGTGCCGATGTCAATTTCCGCAACGTCAAAGGGGAAACAGCCTTGGACATTGCCAACAAATACCGCTATAAAGAAATTGCCAGATTTCTCCAGAACGAAGGCGGGCGCTCCAAATCCCCTGACAGCGGCAAAGAGGCTTCCGACGGTGGAAACCAGGGGCTCGGGCTGGATATTGACGACTGGAACGATACCGAATTCGACTGGGGGCTGTAAACTGCGGCACTGTTAACAGCGCACAATATATTTTCCGGGGCCGGAGCGTGTTTCTCCGGCTCTTTTGCGTTTTTTTCGTTTCGGGGTTGCGGGAGGCGGACGGACGCCCTATATAAAAGATAAAATGTTAAGACAATGAGCCAATTTTGACAGGGAGTGTTTTGATTATGGCTGAAAAAATCGAATTTAAAACCGAAGTGAACAAACTTCTGGATATTGTCATCAACTCGCTTTATTCCGAAAAATATATTTTTTTGCGCGAGCTGATTTCCAACGCGTCCGATGCGCTTGACAAGCTGAAATACTGGACGCTGACCAACCCGGATTTACAAAAGCCCGGCGAAGCGTACAAAATTACGATTATGCCGGACAAAGACCACAATACGCTGACGATTTCCGACAACGGCATCGGCATGAACCGTGACGACCTGATTAACCATATCGGCACGATTGCCAAATCCGGTACGGCGGAATTTTTGCAAAACACCAAAGACAATGCTTCAGCCGTTGACCTTATCGGCAAGTTCGGCGTCGGCTTTTATTCGGCGTTTATGGTGGCGGCAAAGGTGGAAATCACGACCAGGCGCGTGGACAGCGACAAAGCCTACAAATGGGTTTCCAACGGTGTGGACGGTTTTGAAATATCCGAAGCGGAAAAAGCCGGAAACGGTACGGACATCAAACTGTTTCTCAAAGACGACGCCAAAGACTACACCGATACGATTTACCTCAGGAACATCATCCATACCTACTCCGAGCATATCGACTACCCGATTGTGCTGAACCTCGGCGACGCGGGCGAAGAAACGGTCAATACGGCGTCGGCGCTGTGGACGCGCAACAAGGCGGAAATTACCGAGAAACAGTATAAGGACTTTTATCAGCACGTTACAAAAAATTTTGATGAGCCGTGGATGACACTGCATTTCAAGGCCGAAGGCAGCATTGAGTACACCGGGCTGCTGTTCGTTCCTTCCAAGGCGCCGTACGATTTGTTCCAGCCCGACCGGCTCGGCGGCATCAAGCTGTATGTCAACAAAGTATTCATTTCCGACAAAGTCGAGGGGCTGATGCCGATGTACCTCAGGTTTGTACGCGGAGTTATCGACAGTGCCGACCTGCCGCTCAACATTTCACGCGAAATGCTGCAACAGAGCGCTTTGATTGCAAAAATCCGCCAGGGAACGGTTTCCCGCCTGTTCAAAGAGCTGAAAAAACGCGCGGAGAACGAGGAGGATTATGCAAAGTTCTGGAACGCATTCGGTATTGCGTTTAAGGAAGGAATTTATGAGGACTTTACAAACCGCGAAGAAGTGGCCGAACTGTCGCGTTTTTATTCGACCAAGAGCGAAAACAAACTGACATCGCTTGACGCCTATATCGAACGTATGGGCAAAGACCAGAAGGCAATTTACTACATCACCGGAGACGATGCGAAGACGCTGGCGTGCAACCCGCTGCTGGAAGCATTCCGCGAAAAAGATATCGAAGTTTTGCTGCTGACAGACCCGATTGACGAATTTTGGACGCAGACACTGCTTTCTTACAAAGGCAAGGATTTGAAACATATTTCGCAGGCGGACATGAAACTTGACATCAAACGCGAAAGCGCCAAAGCTGACGAAAAAGGGCTTAAGGAGCTGACCGAAAAGATGGCGGAATGGTTCAAAGGCGAAGTCGGCAAGGTCGAAACAACCGAAAAACTGACAAAAAGCCCGGCATCATTGACGGTTGAGGACGGCCAGATGAGCATTCATCTGGAACGGCTGATGCGCAACCATCAGCAGAAAACAGCCTTTGACAGCACGAGGATTCTGCTTGTCAACCCCTATCATCCGCTGATAATCAAACTGGCGGAACTTGTCGGCGACAAAGACAAGGAAGCCGAAGTCCGCGATGCGGCACAGCTGGTATTGGAACAGGCAAAAATCGCCGAAGGGGAAGCTGTTTCCAACCCGAGTTTGTTTAACGAAAAGCTTAGCGAGTTCATCTTACGGGCGATTTAAACGGACAGAATGCCAAACGTTCTTTCTTTGGCGCAATTTAAGCCGCCAGAGCCAGAACGCTGAACATTTTATTCTTCGGGCGATTTAAATGAGCAGAAAGCGCCGGCACGGACAGAAAAGACATTGACGGCCGGCGTTTTTTATGTTATTTTATCCATATACAGGTGTCCGGACAAGGGGTTCCGGACGGTTTGGAGCGTCTGAACGGTGAATTTTGACAATTTGAAATACGGCTTTCTGATTTCGATGACGACGATGTTCGGCGGCAGCACGCTGGAGCTGTATGCTCAGGACGAAAACGGCGGCAAAGCGAAAATCGAAAACACCGAGACCTACCGGCAGCAGTTTTTGGAAAGCATTGCCCCCGACAAGCGGGACATCAGCGTCGAGTTCGTGGTTGATTCCGTGGCCCAAAAAACTTCTAACGGAGACCTGGTCGCTGATGTCAACGTTATTCAGCTGCTGGCCTATCTTGATCAGGACAGCGACGAATATCAGAGCTATATGGCAAGCCGCCACATTGTCGCGCACGAAATGTGGCACCGCATCTGCATGATGAACGACGTATTGGAAAAGCCGATGTCGGCGACGCATTACCGTACCGGACGCGATAATTTTGAGATTACGGCAAGCCTGGTGCAGCTGCTGACTTTTCGCGACGACTATATCCATGCCACACCGGAACAGCGCCTTGAGCTGCGCAAACTTGAAGATCCGAAAATCCGCATGTATATCATGGCGGTTGAGCACGGCCTGATTAATCCCCTTTCCGCCGACAAAAAAGACTTTGACTTTGAGATGGAATTTATTGCCAGGGCGGTATCCGGCTACTGGAACAACAATATGGCGCAGACATACGCCCCGCTGCACAACGCAATGACGGAAAAATCCGGACGAAAGGAATTCAAATCTCCGGCGTATGAAAAGAACTTTATGCGCGACATCAAACTGATGAATACTATCGGCGGCATTGACTTTTCCAAGCTTTACAACGTCAAAGACGTCCGTAACCGCGCGGCGTTTCCCGAAGGAACGGCGGAGGACACGACGGTCATCAGACAATCCCTGACGGCACCGAACTATGAAACGTGGGTTAACAAGAGAAGCCAGCTGAAACGTTTTTCGCGACAGAAAATAGATATTCCGAACTTTGCGGGTAACCGGCTGGCGGAAGAACGCCGGCAAAGGCCGCATGACGAGCGCAAACAGCCTTATCAGATAGCCGAAATGGCCGGCGGCTACAAGGCGTACCCGTTTATGAAAGTTCCGTTTTATGCGGCGGTGCAGCTGAACGGCGCGGGGCGGACAATCAAGCTTTATCCGCACGGGGCAATGGACGTTATCGGCGCGAGCGACGCAGCGGGGAAAGCTAACATCAAGACCCTGAATTATGACGGCAGCTATGAAACGGGACAGCTGAAAAACGGCCGCAAAGACGGCGTGTTCGTCTTTTATAACCGCCATAAAAAGGAAATCGGGCGCTGTACTTATGTCCAAGGCCGGGCGGCAGACGGCGAAACGGTGCTGGCAGCCAGCGGCGAATATATACGCTACATTTACAAAGCGGGAAAACTTGCCGGCATGGACTGCATCCGGGAAGACGGCACCAGAAAGCCGATATGCACGCTGGAAGGCGGCAAACCGGTGAGCGGACTGATTCCGACAACAGACGCCAGGACTTCTTCCGTCGGGCGTTCCTACCTTTTATACAGCGACAAACAGCTGCTGGCAGGGCTGCTTTTTGACCGGCAGCACAGACTTTCGGAAAAGCAGGACATCATAACCGGGCAGTACGGGCAAAATGTTTCGGCACAGGCAGAAAACGCGAAGCATAAGGCTTTGGCCGGAAGCACGGTCAGAATCGAACGTTTTTATGCTGACGGAAAGGTGAAATATGAGGCGGAAAGACGCAACATCACCCTCAGACAGCCATACGGAGAGGCGGAAAAAAGCAACACAGTCCCCGGGCAACCATACGGCACGGCGGAAAAAATGCGTAGCGACATGGCTAAAAAAGGAAAAGGACTGACAGAGCGCGGCAGCGAAACGAAAAAAACACCCGCCGGTCCGACGGCGCGGTACGGTATGGCCGGCGGGCACCCTGCGGCACAGTCCGTACAGGTATGCCGCGAAGCCCTCTTTGCCCCTGACGGGCATCCGGTGATGGCGGCGGAATACAACGGCGGCCGGAGAAGTCTGAAAATAAAGATGCGGGAATTTTTATCCTTCCTGAAAGGGATTTCCATGCCCGGTACGGACAAGAACACGCTGGTTTCGAGCCTGCTTGCGTTTCGCAGCCGGACGACAACAGGAAATTCAATCCAAATTGCGGCGGCCAATGCCTCTCGGTCTGCGGAAGGCGCAAACCATGCGGCAGAAGCAGGAATCTCCCGGGTTGCCGCGGCTAATACCGCTCAGACGACAGAGATAAACTCCTATCAGATTACCGCGGAAACGGCCGCTCAGGCTGTTGAGGGAGATTCGGACAGAACGGCAAAGGCAAGTGCCGACCGAACCGGGACGGGCTCTCCCCTGCCCGCGACGAGCGGCAGAAAAACGCCGGCGACGACCTTTGAAAACAAAACAGTCATCACCGGCAAAAGCTCTAAAAATCAGTCAGTTGCTGATAAAAAACAGAATAATCCGTCAGCCCGCAAAATATCGGCCTTTAAAAACAAGGCCAGGTTTATGATGATGCGGCAGAGGGAGAATGTCTGAGGCCGGAGAAATATATCTGAGGCCGGAGAAATCGCCCTTGACGCGCGGCAGCCGGAAAAGCCGGGCCGAAACGGTTCCTTTTTGTAAATTTTTCCTTGCAATTTTAGACAAAACATTTTAATCTGCAAAAAGTTTTATTGTATTACTTAAATATATTTATTGTTATGGAAAATTTTATTGTCCAAATCAACGGCAGCTATATTGACCTGCCGTATGTTGCAAATGCCGCAGACGGCAAAAGCCAGCCGCGGCGTTCTTATCTGACTTCAGGGACAGAAGTTGCATCCGGCTGCGGTTACAGCTACTGTTATAAGACGCTGAAATTCGTTTTGAAAGGAAAAGAACACTTTCTGCCCGAAAATCTGTATCGCGAAGGCGTATCCTACCGTTTTCTGGATTACCATACGGAATGGCCGTTCCTGTTGCGCGAAAGAGGCGGAAAAATCGTCAAAAAGCAGATTCCTCTGCTGGCTTTGTACGGGATTGCACCGGAAGAAGTCCTTGACAGAAGCGATTTTTGCAAGCTGACTTTGCCCGAATTTCAGCACAAAGGGAAGCTAACGACGGTTTTTTATGTCGGAGCATACCGTTTCGGGGTGGCCTTTGAGAGCGACTTGATGCAGCTGTACCACAGGAAAGCCGAGTTTGCAGAAGACAAGGCGGCTCTGTTTATGGCGGACGAATACCGGTTTTGGATTGACGGCGGCAGCAATCCGACGGCTTATTTTGCCGACGGGTTAAGATGCGAAAAAACGGCACCGTTCATTGACGTTACCGATTGCCAGGATCCGCTTCCGGTCGGCAAAGAAACACTAGAACGTTTCTGGGACGAGCTTGACCTGTACCGAATCCCCGAAAAAGCACAGGAACTCGGAATAGGGAAAATCCTCGGCAAAGCGGCAGATGCCGTCCCGCTCCGGGATTATTCCGTTGAAGCAGAACTTCTGCCGCCGTTTGCCACAAAAAACGGCTATCGTTTCGGCAGCAGAAGCCATACCTTTCAGGAAGACTGCGTTCTTTCCGCCCTGCCCGGGCATATCAGAAGCATTATGAAAGAAGAGGCGCCGCAAAAATTCGGGCACTTGTTTCAGACAGGTTCCTAAGACGGACGGAAGCTTTTTAAGGAAAATGTCCGGCGGCAACAAAAAAAGCACCCTGTACAGGGTGCTTTTTATTTACAGAGTTGCTTCCCGAACGGTTAAAAATGTTCAGAACGGTTAAAAATGTTCAGAACTGACAAATTTGACGGCCGGCGTTTCCTTTTTTTCATCACGCGTCAAGATGCACAACAGCTTGGCAAAATCAAGATTTGCCTTTATAACGCTTTTGTTGGAACGGGCACGTTTCCACGCATAAATCTGCAAGCTGCCCGGCACTTCCAGCGTTTCCGGATTAATGAGAATACCGTTGTGGCTTTCCCAATCTGCCCCGCAGAACGCATTCAGCGAAACCTGCTGCCGGGGAAGCAGCGGCATATTGCGCAGTATCTGTTCGGCGGTAAACGACGGGATTTCCCGCAGCTGCCCGGCGACAATGATAAAAAAGCGCGGGTGCTTTTTGTCGCACAGTGCCAATATGCGTCCGTCAATTACGACAAAACGCCCGACATAGTTGGAATCGGCTATTGTTGTTCCCATATAAATGCGGGTACCGTCCTGCGTATTGTAGCAGGCTCCACCGGGGAAAAACAAATGATTTTCCATGCCCGAAAGGCTTGGAACCGACAACAGATAGTCGTTCATTTCTATATAACGCATTTTTTTGCACGTTATTTCCTCTACGGCAAAATGCCGGTCATGAAACGAAATGACGTTTACGACTTCTCCGTGCAGACGGTAATTTTTAAAAACTTTGAAGTTTTTTCCACGGATAATCGTTTCACTGCGGTGGGCGTTGGCCTTGACGAACCGGCGCAACTCTTCTTCTGAGATATTCACCATAATACTTAATTAATTTATAAATTTGACATAAAATTATTTAGACGAAACCGAATGTAGATGATAAACACATTTTTGTCAAGTCCTAAAGGCGAAAAATTCGGGCCGCAGACGGGCGTTGAAAAGCACAAAAGCCAAAATATCCTCTAGCCGGGCCGCAGGCACAGGTAAAAAAAAGTTTGAAACTGTGGGGAATATTGCAAAAAAAATCCCGGGAAGACCGGGGTTTCAGATGGTGGCCAGAGAGGGGATCGAACCCCCGACACGAGGATTTTCAGTCCTCTGCTCTACCAACTGAGCTATCTGGCCGGCCACGGATATGGTTTATATATAACTTTTTTGCAGATGGCAAGCATTTTTTTTACTTTTTTGCACAATTTCGCAATATTTTTAATATCTATTTGTTTTGCCATACATAATTTACGATACAGCAGCAACAGGAACATAATAACGGCCGTTCATAATCACGGTTGCGGCGTTTTTCCTGCATAATGCGCCGGGAGCCGGCCTCTGCCCGTTCTTGCCAAATTTGCGCCGTTTGCCGCTACGTGCACCGTTGCGCAAAAATATCCGCAAAATGCCTTTATGTGCATAGTCTGGGAGTTTTTTTAAGAAAATGCTTGTAATTTTTCTCAAGTGCGGTAAAGATGGGGCAGATTTAATTTTTAATTGAGAGGATAACTATGTCTA
>ENA-OUQW01003760-OUQW01003760.1-human-gut-metagenome-genome-assembly--contig:-NODE-3760-length-10553-cov-3.285197_pt1 | contig 10553 bp, 14 predicted proteins | sample MGYA00248464_ERZ548849 | MGnify/ENA primary metagenome ERZ548849 (study PRJEB26491, sample SAMN04978193) | human gut metagenome | host: Homo sapiens | study: EMG produced TPA metagenomics assembly of...
AATGCAGGTGTATATATTGGATTTGTTAAAATTCTCTTAACAGTTGTATGTCTCCATGTGTTTGTAGTATTTGTTATATTATTTACGACTCCAGTCATATTCATTGATATTCCAGGTGTAATAACTTTTTCTTTGTTTAGTAATTGTGCAATTTGATATGTTCCTTTTCCTCCAATAAATTCATTAAATATTCTTTTTACAGTTTCAGCCTCTACTTCATTAATTTTTAAATGACCTGCTTTATCTATTTTTGTATATCCAAATGGTGCATAACTTATATAATAAAATCCTTCTTGTTTTTTTCTGTTTTTAGTTTTCTTTATGTTTTTAGATGTTTCTTTTGCATAAAAATCATTCATAATATTTTTAAATGCTACAGTATCACAGTTTTTATCCAAATATGTATCTACATCATCTAATATAGCTATATAGCGTATTTCATTTTCTGGAAAGAATGTTTCAATATATCTACCTGTTTCAATATAATCTCTACCCAATCTTGCTAAATTCTTGGTTATTACCATATTTATTTTTCCAGCTTTTATGTCTTGAATCATTCTCTGAAAATTAGGTCTATTAAAATTTGTTCCACTATATCCGTCATCTATGTATTCATCATAAACTTTATAATTGTTTTCTTTAGCGTATGCTCTTAATATTTTTCTTTGATTAGTTATGCTTTCACTTTCTTCTTTGTCTCCATCGTCTTTGCTTAATCTCATATACAAAGCAACGACGTATTTACTATTATCAAAATCATTTGATTCCAATTTTCCTCCTTCCCTTGTAATTATCTATGCTTAATTCATAACACTTATATTTTTATGTATAAAGTTGAGAAAAAAATTAATTTATTTCGTTCATTTTTCTTATTATTATATTTTCAGCAATTGATTGAAAACTTTGTCCATCTTTAGCATAAGTTACAATAATATTAAAATTTTCTTTTTGACTCTTTTTCTCATTTGTATTGCTATTTTCTTTTACTTGCATATTCTTCACCTCAATTAAGTCTATGAGTTAAGACAAAAAAATATTATAAAAAATAAGATTGGCATTAAAACCAACCTTATTAACTGTCTTTATTAACTATCTTTTTATAATCAAACCATCATTTATACTTATAATACTTATATTTAAATTTTTGATAAAATCTTGTATTTCCATATAGCTTCTCGTAAGTATATTAATATTTGACATTAGTAAAACTTTCTTTTCTTTTACATTTATAATTTCTTTTATTCCTGGTCTATCAAAACTTACTCCTGAAAAGCCATTATCTATATAAATATGATTACAATTAACATTAAATTCTTTACAAAAATTTATTATTATATCTTCTTGTCTCTTTATTTCTTTTTCACTATCATCACTATAAGAAACTCTTATATATCCAATTATTTTTTCTTTATTGTCTATTAAAATTTGTTGAATTAACTTTTTATTTTCGTCATAACAAATCATTTTATCTTTTTCACAACTCATATACATCTTCCTTCCTATTAAAAATTATCAATTATTTTATTAGAGTGTATTAAGATTGTTAAGCTGAGAAAAAATTAAAGTTTATTTGCTACATTAATTGCTCTTTCTTTTGAATAAATCTTTGGTAATATATCTATTTGAGCTAATAAATCTTTAAGCGTTATTTTAAGATTTCCACTACTTTTCATATTATTAACTGCAATCTTTGAATATGCTATATATTCAGTCAATTGTTCTTTTGCAACATTTTTCATTTCAAATTCGATGTTTTTTGTATTTAAGTTTTTATTTTGTTCTATAATTTTTTTATAAGCCTTTTTAAAATATTTTTTACATTCTTGTTTATTCATCGCTTACCTCCATAATAAAAAGCCAGATATACTGACTTTTTAAAAATTTTTTATGAATCTTTTTAACCTTTCTTCATCTTTAGATATAACAATAGTATTTTTATATCTTGCATGTACAATACCATTTTCTCCATCTTTTATAATATTTCCCATAACGCTTCTCCTATCATTTTCTTCTTTGAATTTAGTAGCTGTAAATATCATTATTTTAATCTGTTCTTTTCCAATAATAGATTTTGATTCAATATCTTCTTTTATAAAGAAAAAACTAATATTATTTTCAAGTAGTAATTTTAATATTTTACCTCTTATGTATAAATCACTTCCTAATGCTTTAAAATCTTCAAATACTATTGCATCAATTATTCCTTGTTCATAGTCCTTAATAATTCTATAAAGAGCTTCTCTTTTACTTATTCTTTGTTTTGTAGTATTTTCTAAATAAAGATATATGTTATTTACTAATAGCTTGTCCTTTATTTTAATACTCAAAATATTTACTTGATTACATTCTAATCTTGAAAATGAGTAAATCCCAACATTCATTTTTCCTCATCCTTTCTATATAATATATGTTCCATTTTATAAGATATTCTTAAAAAATTATACTTGAGAAAAAATTTATGTAATAATTTTTAATTAATTATATTTTTATCTGCTTCTTTTGCAACAATTAACATACAATGTATTCCTATTCCTAATATTGCACCTACCATTATTCCAACAATAAATAATACCAATTAAATCACCTCTTAAATTTCTAAAAAAATTATATCATTTTCCCTACAAAGATGAATTACCATATTTAGTTCTCTTTCGCTCATACCTAATATTGTAAAAACATTCATAATTAAAATATCCATATTTTTATTTCTTATGTCTTGTATTAACTTATAATAGGTATCTGAATTTTCTCCTGGTGGAGTCATATATATTCTGCCTATTTCAATATTTTTTTTACAGAAATTTCTTATCATATTCATTTGTCTTTTGCTAGAATCATAGAGATTTACTATATAGCAATTTGCTCTTCCACTTATATTCTTTAAAATTATTTTATTATTTTGTACCATGTTACTATATAAATCTTCAACCTCATCTGCTTCATAAAGATCATAAATTAATTCCATTTGCTCTGCTAAAACTTCTGGATTTGTTTTTATTTTCATTTTATATAGTAAATCAAGTGTTATAGCAGCATAAGCTTTTCCTTGTTTTTTTGTTATCATATTTTTCTCCTGTTACTTTAAACCTTGATATATAATGGAAAGTCAGCTGGCTTTGTTAAATTTTTTGTATCAAATTCATAACGTTTCTTATTTGGGTTATATATATAAGCACTACTGCACCATTTTCTTAAAGTTTCTGTTCCCAACATACTTCTTTTAGATAATTCCATAGAAGCTTGTTCATGTTCGTTTTTTACTTTTATATATTCTATGTCTACCTTGTTTTTTCTTTTACTGTAAATTAAATCTTTTTGTACTTTTCTCCTATGTATTAGTTTTTCATTCTTTCGTTTTTCTTTTTCTTCATTATATTTTTCATTTTTTCTTAAGATTTTTGAAATGTAACTTACGGATGTATTTATTATATCTGCTATTTCTGTTAATGTCTTTTTTTCATCAAAGTATAATTCATTAATTATAGCTACCTTTTCCATAATAAAATTCTCCTTTCAGTTAGGTTCAAAAAGTGTTTACACATTTTTTGACATAGTTTTTCTATATAGGCTTATCTAGAATTTGCCTATATTGATTTTTTTATAAACATATAGTATAATTTAAACGGATTCAAAGGGGAAAGAGTTCGCTTATACTATATGTTACATCGTTGTTAGAAACATAGTTTTTTGCATATTTGTTTCTAACTATTTGCATTATAATTTTCTAATCTTTGAAAGTCAATAAGTATTAGTAAAAAACGATTGTAACACAAATTTATGCTTTTATTTAATTTGTGTTTATAACAAAAAGGAGATTTCGATGAAAGAAAATGACTATATTTCGGACATTTTATCTGGTTTAGGATTAGCAATAAATGAAAAAAATAATAACGAAATTATTATTAATTATCCTATAATTCTTGATAAAAAAAATATGGAAGTTGTTTTAGATTCTAACTATAAATTGATAAATCAAACATTAGGAACATTTTTATCTGATTTTTTAAATACAAATTTTGAAGATTACAATGAATTTTATTTGTTTTTTCTCAAATATTCATTATCTATAATAGAATTGGATAAATTTAAAAAAATATTTAAAGATGGTAAGTGTCCAGAAAAAGATTTTAAAAAATTCATTTTAGATTTACAAAACAAAAAACTAAAAATATATAAAAAATTACAAGAACAAACTGATATGATATTAGATTATTGTTTATTTAATCCAAGTAAACAAGCAATTAATTTTAAGCCTATTGAAAGATTATATGTATTAAGAAGGACATCACCAACTCTTACATTATTAAATGAAAATAAATCAGCTTATTATTCTGTTAATCTATTTTCTTCATATCCTGGAGAAACAGAAAAAGAAATTTATAATTTTTTATCCAATAAAAAAAATAAAGTAATTGAGTATGATTTAATAATACCTTATGATATTTCTAGTATAATATACAAATCTATATGTACCATACTTAAAGAGAAAATTCACTTAAAAATCTGTAAAAACTGCAATAAATATTTTATTGCAAATATCAAATCAGCTAGTTACTGTAATAATATTGCACCTGGTGAAACTAAAAAAACATGTAAAGATGTTGGAAGAAGGATTTCTTTTGAAAATTCAAAGTGTGAAGATTATGTTTTGGATTTATATTACAAAATATATAATAGAAAATCTATGATGAAATTAAGAAACCCTGATATTGATAAATATATTAACGATTTTAATAAATATAAAGAAATAGGAAAAAAGAAAGTTATTCAATACAAAAAAGGAAAACTTTCTTCTGAAGATTTTAAAAATTGGATTGAGAAGAATAGCTAGAATTTAGCTATTCTTCTTTAAAATTTAACAGTCACATGAAATTAATTGTTGATGGCATTTTGGACAAATTTCACAATCACATCCTGCATGATGATAATTTCCTAATAATGCATTACAATCATGACATCTAAATTCCTCGTCTTCTGTTCCATCATAGAAATCATATTTATCTCCAACTGCTATTCTATCATATACATTTGAATCATTTAAAATAAGCTGGTTTGTATCACAACCATCACATTCTAACATATCTTTGTTACAATATTCACATTTTGCCATAATCTTTTACTCCTCTATTTTCTATATATTGCTCTAATTTTATGTTTTATATCTATTTATTAACTCCAATAAAAAGTCCCATTTTTTATCTTTACTATTTTGAGCAAAATTAGTTTTCATTTCATATATAATTTTTCCGTTACTTTCAGATATTTTTTTAATTGTTATCTCATTTGTTGATTGATTTACATTTTTTTCAATTTTATATAATTTTTCATCTTCCTTATCTATAGAAAATTTAATATAAAATTGCGTTTCTCTGATTTCACTTTCTTCTTTTAATTCTATAAATTCTATACTTGATGGATAACTCTCTAATTCTAAAAAATTTAAACTTATTAATTTTTCCTTTTCATCTGATGTCAAATTAGATAAAGATATCTCTGTTTTATGCATTCTAACTGTATTGTAGAAAATCCAACCTAAATATAATACCCCAATAGTAAAAATAATTAATATAATAATTATCAAAAGTTTAATTGAATGTTTCATACTCAATCTCCTATATTTTATAAATTAATATTATTTTCTATTTTAATTATTTCATTTTTATTAACATTTGTTATATTTTTTGATAAATTTATTTGTATAATTGCAAACAACGAAATTAAAACTATTATAATTAATAAAATCAATAAATTTATTTTTTTATTAAATTTATCATTTATATTTTTCTTATTCTTCATTATAAAATTTGTAACAATTAACAATATTGTTGGTATATTAAAAATTATAAATATTAAAACATTATAAAAATATGTGTTATAGTTTGAATTGCCATGTTTTTCGAATATTATACCGCCTAAAATAACATTAATAGATAATATAAATGATAATATAGGTAATATCCATTTTGCTATTTTATATCTTGAAATAAGTATTTGAACTAATTCTATTAGTATAATAATTAATATAATAATTATTAATCCCATTTCTTCTTCTCCTTTAAATAATTTACTATTTTATATATTCTTCTGTTTAGTTGTTATTATATCACATTATAATATCTTTGTCTTGGAATTATAAATTTAAAAATATAAAAGTAGCATTATATCTACTTTTATATTTTATATTTCTTATTTTAGATTTATAATTAATGGTTCCATTTCATAATGTATTTCTCCACCATTATCTTCTTGCCCATCAACAGGATTACGTATAGTTTCTTCCGGTACTATTTTTATATAATCTGTATCTGTATTTTCTATTAACAAATAATAAATATTCTCCCAAGTTGCATTTGAATACTTTTTATTTGGTATATCATGAGGATCATAATCTTCTCTCGTTCCATCAGAATATATTAAAGTATTTTTATTAGTTGTAGAAAAACAACTTAATTCTTTTCCATTAGCATCATAAACTTTATATTTTCTTGTTAATGGCAAATGTTCTATGTTTGGATTTGCATATCTATTTGCAAAAACATTAGATGACTGTTGAATTGCTGAATGATTTATTCTTACAATTGTTTGCATTGGTGAAACTACTACTTTTTCAACCGTATGTGTTATATTTCTAAATTCTGATTTTATTCCTGGATTTTCTATTACTTTACTGTCATTTAAAACTTGATTTTTTGAAACATTTACTTCAAAATCTATTGGAATATCTTTTACATATTTTCTTGATAAATTTAAATTTTCTTCATCTTCTTTTGCAAACCATTGGCAAGCTGAAGTCCAAATATTTTGTTTTTCCCAGTCTATAACATTTGTTAGTTTATTGTTTTTTAGCGTAATTTTAAAATTGTCTTTTCCTTTTAAAATTTCATCAGTTAATGAATACATTGTATATATTCTATATTCATAATCACTAATTTTTTCAGTTTTTTGCCAATTATTTACAAAAACAGGTTCATCATCTATATATATACTTGCATACCATGTTGTGTTTGGATTAAATTTATCATAATTATATGTTCCACCCTTTTGATTTACATTAAGGGCTAATCCAACTTTATATCCTGAATTTTTTCTTTGTTCTATTGCTTTATCACACATCTCCATATTAGCTTTATATTCTGTATAATATATATTATCTTTTATTGTATCATCAGACATTTCTATTTTGTTTAATATATCATCTATATTTTCATTATTTTCATCTGTAAAATATTTTTCGTATTTTTTGTCTGCTTTAAGCACATTTTTAATTCGTTCTCTATATCTTTCTTTTGTTTCCTGAACACTATTATAAAATTCTTCTGTATATAGAATTTCATCAAGTCTTAAATTATTATAATCTTCTTGGCTCAATTTAACATCAAATTCTAAAATTGTAATTCCTTCACTACATATTGTAGATGTAAGTTCTACACTTGTTTCTCCAAATGCAACTTTTTGATTTTCTACTGGTTGCTTGTATTCTACATATTGTTCTGAAAATTTTAATCCTAGCCAATCTAATGCTGGTATTCCATCAATTTTTCCTCCTGCTACTGCATATACACTAAAAGTTCCAAGTATTGTAGTTAAAATTGAAGTTATAATTATAATAACTTTTTTTATATAATGTTTTATACCATAATTTTTATTTTTGTATAGTGCTTTTTTTATGGCTCTTTCATATGTAAATGGTTCTTCTATCTCTTTAGATAATACACTTTTAATTTTTTTATCTAATACATCCATATTAATTAATTCCTTTCAAAAATTTGTTTTTTATCTTGTTTTTTCCTCTTTTTAATCTTGTTTTTATTGTATTTTCATTTGTTTTGAGTATTTTTGATATCTCTTTTATTGAATAATCTTCTAAATAAAACAATGTTAAAGACATTCTTTCATCATAATTTAAATCTTTTAAAATCATATAAAAATCAATATTATCTAATTCCTCATAATTTTCACTATGTGAATAAGTATTATCTAATTCTAAATTTTCAAAAGATATGTTTTTGTTTTTATTTTTATTATAAATTCGATTACACTTGTTCACTAATATTTTTATAATCCATTTCTTATAAGATTCTTCTTTATTTAATTTCCTTATGTTTTTAAAAGCTTCTATCATTGTTTCTTGGACTGCATCTTCTATATCATCTTCACAAGATAAACGACATCTAGCTATTTTATATAAATCATGTCTTATTTCATAAATTAATTCTGTAAATGCTTCTTTATTGCCTTTTTTGGCTTTTTTTACTAATTCTTCCATAACTTCCTCCGAATATATGCACATATCTTACATCTATAAGAGTCTTTGTAATATTAAAAAAGTTTCATATTTTTTATATTTTACCATAAAAAAATAAACTCAAAATGTTTTTTTCATTTCAAGTTTATTTTTTGTTATTTTTCAATAAGATTATACGGATCTTCAATTAATTGTGATATTTGTCTTTTAGCACCATTCCATCTACTTCCACCAATAATTTCTCCAGTTGTAGCATCTACATAATAAACATATCTTTCCGGATAATCGTATTTATAATAGTCATAATAAATCGTTACTTCCCAAACTTTTCTTACACGATTATCAACTTTGTAGAATTCAGCATCCTCTTTTATTTTATATGTTCCGTTTTCATCTGGTTCAAAATTAATGGTTCCTTTTTCATAATCTTCTAAATTCTTTTCTCTATATACAACATCTGTATTCATTTTATCAATTCCAATTTCAGCTTCAGTAGATGCTATATTATATCTTGTTTCAATCTGTTTATCCTTTTCTGTTGCAATTTTTATAGCATCTTCTTTTGAAATTTTTTGTTCATTATTTTCGTATTTAGAATTTTCTATTCCCAAACTATATAAACCATTTATTTTTGGAACCCATCCGATTGATATTTTTTCATACTGATTATATAAATCTCCATATTTTTTATAAAAATCAGCATACCATATATAAGAAGCTTCATCATTTTCCATATTCCTTTTAAGTGATACTAATTCATATTCATCAGAATTATTATTAGGATTATATTTTAATAATAATTCTTTTGCTGTCTTTCTTGCTTCTTCTCTTGTTATTCCGTAATTATATGGAATTTTATAATTATATGATGGAATATTTAGACTTTGAAAATTCCCTTTACTATCCATCTGCATTGTTCCTTTTGTGAACCCTATATCCCATATAACATCATTTCCTCGCCAACTTTTCATTAATCCTAATCTACTTATTTCATCTTCTAATCCAATTTTTCTTAAATATTCTTCTGCTTTTTTTCTCGCTTCTTCTTCGCTAATCGCATTTTCTTTGTCCTTTTCAGTAACTTCATAAGAAAATTCATATTTTTCAGGTTGTTTCCATATTTTTTCATATATTGCATTTCCTGTTGCATATACTAATCCTCCTGTAACTGTTGTTGTAATAACAAATATTGCAACTAATTTTGGGATATTTTTATTTGTTTTCTTTATATTTTCCTTTTCAAATTCAGATGCAGCAATTTTCATTCTTGATTTTGATAAAATATTGTTCATTATTTTCTTATCCATTATAACTGTACCCCCTTTTCTCTAATATTTTTTTAATTTTCTTTCTAATTCTACAGAGTCTTGATTTTATCTTGTTTTCTTTTATATTTAATATTTTTGCAATTTCTTTCATTGACTTTGAATTATAATAATATAAAACAAATATGTCTTTATCTTCTTGTTCCATATTATTTACTATCATAATAATCATATTTTCTTTTTCTGTTTTTTCAACTTTTAATTCTGTACTTTCTACTTCAAATAAACTGTTTTGATAGTCATCTATATTCATATTGCTTTTTCTATCTCGTATTTTCTTATTATATAAATTCTTTGTAATTCCAGCTAAATATGATGATAAGTCTTTATTTATGTCTAATTTTTCTTGATTTTTCCAGAGTGCTAAAAATACATCAGATATTATTTCTTCTACATCTTCTTCTGTTAATTCAGATGATTTGTTTTTTATGATAGTATAAATATATGGAGTATAATTTTCCATTACTTTTTCTATGTTTAATTTATTATTATTGATATAACTTTTTATTAGATTACTTTCATTCATTTTAGAGATCTCCTTATACATCTTCATCTATATATTACCATTTTTTTGATAAAGGTTACCATTTAATATTAAATTTTTTCATTTTAAAAGAAGAATAGATTATAATTTCTATTCTTCTTTTATAAATTAGTAAATAAATTGTGTTATTATTTATATTTTTATACTTTATCGTTATTTTCTACATTAACTAATATATCTGTATTATCAACTTTTAATGCAAAATATGGTTTTGTTTTATCTTCTTCTTTTAAGAATAAAATAAAATCATTATTAAAAATAAATTCTCTACCTTTTTCTAATAAAGCACTTTTAAATGCCTCTATTAAAGCTTCACTTTTTACACTACCACCATAATTATTTAACTCAAAATCAATTGTTTGAAGAGCTTGTGCAATATACCAATCTGTATTTTTTATATATCTACCACATAATTCATCATAATTTATTTTTTTATAAA
>ENA-OUQW01003763-OUQW01003763.1-human-gut-metagenome-genome-assembly--contig:-NODE-3763-length-10541-cov-3.325768_pt1 | contig 10541 bp, 12 predicted proteins | sample MGYA00248464_ERZ548849 | MGnify/ENA primary metagenome ERZ548849 (study PRJEB26491, sample SAMN04978193) | human gut metagenome | host: Homo sapiens | study: EMG produced TPA metagenomics assembly of...
GATCTTCTACATATAACCAATCTCTTATATTTTTTCCTGTACCATAAACTGGTAATTTTTCATTATTCATTGCAAGTTTAATCATGTGTGGGATTAATTTTTCATTATGTTGATATGGTCCATAATTGTTTGAACAATTTGTTACATTTACATTCATTTTATATGTTGTATGATATGCAAATGCAATTAAATCTGAACTTGCTTTTGATGCTGAATATGGGCTACTTGGTTGTATTGGTGATTTTTCTGTAAAATATCCATCTTCTCCTAATGCACCATATACTTCATCTGTTGATATATGTACAAATTTATTTTCTGAACCTTCTCCCCATTTTTGTTTTGCTGTTTCTAATAATGTATGTGTTCCTATTACATTTGTATGTGTAAATACAAATGGATTTTTTATACTGTTGTCTACATGTGATTCAGCAGCAAAATGTATTACACCATTTATATCATATTTATCAAATATTTCTTTCATTTTTTCAAAATCACATATATCTGCTTTTTCAAATGATATTTTATCTTTTACTTTATCTAAATTTGCCATATTTCCTGCATATGTTAATTTATCTACTACAACTACTTTGTAGTCTGGATGTTTATTTACAAAATATTCGACAAAATTTGCTCCTATAAATCCTGCTGCACCTGTTACTAATATATTTTTCATAATTAAATTTCTCCTTTTATATTTTTAAATAAGTCTGTTTGTTTTAATTCTTGTAAAGATGGCCATTTTGCATCTTTTTCTGATGTTATTAAATCTTCTTTCTTTAAATCTCCCATTGGCCATTCAATTCCAACATCTGGATCATCAAATTTTAATCCACCTTCTGCTTCATGATTATATATATCATCACATTTATATGTAAATTCAGCTTCGTCTGATAATACTAAAAATCCATGTGCAAATCCTTTTGGTATCATAAACATTTTTTTATTTTCTTCTGTTAATACAACACCTTCCCATTTTCCATAAGTTTTGCTTCCTGGTCTTAAGTCTACTGCAACATCAAATACTTCTCCTTTTATGCATCTAACTAATTTTGCTTGTGTATTTTCTTTTTGGAAGTGAAGTCCTCTTAATACTCCTTTTTTTGATTTTGATTGATTGTCTTGTACAAAGTCATAGTTTAAACCTATTTCTTCAAAATCTTTTTTGCTGTATGTTTCCATGAAATATCCTCTAGTGTCGCCAAATACTGTTGGTTCAATTATGCAAACACCTTCTATTGAAGTATCTATTCTTTTAAATTTTCCCATTTTCTTCATCCTTTCTTTGACACATTTTTTAATTATCTAAAATTATTTAACTAGTTCTTTTAAATATTTTCCGTAGTCTGTTTTCATATATTTATCAGCTAATTTTGATAATTGTTCTGCTGTTATCCAACCTTTTTGATAAGCTATTTCTTCAGGGCAACATACTTGCATTCCTTGTCTTTTTTCTATTGTTTGTACAAAGCTTGCTGTTTCTAGTAATGCATCATGTGTTCCTGTATCAAACCATGTCATTCCTCTTCCGAATGTTTCTACATATAATTTGTTCATTTTCATATATTCTTCATTTACTGTTGTTATTTCTAGTTCTCCTCTTGCTGATGGTTTTACATTTTTTGCTATTTCTATTACATCATTTGTATAGAAGTATAGTCCTGGTACTGCATAATTTGATTTTGGATTTTCTGGTTTTTCTTCTATAGATATTGCTTTTCCTGTTTCATCTATTTCTACTACTCCATATGCTCTTGGATCTTTTACTTGGTAACCAAATATTGTTGATTCATTTTCTCTTTCATTTGCTCTTTTTAGCATTTCTGATAAGTGTGAACCATAAAACATGTTATCTCCTAATATCATTGCAACATTGTCTTCTCCTATAAAGTCTTCTCCTATAATAAATGCTTCTGCAAGGCCATTTGGTTTGTCTTGTATTTTATATTCAAATTTCATTCCCCATTGTGAACCATCACCTAAAAGTGTTTTGAATGTTTCAGCATCTCTTGGTGTTGATATTATTAATACTTCTTTTATTCCTGCTTCCATTAATACTGATAATGGGTAATATATCATTGGTTTGTCATATACTGGCATTATTTGTTTTGATATTGCAAGTGTTAATGGGTATAGTCTTGTTCCACTTCCTCCTGCTAATATTATTCCTTTTCTATTTTTCATTATTTCCTCCTTACTGTCCAATGAGGTTGCCCCCATCGACACTTTGTCTAACTTGAAATGTCAAAAAAGGGCGTCCCTATTGACATCTTTCTTCTGCTAAATATCTTCTTAATCCATCTTTCCAATCTGGAACTTTTATTCCACATTTTTCAAGTTTTTCTTTTGACATTTGTGAGTTAAATGGTCTTTTAGCTTGTGTTACTTTCATCATTTCTATATATTCTTCTGTTGTTACTGGATTTACTTTGCATTCGATTCCTTGTTCTTTTAGGATTTCTTTTGTAAAGTCATACCATGTTGTGTAACCTTCGTTTGTTGCATTGTATATTCCGTATGGTATTTGTTTTTCTATTGCTTGATATATTATTTCTGTTAAGTCTTTTGCATATGTTGGGCTTCCGTGTTGGTCTGATACTACATTTATTTCATCTCTTGTTGAGCCTAATTTTGTCATTGTTTTTACAAAATTGTTTCCTCCTACTCCATATAACCATGCTGTTCTAAATATGTAGTATTCATCCATATTGTTTTCTATTCCTTGTTCTCCGTGTAATTTTGTTTTTCCATATACTGTTACTGGTTCTTTTTTATCATCTTCTTTATAATCTTTTGATAAATCTAGATTTCCTCCAAAGACATAGTCTGTTGATATGTGTACTAATTTACTTCCTGAAGCTTTGGCAGCTTTTGCTAAGTTTGTTGGTCCATCTCCATTTATTTTATCTGCTAATTCATAATTTTCTTCTGCTTTGTCTACTGCTGTATATGCTGCACAATTTATTATATATTCTGGCTTTGTATTTTCTACATATTCCATAACTGCTTTTTCATTTGTTATATCTAATTCTGATACATCTGTTGCTATTATTTCATTTCCTTTTGCAAATTTTTCTTTTACTTCTTTGGCTAACATTCCGTTAGCTCCTGTTACTAATATTTTCATTTGAAACCTCCATTTATACTGAGTTTTAATTTCGTGATTATAATATCACAAATATAAAAAAAGTACAAGTAATTATTATATGATATTACAAATTATTTTGGACATATATCATAGATTAAATATCAGCTTGCAATAATTATGTTGACTTTCGTGGTAAAAAGTATTATAATTGATTTATAAAATATATTTTCACATTCCCACGCAAAATTGTGGGTGATATCTGGGTTATAAGGAGGCCCATCAGTATGAAGGTTGTAAAAGTAACCAAAACTTCCGCCATCGAGAATATCCGCATTATTTCTATAAACAACAATGTGGTGGTCGTCAGCTTTGATCGGCCGGCACATATCGTTGCCTTAGGAAAAAGACCTACCGAAGTAGAAAACAACTGGTGGGGAATTGCCAACAATCAGAAGTTGAATCCCGTAACGCGGGAAAAGGCTCATATCATCGCATATTCGATGAAGTTTGCCAATAACTTCGGGTTGACGGACATGAAAACTGAATACAGTGACGACACTGTAAAAGTGATGTTCAGTTTCCGTAATATCCAGGATGCAGTTGACTTTGCAACTGCGATGAAAGATCGTGAGTTTTGGAGAGGTTGCATTTCTCTATAACTTCACAGTAAAAACGGAGCTTTTGAATAATTTCAAAAACTCCGTTTTTATTTTAGTTCTATTTCTCAATCATTTAAATAAATAATCCTCCCATATTCTCAAGCCATTGTATTTTAAAAGCTCTGCGTTTATCTGAAAGAATATCAAACTCTGGATACCCTTCTGCACCTTCATAATAAGCATTTTCTTTATCATGATAGCTCAAAATGAGTTCAATTCCACTTACGTCGGGAAGAGATGTTAAAGTAAAAAGATCTCCGAATATCCCCTCACACGTACTCTTCAAATGCAATGTCTTCGGCGGATTGTTCTTCTTCCACATAAATGGGAACATGATTTTAGGAACTACATACATGCCAAGCACCTCCAGCTTAATTAACTCTGAAAGTTTCATAGTAACTCTCAGAAAATTTAGTATTCAATAATCTAAAAGTATAACTATGATATACAATATAAACATTAGCATTATAGCACAATATTATGTCGATGTCAATTTTTGTTATTTTAAATAAATACTTGGATTTAAATATTTACCATCTTGCATAATTTCAAAATGCAAATGACTCTCCATTCCACTTTCAAATGATGCAGTATTACCTGCTGTTCCTATCGTTTGCCCTTGTTTTACTTCTTCTCCTTCAACAACAAATTCAGCAGTTAATAAATTTGAATATATGGTCTCATATCCTTCATCATGTGAAATTACTACTGTTAAGCCATATCTTGGATCATTTAATATAGATGTTACTACACCATCTGCAGATGCTTTTATTACACTTGTTTTGTCAGCTTTTATATCTATTCCTGTATGTGTAATCCATTCTTTTAATGTATCTGAATATATTAAATTTTCTTGTGCAAATTCAGCAATTATTTCTCCATCTGTTGGTTTTGTAAATGTTAGTGGTTTCTTTTCTTCTGTTACTTGTGTATTTTCTGTAGCATTAGCTGTTGTTTCTGTTTTAACTGTGGTTTCTTTTTTCTCTGAATCTGCTTTATTTTCATCTTTTTTTGTATTTGTTGTATTTTCTATAATATCTGTAGTTGTACTTTCTGTTCTATTACTAATTTCATCATTTTTTTGTTCAGCAATTTTCTCTTGTTCTTCAACTGTTTTTCCAATATTTGAACTTGCATCTTCTACATTTTCAATATTTTCTGTTGTAGATTTACCTGTTTCATTTCCAACCTTTGAATTAGCTTTTGTTGTCATATACATAACAATTCCAACAGATATTGCTAATATGAAAAATATTGCAGTTCCAACATATATTATTAAATTCTCATTTTCATAAAATTTTCTTCCTTTTTTCATAAATTCCTCCTTAATATTTTATTATTAGAAGTATTTACTTTTTTCAGAAGATTATTCATTTTAAGGAAATTATTATTTAATTTCTACATCAGTATAAAAATGTTTTATAATTTCTTCATAATTAGCTCCTGTCTTTGCCATACTGTCTGCTCCTGTTTGGCTCATTCCAACTCCATGACCATATCCTTTTACACTAAATTTTATATTTTCTCCATTTATTTCAAATGTAAAATTTGTTGATTTTAATCCAAATATACTTCTTGCCTCTGTTCCTGCAATTTCTTTATTGCCAATCTTTATAGTTTTTACTCTATTGCTTGAAGTAAGCTCTAATATTTTTATACATTCTTCTGTATTAAAATCTATTTCAAAATCAGAATATTTTTCTTTCATTTTATTTATCAATTCTTCTTTAGATAATACTACTTCCGAACTATATTGATTATAACCATCTTCACCACTTGTTTCTACAGATTTTAAATATGGATAATCAATTCCACCCCAAATATTTAATGATGTTTCTGTTATTCCTCCACTGTTTGAATGAAAAAACGCATTTATTGGCTTTTCATCATATAAAATGATTTTTCCTGTAGTATCATCTACACATTCCACAATTTTTTTCCAGTTTGTTTCAGCCTCATTTTCGTTCCATTTTGCAAATCTATCTTCTTTACTTATCCATGCCTGGCAACAAGCATAATCATCACATATATCTGCATTTTCATGCTTACTTCCATTATTCATTGCTTGATATATTGTATATGTTCTTGCAACTATTGCTTGTGCTTTTAATGCTTCTTTTTCATAACTTGCTGGCATCTCAGCTGATACAACTCCATATAAATATTCATTCATATCAAGTTCTTCTATTTCTCCATTTTCAGTATGAAGTAATTTTATTTTTTGATATTTTAAATAATATGGATTCATATCTTCTGTTTTAATATTCTTTTCTTCAGTATCTTGTTTTTGATTTTCTTCTTGTGCAATAGTTTCTTGGCTTTTAGGACTTGTTGTAAATATTACGGGCAAAATAAAAACAATAATTATAAACCCAATTATATAAAATATCGCTTTTTTCATTTTCAATCACATTCCTTTCTCACAGCACAAACCATGGCTTGAAAAGAACTAAATTTTCCAACCTTATTTCTTTATTTTTTAAGTTAAATTTTTTTACACTGTTAATTTTCTTTTCATATTATCTAACACTTTTCTTTCAATCCTTGAAACTTGTACTTGTGTTATTCCAAGGATTTTTGCAACTTGCATTTGCGTTTTTCCTTTGTAATATCTTAGAAGTATTACTTCTTTTTCGTTATCTTTCAACTCACTTATTAACTTTTTTATTGTAATTCTATTAGTAATTTCATTTTCTTCATCTTTTCCAGAAGATAGCTGATCTATTAAACTAATTGTTTTATCTGTTTTATTGTCTCTATATTGACTGTCTTCTATAGAATTCACTGGTCTTGCTGAATCTAAAGCCATTGCAATATCTTCTTTTGATGTTTTTAATTCTTTAGCTAATTGTTCTAAAGTTATTTCTTTTCCATATTTATTCAAATACTCCTTTTGTAATTCTATTATTTTTATATTTAATTCTTTTATACTTCTACTTATTTTTATTGGTCCATCATCTCTTATAAATCTTTTTATTTCTCCTAATATGTATGGTACTGAATATGTTGATAGTTTTACTTCAAAATTTGTGTCAAATCTTTTTATTGATTTGATAAATCCTATACATCCAATTTGATATAAATCTTCTACTTCATATCCTCTGTTCATAAATCTTTTTACTATACTCCAAATTAGTCCGATTATTATCTCTTATTAATCTCTCCATTTCAAATTTATTTCCGTTGCTGAGCTTGTTTTATTGAATTAATATCATTTTCATACATATAGCTCTACTCCTATTTTATTCTTTTGTTATAAATTCAAAACTATCTTCTTCTTGAATTTCTTTTTCTTTTTTTATCTTTTTGGTTAATGTTATTTTAGTTCCTAATCCAACTATTGATTCAACTTTCATCGTATCCATAAAACTTTCCATTATTGTAAATCCCATTCCTGATCTTTCTAGATTTGGTTTTGTGGTATATAATGGTTCTTTTGCAATATCTATATTTTCAATTCCTTTTCCATTGTCTGAAATTTCTATTATTATTTCGTTTGAAGTTTCTTCATTCATTTTTAATTTTGCATTTATTTTTATTATTCCTTGTCTATTTTCATATGCATGTATTATACAGTTTGTAACTGCTTCTGAAACTGCAGTTTTTATGTCTGCCAATTCTTCTATTGTTGGGTCTAATTGAGAAGCAAATGCTGCTACTGTAATTCTTGCAAATGCTTCATTAGCGGCTTTACTTATAAATTCTAATTTCATTTCATTTTCAAATTGTTCTTTCATAATACTTTCCTTTTATATGTATATTTAGGTTTTTTGTGTTTTACCTATAAACACTTTTTAGTTTTCGTATGTTTCTAATTTGGCTATTGGTATTAATTTTAATATTCCGCTCATTTCAAATATTTTCTTTACACTTTGTGTTAAATTTGCTACTTCTAATTTTCCGCCTAACATATTTGTAAATTTATATCTTCCTATTATTAAGCCTATTCCTGCACTGTCCATGAAAGTAACACTATCAAAATCAAATATAACTTTTCTAGGCATATATCTTTCAATTTCATAATCAGCTCTCCTCCTTATCTTTTGTACACTGCAATCATCAATTTCTTCTTTTATTTTTAAAACTAAAAGCTTGTCCTTATCATAAAATTTAGATTCCATTTTTGCACTCTCCTTTTTTTCTATTCTTGAGCTATTATAAAACTTTTTCCATATTTTTCCAAGAGTAAAAAAATAGAAGTTTTGTCGAATATACAGAAGTTTTCGACAAAACTTTTTTTATTACTCATCTTCTATGCTTTCATCATACTCAAATTCATAGTTTTCTTCTTGTTCTTTATGCTCTTTAGCTTTTTTATCCTTATTGTTCTTTTTTTGCATTTCTTTTAGAACTTTTTCTGTTTCTTGTTTTTTGTTATTTACCATTTTATTCATCATATTATTTGTTCTTTCAATTAAGTCTGGTACATAATCTAGTAATTTATCAATACTTGAAGAATGTGTTACAGGCATTAATTTCACTGAATTTGCTTGTATTACTAAAAATGCTACTGGATTTATTGTTACACCTGCTCCTGAACCACCACCAAATGGTAATCTATATTGTATTTGTTCTTCTTTTTCTACTTTTTTGTACTCATCTATTGTTTCTCCTTTAAATTCACTACCTCCTGCTGCAAATCCAAATGATACTTTTGATATTGGTATTATTACTATATTATTGGATGTTTCTATAGGTTCACCAATTATTGTATTTACATCTATCATATCTTGTATACTATTCATAGCCGTAGTCATAAGACCTTCTATTGGATGTTCGCTCATTTTTATCACCTTTCCTTTTTTTATTTACTATACATATTGTATTTATAATATGTATCATTTTTATTTCAAATATACCTGAACCTTCTATATTTATTAAATTTTGGTCTATATAAACTGGTGTGACTAAAAATGATTGTTTATTGTTGTATTTATTTATTTGTTTGCTTAAAATTATCGCTAATAATGTACTTATTACTGGAATTACAAATGCTGTTAACGATGCATTTTCTGTTCCTATTGAAATTTTTAAGTTTATTTCTTTTATTTCGGTTCGTATATTTTTTAATGATGTTATTAATTCTTTGTCTATATTTGCTTTATTTTCTATTATTTTAGTTTTTTGTTGTTTTATTTTTTCTTGTAGCTTTTGATTATTTATTATCTTTTTGCTATTTAATTTTATTTTTAAGATTGGTATAAATCCTAATGTATATACTACCATTTTTATTTGATATTCTTTATTTAAATGTGGTTTTTCATTTGTTGATATTTTTAGATTTTGTATTTGAAATTTTATTTTTATTGTTATACACATAATTATTATAGTTAAAATTATAAAAAGAAAAACCAATATATCACCCTCTTTTTAAGTAATAATATTAGTTTTTCCTTTTTTTTGGTATTTAAACTTTTTTATCTATATTTTTTATCTTTGTCCTTCTTTTTCTTTGCATTCTTTGTAATTACGATATTCTTTTAGTGCCATTAAAATTTCTCTATCAAATATCTCTTTTCTAAAATTGTCTGTTTTATTATTTTGAACTTTATATTCTATTACTGATAAATTTTCAAACTCAACAATAAGATTTTTTTGTTTCTCACTTTCCGATAGTCTTTGTTTTTCAATTTTTATTTTTTGATTTGTTTTTAATGCATAAAAAGATGTTTTCCTAACTCTATTTATTTTTTTATCGGCTTTTCTATCATAATAATTTTGATTATATGTTTCTATTTGTAAAAAAGGTTTCTCATTTTCAATATCAGTATCTATAAATATATCTATCCCTGTTTCTTCTAATATTTCTCTTCTTAACGCTTCCTTTTCTGTTTCATTTTCATCTATCTTCCCTCCAGGAAGCATATATAAACCAGCATATTTCACTAAAAGTGCTCTTCCATCATTATTTAAAATAACTGCTCTAACCTTATCTTTTACTTTTTGATATTCTATGTTTTCTTTATAATCGAACATTAATTGCTTCATATTTACTGATATTCCTTTCCTACAAGGTTCAAAATTTGATTTTAAATATTGTATTTTACAATTACTTTTTCAAACTTTTTCTCCAAATCTAATTAGATATTTCAATAACAATCTTATTTTTTCTTTTCTTCAACTGTTATATCTCCAAAAATTTCTTCTTGACTTGTTTCTACTTTACTTCTTCGAGATAATTCAAGTAATCCGCTAAAAGCAGTTACCACTTCTTGTTTTTCACGTTTTTTAATTGGAAACAATTTATTAAAAACAAATTTCTTTTGTTTTGCTAAAACTTTATACATTTCTTTTACTTTATCAGCAACAGTATATTTATCAACTAATGCAATTTTTTCAATATTTTTTGCATTTTGATTTATTTTAACACTATTTCGTTCTATCAATTGTTTGTATACATCTGGTATTTTTTCAGGGCCATAATCTTTTTCTAATTTTTGCTTTGGCAATTCTATTTCTTCTTGTCCTTTATAAAATCTATTTGTAAATATGAGATAATTTTCCTTAAGTATTTTGCTTATTTCCTTGAATTTTTTATACTCAATTATTCTTCTAATAAGTTCTTCCTCTGTTATTTCTTCTTCTTCCTCTTCTTGTTTTGGTAACAGATTTTTAGATTTTAAATATAAAAGTGTTGAAGCCATAACTATAAATTCACTTGCAATTTCTAAGTTCATTTCTTCCATTGCATTTAAATATTCTATATATTGATTTGTTATTTCTGTTAGATTTACATCATAAATATTCATTTTATTTTTATCTATTAGGTAACATAATAAATCTAATGGTCCTTCAAA
>ENA-OUQW01003767-OUQW01003767.1-human-gut-metagenome-genome-assembly--contig:-NODE-3767-length-10525-cov-4.236581_pt1 | contig 10525 bp, 9 predicted proteins | sample MGYA00248464_ERZ548849 | MGnify/ENA primary metagenome ERZ548849 (study PRJEB26491, sample SAMN04978193) | human gut metagenome | host: Homo sapiens | study: EMG produced TPA metagenomics assembly of...
CTTCTGCGGCTGCTTTAACGGGGCCGTGATCGTCTCGAAGTATATCCTGCGGGACGACGTGCGCACCCACGGCAGCGGCAACGCGGGCCTGACCAATTTCTACCGGACCTACGGCGCCCGGTATGCCCTGTGCGTCATCGTCTGCGACATGGGGAAAACCGTGCTGGCCTGCCTCATCGGTGCTGCACTGGGCAGTGTCAACGGCCTGGTAATTACCTATGGCAAGGTGGCGCCCTTTATCGCAACCCTGGCTACTATGACCATTTTCCGTGGTCTGACTTTGGTATATACCAACGGCAACCCTATCAGCAGCCTGTCCGAGGATGACCGCTTCCTTGAATTCGGCCAGGGCTATGTTGCCGGTCTGCCGGTTCCTGCCATTATGATGCTTATTATGTTTTTCATTTTGTGGTTCATCCTGCACAAAACTCCGCTGGGACGCAAAACCTATGCTGTCGGCGGTAATGAGAAGGTTTCCTTCATTGCAGGTATCAAAATCAACCGCATTAAAATATTTGCTTATACCGTAACAGGTTTCCTTTGCGGTATGGCAGGCGCTATTCTTACCAGCCGTCTGAACAGTGCTCAGCCTACTGCCGGTACCGGCTATGAGCTGGATGCTATCGCAGCTGTAGTATTGGGCGGCACCAGTCTTTCCGGCGGTAAGGGCCGCATCTTCGGTACCATTATTGGTGCGCTGATTATCGGCACTCTGAACAATGGTCTGAATATCTTAAACGTATCCAGCTTTTACCAACAAGTTGTCAAAGGTATTGTAATTTTGCTGGCTGTGCTGATGGACAGAAAGAAAAACTAAGCGTGATGCGGACGTAAAGCACCATCCAGTGCTTTTCAGCCGCAGCCTGCTTAATTCAAGTTTTTGTTCGCATAGTAATTTCTAATTCCGGGAGGTATTTTCTCACATGAAAAAAATTTTATTGGTATTAACCTGCATTGTAGCAATGGCTATGATGATTGTCGGCTGCGGCGGCAGCGACAAGAAGGATGCTGGAAAAGGCAACGATAAGAAAATCACCGTTGGCTTCTCCGTATCCACTCAAAACAATCCGTTCTTCGTTTCCCTGGCTAAAGGCGTAGAAGCTAAGGCTAAGGAGCTGGGCGTAACCGTAAAGGTTGTTGACGCTCAGAACGATCCTGCAAAGCAGGCTAATGATATTGCTGACCTGCTGCAGCAAAACATCAGCGTTCTGCTGGTTAACCCTGTTGACTCTGATGCAATTTCTACATCTGTAAAGGCTGCCAACAAGGCTAATATCCCTGTTATCTGCCTGGACCGCAGCGCTAACCAGGGTGATGTAGCATGCCTGGTTGCTTCCGATAACGTAAAGGGCGGCGAAATGGCTGCTGATTACATTATCAAAAAGCTGGGCGAAAAGGTTAAGGTTGCTGAGCTGGAGGGTATCCCCGGTGCCAGCGCTTCCCGTGAACGCGGCGAAGGCTTCCACAAGCTGGCTGACAGCAAGCTGACCGTTGTTGCTAAACAGACTGCTGAATTTGACCGCAGCAAGGGCCTGACTGTAGCAGAAAACATGCTGCAGGCTAACCCGGACATCAAAGCTATTTTCGCTCAGAACGACGAAATGGCTTTGGGTGCAATCGAAGCTGCTAAGAGTGCTGGCAAGCAAATCTTCATCGTTGGCTTTGACGGCACTGCTGACGGCGTAAAGGCTGTAGAAAGCGGCGCTATGAGCGCTACTATTGCTCAACAGCCGGAAATCATGGGCCAGCAAGGTCTGGAAGTAGCTGTTAAGGCTGCTAAAGGCGAAAAAGTAGAAGCTAAGATTTCTGCTCCGCTGAAGCTCATCGAAAAGAAATAATAGCCGCTTAATTTATATTAACCTGACAACTTGAAGCAATAATGCCTCTGCGCGTTCGCGTGGGGGCATTTTGTTATGTTGAAAGCTAATAGTAACGATATATTTTTCTGCGCGGTATTTACAAAATTATTTGCCGCACTTGACAAACAGCGCTGCATTTTATATACTAACAGTTAAGCTAAGAAGAAGAGTAGTAATCTGCAAACTCAGCGAGCCGTGACAGTGCAAGGCGGCAAAGGCGGATGAAGGCGCTTTGGAGCTGTAATAGTATATTGATTGAGGCGGGCTGCATTTTTGCAGTCAAGCAGGGTGGAACCGCGGAGTTTGAGCTGTATGCACTCCGTCCCTGTAACATTTAAGTTACGGGGACGCGGGTGCTTTTTTGTTTTTTCGGACAAAGCTGCTGCCATTGCCGTCTTTGTAACAAATATAGGAGGTAAAACATGGATTTTCAGACAATTATTTTGAAGCTGCAAAAATTCTGGGCAGGCCAAAACTGCATTATGGCACAGCCCTATGACATCGAAAAAGGTGCAGGCACAATGAACCCGTCTACCTTTTTACGCGTACTCGGACCTGAGCCCTGGCGTGTGGCTTATGTAGAGCCTTCCCGTCGTCCGGCAGACGGCCGTTATGGTGATAACCCGAACCGTCTGTTCCAGCATCATCAGTTCCAGGTTATCGTAAAGCCTTCTCCGGAAAACATTCAGGAGCTGTACCTGCAGAGCCTGGCTGAGCTCGGAATTCATCAGGAGGAGCATGATATCCGCTTTGTAGAGGATAACTGGGAATCTCCGACTCTGGGCGCTTGGGGCCTTGGCTGGGAGGTTTGGCTGGATGGTATGGAAATCACCCAGTTCACCTACTTCCAACAGGTGGGCAGCATTGACGTTAAGCCTGTAACCGTTGAAATCACGTACGGTCTGGAGCGTCTGGCTATGTACATCCAGGGTGTAGAAAACGTATTCGATATCCAATGGGTTGGCGATATCACCTACGGTGACGTTTTCCACACCAACGAGGTAGAGCAATCCTTCTACAACTTCCAGGTAGCAGACACCGCGCTGCTGTTTGACCTGTTCGACAAATATGAAGCAGAAGCTAAGCGCGTTATCGAGCTTGGTTATATCCGTCCTGCTTATGATTACGTTCTGAAATGCTCCCATGCATTCAACCTGCTGGATTCCCGCGGAGCAATCAGCGTAAGTGAACGTACTGCCTACATCGGCCGTGTACGTGCGATGGCCCGCCTGTGTGCAAAGGCTTATGTAGCACAACGTGAAGAAATGGGCTTCCCGCTGCTCAAGAAAGGGGAGAATAAATAATGGAAAAATTACTTTTTGAAATCGGTACAGAAGAGATTCCTGCGAAATTTATGCCTGCCATTCTGGCACAATTAAAGGATTTGGCAGAAAAGAAAATGACTGAGCTGCGCATTCCCTTCGAAGCAGTTAAAACCTATGGCACTCCCCGTCGCATGACCTTCATTGCCAGCGGTGTTGCCGAGGCTCAGGATGATAGCACTGTTGAGGCTAAAGGTCCTTCCGCAAAAATCGCTTTCGTAAGCGGCGCTCCTTCCAAAGCAGCTATCGGCTTTGCTCGCGGCCAAGGCGTTGACGTAAAAGAGCTCGTTGTTCGCGATGATTATGTATATGCTGTTAAGCATCTGGCAGGCCAACCGGTTAAAGATTTGCTGCCGGGCCTGCTGACTGATATCCTCACCAGCCTGAACTTCCCGAAAAACATGCGTTGGGCAGATCATGAATTCAAATTCGTCCGTCCTATCCGCTGGCTGGTTGCACTGTTCGGCGATGAAGTTATCCCTGTTGAAATTACCGGCGTAAAATCCGGCAAATTCAGCCGCGGTCACCGCTTCCTGCGTCCTTCCGCACTGGATAACGCTAAAGCTCATGAGTCCATCGGCGATGCTGCCAAGGCTTTGTTCGACACTGTAAAGAGCAAGGCTAAGAACGCAGTAGCTTCCGCTGCTATCGGCACCATCGGCGCTGTAGAAATCCCTGATGCTGATTCCTATGAAAAGGTTATGTATGACAACTATGTAATGGTTGACCAGGACGCTCGCCGTGAGCTGATTCGTCAACAGGTTACCGACCTGGCAATTGCCGAAGGCGGTCATGCAGAAATCAACGAGGACCTGCTGGAGGAAGTAAACTATCTGGTAGAATGGCCGACTGCTCTGTGCGGCAAATTCGAAGAAAAATTCCTTGCTCTGCCGAAGGAATGCATCATCACCCCGATGCGCGAGCATCAGCGTTACTTCCCGGTACTGGCAGAGGACGGCTCCCTGCTGAACAAGTTCATCACCGTCCGCAACGGCGGCAAGGAGCATTTGGAAATTGTTGCTCACGGTAACGAGCGCGTACTGCGTGCACGTCTGAGCGACGCTGAATTCTTCTTCAACGAAGACAGAAAACAAACTTTGGCTGATCGTCTGGAAAAACTCAAAACCGTTTCCTTCCAGGAAGGCCTGGGCAATATGAACGATAAGAGCAAACGTCTGGTACAGGCTGTTGATATGCTGGCTATGGCTATCAATGCCAAGGTTGATAAAGAAAAACTGGAGCGTACTGCGCTGCTGTGCAAATGCGACCTGGTAACCGGCATGGTTATCGAATTCACCGAGCTGCAGGGCGTTATGGGCCGCGAATATGCTAAGCTCGACGGCGAAGCTCCCGAGGTTGCACTGGGCATTTACGAGCATTATCTGCCGCGTTTTGCCGGTGACGAGCTGCCGACTACTGATATCGGCCGTCTGACCGGTATTGCCGACAAGCTGGACAACATCTGCGCTACCTTCAGCCGCGGTCTGGCTCCGACCGGCTCTCAGGATCCGTACGCACTGCGCCGTCAGGCTCTGGGCATCATCAACATTTTGCTGGACGGCAACTACCATGTATCTCTGTACAAGGTTATCGCCGGCGCTCTGTACCTGCTGAATATTCCGGCAGAGGACACCAAAAAGCTCGTACCGCAGATTGCTGAGTTTATGAAACAACGTCTGCGCAACATGCTGATGGATCAGGGCATCCGTTATGACGTAGTTGACGCAGTTCTGGCTGACCAGATGAACGACGATTTCACCGATCTTGTTGCCCGTGCTAAGGCTCTGAACAGCTTTGTTGCTTCCGCAGAAGCTCCGGCACTGATTCAGGCTGCAACCCGTGTTGCTAACCTGTGCAAGAAGATTGAAGAAGAATCCGCTATCAACCCGCAGCTCTTTGCAGTTGAAGCTGAAGGCGCTCTGCACAATGCTACTATGGCAGCCAGCAAGGAAGTGCTGGTTGCAGCAACCAAGTATGACTATGCTGCAGTTATGGCTGAAGCAGTTAAGCTGGTTGACCCGATCAACAAATTCTTCGAAGACGTTATGGTTATGGACGAGGACGTTCGCGTGAAGAACAACCGTCTGGCACTCTTGGCAGCAGTTAAGGATATTACCCATGCTGTAGGTGACCTGAGCGTTATCGTACAATAATAAAAACTAAGGAGATTAGTCTAATGGAACAATTTAATGCAGAAGCAAAAGCACTTGTAGAAATGCAGAACGAATACGTTTTGCTCACCAGCAAAAACCCCAGCGAAATGTGCCACGATGATTTCATCCGCGCAGAAGAGCTGAACGTACAGATCAAAGACGCAACCAAGGTTATGGCTGCGTTGGCAATCGAATTTGCCGGCTACAAAAAAGACGAAAAGGGCCTGTGGGTAGAAAAATAATTCTCCCGCTGTGCTTTTTAACAGCCTTTGGGGCTTAAGACCATAGGCCTCGCGTGATTGTTTTTGTAATTTAACCGGTCTCGGATATGCTATTACATATAGCTGTCGGAGGCCGGTTTTATTTTTTAGCTTTTTGAGTAATAAAAAAGTATCGGAGCCCCTGACCGTTATCGGTCGGGACTCCGACACTGAGAAAAGAAGTGTTTTATGAATGTAAGGCGACAGATGTTACAGCTTTGCCGTCCACAATCCGTGCAGATTGCAATAAGCATAAGCGGCGAGCGGAGCTGCACCCTCGGCAAGAGCGAAAACAGCCTCCGGCTTGTCACCGGGCTTTAAGATATAGCGCTGACCGCCATGAGTTGTCTGCAGATAAATCCATTGGATGTAGTGCTTTTCAATCATGGGATGCTCCACGCTGCCTACAGCTACACGAACCGTGCTGCCATCAACAGTAATAACCGGCACATGCTTTTCCTGCGCTGCGTCTTCGGTGTTGGCAACAAGCTCCTGCATGGGCTTGCCGCAGCAGACAAGCTCGCCGCCGCCGTCCTGAATCAGGCCGACGATATTACCGCAAATACTGCATTTCAAAAATTTTACTGTCATTGTGCATCGCTCCTTTCGCAAAATAAAACCTTTATAGACCCGGAAACTCAATGTCCCTAACTTAATTATAGCTTATGTTATATGCAAAGTATATAGCTTTACAGAAAATGTTGCACACTTCTCACAATTACAGGAAAGATGCAAAGTGATATTTTGGTGTTATGTAGGCTGCGGAATTGATGTAAAGCATTATCTTAGCGTACTGCTGTTTCTTTGCAGGCTGTTTTTGTGATATAATTAGATATATATACAATAAAATCGAAAAGGTCAGGTGGAAATATATGAAGCAGATAATTCCCGTAAAACAGGGGGATAATATTACTTTAACTGTCAACGGTCTCGGCAGCAGCGGTGAGGGCGTTGGCAAGTACGAAGGCTTTACGGTCTTTGTCAAAGGTGCGCTGCCGGAGGAAGAGGTGCGCGTAACAATTACGCTGGTGAAGAAAAGCTATGCAGTTGGTGCCTTGGAAGAGATTGTCAAAGCGTCTGCCGAGCGTGTGGAGCCTGCGTGCCCGGTGTACAAGGAATGCGGTGGCTGTCAGCTGCAGCATTTGAGCTACAAGGGACATCTGGAGTGCAAGCGTCAGCAGGTGCAGGATGCGCTCACTAGAATCGGACATCTTAATTTAGAGGTATTGCCGGTGTTGGGGGCGGCGGAGCCGTGGAGCTACCGCAATAAGATGCAGTTCCCCGCGGCAACGGACACCGAAGGCGTGCTGCATATAGGCTGTTATGCGACGGCAACACATAGCGTCGTAGATACGGATGCCTGCATGATTTCCAAGGAAGCGAACAATGCGATTATGAAAACTGTGCGTACCTGGATGCAGCATTATAACATCAGCGCTTATGATGAAAAGACAGGCAAGGGACTCGTGCGCCATATTATGGGACGCGTGGGCGTGCACAGCGGCGAGGTAATGGCGGTTATTATTACCTCCGGCTATGACATTCCGCATCGCGGTGTGCTGATTGAATGGCTGAAGCGTCATGTTCCGGGACTGGTGAGCGTGGTGCAGAACATCAACAAAAAGCAGACCAACGTGGTTATGGGCAGCAAAACACGTGTGCTGTACGGTCCGGAATCGATTAAGGACAGCCTGGGCAGCCTGAGCTTTCATATTTCCGCACAGGCATTCTTCCAGGTTAACAGCGAGCAAGCCGAAAAGCTGTATAACAAGGCGTTGGAGTTTGCGGCGCTGAGCGGTAAGGAAACCGTAGTGGACGTTTACTGCGGTACCGGTACAATCTCCCTGTATCTTGCGCGTCACGCCAAACAGGTTTATGGTATCGAGATTGTGGCGCCTGCGATTGAAAATGCCAAGAAAAATGCAGAAGAAAATAAATGCGCTAATGCGAAATTTATCTGTGGTGATGCGGCGGTAGAGCTGCCGAAGCTGCTGGACAGCGGCGTGCGTCCGGACGTTGTTGTGGTGGATCCTCCGCGTGCGGGCTGCGAGCAGAAGGTGCTGGCAGCTATTGCCGAGGTACAGCCTGAGCGCGTTGTTTATGTGTCCTGCAATCCGGCATCTCTGGCGCGTGATTTGGCGTTTATGGAGCAGCACGGGTATAAGGCGATTGTGGCGCAGCCGGTGGATATGTTCCCGATGACGAGCCATGTGGAGTGCGTCACCCTACTCACTAGAAGTTGAGCGACGCGGTGAGCAGTTGGTGCGCGCCATGCGATAGCCGTCCAAGAATGCGAGCGTGAGCGAAGCGTGATTGGAGACGGCAAATCGCTGAAACTGTGGTGCTGCTGACTAAAGTACAGAATGAGCAGTATGAAAAATGATTGAAATACGCCTTTTGAATAAAGCTTTTGAAAACGAAAAAACAAACACAAATAAAAAATTAAATGTTTTGGTAGTTTGTGGTCAGTAGGATAGATATTATAGGGAGGCAGATGATATGCCAACAACAATAGAAGTTAATAAGCAAAGTGTGGAGACGCTTTTGGGTAGCGGAAAATCAAAGCCGTTTGTCATACCAGAATACCAGCGTCCTTATGCTTGGACTGATGAACAGGTAGAAACTCTCTTTGAGGATTTATGGGAGTTTACTGCTACAAGTGGTGGAACAGAAAGAGAAAGTTCCTATTTTCTGGGAAGTGTGGTTTCCTACGAAAATGAAAATGGTGAGCAGGAAATAATAGATGGGTAGCAGCGTATTACATCACTTTTTCTGTTATTGCGTGCTATTTATACAAAACTTGTTGCAACAGCAGCATCAGAGAGAACAGCAGAGGCCAACAATTTTATTGGAAAGATTGAGCCTACGATTTGGCGTACCAATAAACTTACCGGAATGGTGGATTTCAAGAACATTCTTTTGAATTCACGTGTTGTAAATAACGATGGTAATGAAATCTTACGTTCTATTTTGGAGACTGGAAAAGCTGATGAAAATGCGAAAGACAATTATTCGAAGAATTATCGATATTTCCAAGAGTTGTTTGATAAGCATTCTAAAGAGAATCCTCTGATGGTTTACCAGTTTATCTATGCTCTTTTGAACCAAGCTATTCTGCTTCCGATTAGAGCTGATACTCAGGATACTGCCTTGACGATTTTCTCAACATTAAATGATAGAGGACTTCCTTTATCAGATGCGGATATTTTCAAAGCGAAGATTTACAACAAACTTGAACAGGATGCTAAAAAGGCATTTATAGAACGCTGGAAAGAGTTAGATGAGCAAGCTACAGATGCGAATGAAAGTATACAACAGCTTTTCTACTACAATATGTTTTATTACCGGGCACTTGACAAGGATACTAAGACTACTACTCCGGGTGTTAGAAAGTATTACGCAGCTAATAAATTTGAACGATTATACAAGCCAGAACTTTTAGATACCCTTTTTGTGATTTTGAATCTATGGAAGGTTGTAAACAAGGGTGAAGAGCTAGAAGGTGAAGATTGGTCTAAAAACAAAAAAATTAGGCAGACACTGGATACCTTGGCTTCATATCCAAATGAGTTCTGGAAATATCCGGTTGTTATTTACTACGTTTGCTACAGAAATAAAGCGAATTTTGAAAAAAGATTTGCTCTGTTCTTGAATAAATTACTTATGGAGCTGATGACAAAGTATTTGATGACACCTACAATCAATGCTGTAAAACTAGATATCTTAAAATTGAATTCTGCAATTGTTGTTTCTATTGTACCTGCATTTGAGTTTAAGGTTATTGATATGCCACAGCTGGAACCATATATTCAGAATCCTAATCGTAATACAGTGCGTATGCTTTTGAAGACGCTTGCCTATGAGCATCAAGATGATTTGCTTCCTGCAAAATGGGAGATTGAGCATATCTTCCCTCAGAAGTGGCAGACCAACTACTTTCCAGATGAGTCGGATTCAACAATAAAGGAGAAAATAGAGCACATAGGAAACAAGCTACCATTTGAAAAGAAGTTGAATATTGTTGCCGGCAATGGCTATTTCAAGAAAAAGAAAAAAGAGTATGCTACTTCTAAGATTAAAATCACAAATGCTATGGGCATTTCGGATGTAATGGATTGGAATGTGGACCCTATCATGAAGCGAGACATTCGTGTATCGGATGAGGTAGTTAAGATTTTAAATAGATGGAACAACGAATATTTAAATATTCCAGGCGACGAAGAAAAGGCAGAATTACCTTCAGAGGAAGACTTAGCTCGAATTGAGGAGTTTAAGAAGAAGGGCTGGATATAATGACAAGGTAAAAAGGTGGCTTTTAACTTGGCAAAAAACAAAACCGAAATAACCATCCGTTCCAGCGCAGCGGAATACCTGACCTATGTTGCCTCTGTGGGTGACCAGCAGGACAGCATTGATATGCGCTACGAAGATGAAAATATATGGCTGACACAGAAGATGATGGTCACATTATATGGTGTTGGTTTGCCAACGATAAATGAACATATTAAAAAGATTTATGCAGATAGTGAATTAGAAGAGTCTGCAACTATTCGGAATTTCCGAATAGTTCAAACCGAAGGTTCACGTCAGGTGACGCGTGATACAAAGCATTATAATCTTCAAATGATTATTGCTGTTGGATTCAAGGTAAACAATGAGCGAGCTGTACAGTTTCGCAAGTGGGCTAACCGTATCGTTAAGGACTACACCATCATATGATCAAACAGCAAAAACGACCAAGCAGTTCTTTGCAAAGGTTCAAAATAAGATGCATTATGCAGTTCATGGACATACAGCAGCGGAGTTGATTTACGAGCGGGCTGATGCTGATAAGCCACATATGGGATTAACCACTTGGGCAGCAGCGCCGGAAGGAAAGATTGTAAAAAGTGATGTGAGTGTTGCGAAGAATTATCTTTCAGAGAAGGAAA
>ENA-OUQW01003768-OUQW01003768.1-human-gut-metagenome-genome-assembly--contig:-NODE-3768-length-10524-cov-4.901996_pt1 | contig 10524 bp, 9 predicted proteins | sample MGYA00248464_ERZ548849 | MGnify/ENA primary metagenome ERZ548849 (study PRJEB26491, sample SAMN04978193) | human gut metagenome | host: Homo sapiens | study: EMG produced TPA metagenomics assembly of...
ATTATGATGAGGAGCCCAAGGTAATCATTTCAGCCAGTGGTATGTGTGATGCAGGCCGTATCAAGCACCATCTGAAACATAATCTGTGGAATGAGAAGAATACGATTCTTTTTGTAGGATATCAGGCGGTCGGTACTCTTGGAAGAGCACTGATCGAGGGGGCTGCAGATGTGAAACTGTTTGGTGAACCTGTTCATGTGGCAGCGCATATCTGCCAGATGCCGGGAATCAGCGGTCATGCGGATGTGAATGGCCTTTTAGACTGGGCGAAGGCATTTGAGGAGAAACCGCAGAAAGTCTTTGTTACTCATGGAGATGATACAGTTACAGAGATTTTTGCAAAACGTCTGACAGATGAACTGGGGTATGATACAATGGCTCCGTTCAGCGGTACGGTTTATGATCTGGCAGACGATGTATGTCTGTATGAGGCAAAGGGTGTGAAAATCCAGAAAGCATCTGCATCACCGAAGGCAACAAGAGCAGCCAGAGCCTTCGAGAAACTTCTGGCACTTGGTTACAGGCTTATTACGGTTATCAGGAAAAATGAAGGAACGCCGAATAAAGATCTGGAAAGATTTTCAAGAGATGTTCAGTCCCTGTGTGATAAATGGGACAGGACAGATATGTAAATTAAAAAAATATCCCACGAAACTTTATCTATAGCAATCTTTGTAAATAATATATTGATTCAATTTACATTATTTAAGAGGCTTGCTATAGTTTTCGTGGGATATTTTATATGGTCACCTGCGTAACTGTTCAGTATTTCCACAGTTGTTTATTTGTTCAGAACTTCCTCCAGTGCAGTGGAAAGCTGATCCGGACATGAGGTATTCTTAAATCCGCATTTGATTCCTTTTAATCTGCTGATCACTTCCTCTGCATCCATTCCCTCTACAAGACTGGCTACACCCTGGGTATTTCCGCTGCATCCGCCGATGAAACGGACATTGTGGACTTTCTTATTGTCATCTACTTCAAATTCAATATGGCTGGCGCAGACACCTTTTGTTTTATACGTCATGATATGTTTCCTCCTGTGTGAAAAAATGTAAATATAAATGCTGCTGTTCATATGCCACTACGTGACTGTTCATTCCGTTCATAGTAACGTAGCCAAAATTCATTCCAGATTGCCTGCGGCAATGGAATTTCGGCTTGTATGTCTCGGGATTTTGGCATATTCATGCCAAAACACCTCGCGGGATAATGATATGTGAACAGTAACGCTGTAGGTTCTGTGTTTATCTACAACAATTCATAAAGGACTTCCACCTCGCCGCCACAGATCATTCCCAGATTCGCACCGCCCTGGTTAGACAGATTATATTTTCTGATTTCACCATGCTGCGCTTCTGGTGCATATTTCAAAGCCTGAAATTCTACATTTCCGCCTCCGATGCTTCCATATGAATTCCCGTCTTTATCAATAAACATTTTACTTCCTGTCCCTCTTGGAGAAGAACCACTCTTGGATATGATCGTGATCATAATTCCATTTTCTTTTTTCCTGACAGCATCCTCCACAGCTCCATCAATATAAGAAACATCATACCTGTTCTTTTCCTGAACGATCTCCGCAGCAATACTTACAGCAATCTCTGCCGGCATATGTCCTCCGATCGGCAATCCAATCGGTGCATGGATACTGTTGAGCTGTTCTTCGCTGAAACCTTCTCCGAGTAATTTTTCTCTGGTCAGTTTTACCTTATTTTTACTGCCGATCATTCCCAGATAAGTATAAGGGCGTCTCAGAATCTGTCTGGCACAGGCACTGTCTCCGAGATGACCTCTTGTCACGATCACATAATAAGCATTTTCATAGGCCGGTATTTTGTCTGAAAGTTTATCATAGCTGCCTTTGATCAGCCGATCGGCATCCGGAAATCTCTCTGAAGTCACAAAATCTTCTCTGTCATCCATAACAGTCACATGAAATCCCAGCATTTTTCCGATTTTTGCAACAGGCTGCGAAACATGTCCGCCTCCAAAAATGATAAGCTGCGGATTTTTCACATAAATTTCCACAAAGAAATCTACATCTCCCATATGAACAACTTTTGTCTCCTGGCACTCCGCCAGATCAGCTTCATATTTTTTCCAGAAATCTGCTGTATTTTCATCGGATGATAAACAATGGTTTTCTTTTATCAGACATTTTTCGCCCTTATGATTCCCGTTTAAAACCATTGCTGTTTTTACTTTTCCTGTTTCTTCCAAAATTTGATAAATTTTTCTGTACATAACTCTCTCCTGTTTCGATATAAAATACCTTTTGACCATGACATCATTATATATTATAATTGACAGAAAAAGGGGGATTATTATGAAAAAAAACTTTTTTCTACACAGTCTGCCCTTCAGACTGCTTGTCGGCGTGGCTTTTGGAATCTGTATCGGACTTCTTCTTAATATAATAGATGAATCTGCCATTACGACTGCAGTACTGAATGTGGTTGTAACATCGAAGTATATTCTTGGTCAGCTGATCAGCTTTTCTGTTCCGCTGATCATCATTGGATTTATCGCACCATCTATTACCAGACTCGGAAACAATGCTTCCAGAATGTTAGGTGTTGCAGTCAGTATTGCTTATGCTTCCTCACTGGGAGCTGCTTTATTCTCTGCATTATCCGGATACCTGCTGATCCCACATTTGTCCTTCAGCTCCACTGCCAGTCATCTCAAAGCTTTGCCGGATGTAGTTTTTGAACTTTCCATTCCACAGATAATGCCTGTCATGAGTGCACTTGTACTGGCCATTATGCTGGGACTTGCATCTGCATGGACAAAAGCCAGTCTGATTTCTTCTTTTCTTGAAGAATTTCAGAAGATCATACTGGCTATTGTATCAAGAGTCATTATTCCGATTCTCCCATACTTCATCGGACTGACTTTCTGTTCACTGGCATACGAAGGAACAATCACCAGACAGCTTCCTGTATTCCTTCAGGTAATCGTCATTGTTCTGATTGGACATTTTATCTGGATAGCTCTTCTATATATACTTGCAGGAATTTATTCCAGAGAAAATCCTCTGAAAGTTGTGAAACATTATGGTCCCGCCTACCTCACAGCCATAGGTACCATGTCATCTGCTGCCACACTGCCGGTCGCCCTCCAATGCGCACACAGGGCAAAACCTCTCCGAAAGGATCTGGTAGATTTTGGTATTCCGCTGTTTGCCAATATTCATCTCTGTGGTTCTGTCCTCACAGAAGTATTCTTCTGTATGGCAATCTCCAAAATTCTTTATGGTGCAGTTCCTGCGCCGGGGGCCATGGTTCTTTTCTGTGTCCTGCTTGGAATTTTTGCCATTGGTGCTCCGGGTGTACCGGGAGGCACTGTTATGGCATCTCTCGGTATTATCACCGGTATCCTGAAATTCGGCGATTCTGCTACAGCTCTGATGCTGACTATCTTTGCCCTTCAGGACAGTTTTGGGACAGCCTGTAACGTAACAGGCGATGGTGCCCTGACTCTGATTCTTACCGGATATGCCAGATACCACAATATCAGAGAACAGAAATTGCAATAAAAGTTCAAAATACCATCATATCTGTCTTTTTTCTCAGATATGATGGCCTTCATTTTCTTACGGACGAATCACCTTATCTGCACCTGTCATACGCTCTGCAATCGTATACATATCGGTAACTTTTCCAACCATCAGTTTCTCCATCAGTCCATAATGCTTCAGGCAGGTACCGCAGGTCAGGATTTCCACGCCCTCTTCTTCCATCTTTTTCAGATCTTCCAGACTTTCAGAGTCTTCTGTTGTAAGTTTTGCACCTCCATTATAGAAAAGGATTGTATCCGGATGTGTTTCCATCTGAGAAAGGGCATAGATAAATCCTTTGATCAAAATCTTTCCCAGTTCATCATCACCATTTCCCATAACATTTGAGGAGATTACCGCTACCGTCACTTTTTTATGCGGTGCTTCGCAGACAAATTCCTCTTCTTCCAAGGTACCACCTGTCTGTTCAGTCTTTACTGCCATCTTCACCTGATACTTTTTGTCTCCCAGTTTTTCAGATACAAACGTACAGCCTGTTTTATTTGCAAGTCTGCTCAGATTATTCACTGCGGTTTCATTATCGATCAGAATTTCAATCTCATCACCGACTGCCGCATTATCAATAACCTTCTTTGTCATCACTACCGGAATCGGGCACTGTTTTCCCATTGCATTTACTTCATGTTTCATTTTCTGTCACCTCTTGTTATTCTTTATATTCACTGCTTATTACCGCGTTTAATATATTTTCCTGTTTTCTCCAGAATTACTTTTCCATCCTGCACCACATGAGCTCCTCTTAAATATACGCTGTCAATATCTCCATGAAGCTTAAATCCCTCATATGGATTATTATCCGTATGATACAGATGTGTCTTTGCAGAGATAACGTTTTCCTTCTCAGGATCAAATACAACAATATCTGCATCACTTCCCTCACGTATCACGCCCTTATTGGGATACACTCCGTAAAGTTTAGCTGCATTCTCACTTAACAGACGGCACATCTGTTCCTGCGTGATCCTGCCTGTGCGTACACCGTATGTATAAAGCAGAGTTCCTCTCGTCTGTACTCCCGGCAGCCCTCCCGGAATCTTCGTGAAATCATCTTTACCAAGAGCTTTCTGCTCCATTGTAAAGCTGCACTGGTCAGTTGCAACCGTCTGGATCTGATCATTCGCCAGTGCTTTCCACAGGCAGTCCTGATCTGCTTTCTTACGGATTGGAGGTGCACACACGTATTTGGCACCTTCAAAATCCGGTTTTGAATATACACTGTCATCCAGAAGCAGATACTGCGGACAGGTTTCCGCATATACCTTTTGTCCGTTCATTCTGGCACGCATCACTTCTTCAAATGCTTTCCGGTTGGTAAGATGTACTACCATTACAGGAGCATCTGCTGCATCTGCGATCACAAGAAGGCGGTGAACTGCCTCTGCCTCCATAATATCCGGACGCACCAACGGGTGATTCTCAGGTCCCAGACGTCCCTCTTTTTTGGCTTCTGCGATCAACGCATCGATTGCCCCTGCATTCTCACAATGTACCCCTGCAAAACATCCGTATTCATTTAATTTCTTAATAATCTTATAAAGGTCACCGTCATCTACGATCATTGCCGGATAAGTCATGTAAAGCTTAAAACTGGTAATCCCTTCATTGATCATATCCTGTATTTCTCTCTCAGTTTCCTCATTCCATTCCACAATAGACATATGGAAAGAATAATCACAGGAACATTTCCCATCTGCTTTCTCATGCCACTTCTCAAGGCCTTCCCTCAGCGTATGGCCTCCTTTATCCTGAGACGCATAATCGATCACCAGAGTTGTTCCTCCTGCAATGGCAGCTCTTGTTCCTGTTTCAAAATCATCTGCCGTCACTGTTCCTGCCACTTCCAGGTCAAAATGTGTATGTCCGTCTATAAATCCCGGAAAAAGCAGCTTACCGTTTACATCAACTACCTGTGCATCCTCTGCTTCCAGATTCCGGCCTACTTTTACAATCTTCTCTCCATCTATAAGAACATCTTCTCTGACAGACATATCCCCCGATACTACTGTACCATTCTTCAGTAAAGTTTTCACTGTTTCTGACACCCCTTTCTTTATTATAAGTTAGGGACAAAAAGTATTTTAGCCCTAACTTATCGCAATTCTCATGTTTAAAATATACCACGATTCCTATATCACTTCAATGATTTATGATTATAATCACAAATTTTTTAAGGTATTCACATTTATTTTTTTTAGGCTCTTTTTATTTCCTTTTTTTTATGATAGAATATAAAAAATGTGCAGTTTCCATGTGTCTGCACTGAACGTTTTGACGGATAAATTTATCCGCTTTACTACATGCTCATAATCGAATGACTGTTACTGCTCAGACTATAGAAGCCCCTGCCTGATTCGGTTATGATCCGTTTAAAAGTTATATTAATAGGAGGAAATCAAATGGGACGACTTACTGTGTTAAAACAAATCGCTGCTGATCTTGCTTCCCAGTTCGGACCTGACTGTGAAGTAGTAATCCATGATCTGAAAACTTCGGAGCCGGAACATTCCATCGTCTACATCGTAAATGGTCATGTTACAAACAGAGATATCGGAGACGGACCATCCAATGCTGTTTTTGATGCGATCCGCAATCAGGAAAAAGGAGCAACCCCCGAAGACCATACCGGTTATCTGATGAAAACAGCAGACGGCAAGATCCTGAAGTGCAGCACTTCCTACATTCATGATGACGATGGTACCCTTCATTATGTTTTCGGAATCAATTATGACATTACCAAGCTTACTATGATCGAATCTGCCCTTCATTCTCTTGTCACTCCGGAAAATAAGGAAGAGAAGCCCAAAGAGATCACTCATAATGTCAATGATCTTCTTGATCATCTGATCGAAGAATCTGTAGCTCTGGTAGGCAAACCTGTTCCTTTAATGAATAAGGAGGATAAGGTTACTGCTATTCAGTTCTTAAATGATGCAGGTGCTTTCCTTATTACAAAATCCGGAGATAAGGTTGCAAATTATTTCGGAATCTCCAAATATACATTGTACAGTTATATTGATGTAAATAAGTAAAAACAGGAAAGAATGATATAAAAACAGACCTGCATGGTACTTTTCCATCAGGTCTGTTTTTCTTCTGTTTTTCTTTTTTCATCCAGCGCCGGTATATCGTTAAATATGCTCTCTCTTTCATCTCCTTCCTCGTATGTTTTTTCGATATTCCTTTATAGACTGATTATAACACAGAACAACAGCATTTTTTCTCTTTCACGCGAACAGTAATTATATGGCGTGAATGGTATGGAAAAAGGTTGTCTTTAAATTTGAAATCTTTTATACTTGATATATATACAACATTTTGATGATAAATTTTATTAATCCTTATCAGACGGAGGTGCTGTTATGTCTGAACAGATTTTATCTGCTGTTCATGGTGTCACTACCATGCTCTTTGGAATTTACTGTTCTGCATTTTTTCTTGGGATCAAACCGATCAGAAAAAATATCCTGACTATGTTTCTGTTATTTTTAGGGCAGGGACTGTTATATGTAATTGATCTGGCATTATTTGGGGAAACTCTTGCAAATATGTCCTATCCTCTGATCGTACATTTTCCATTGGTTTTATTCCTCTCCGTTCATTATAAGTATCCTCTGATTTCTTCCGCTGTTTCTGTCTTTTCTGCCTATCTGTGTTGCCAGATAAGCAACTGGACCGGATTATTCGCTTTGGCAATAACAGGATTACAGTGGTGTTATTATTCTGTGCGGATCTTAACAACAACCTTAACTTTTGTCCTTCTTTATCGATATGTATTTCGATCTACAAAAACAATTTTTACAAAAAATGCACGTGAGCTTTCCATCATCGGTTTCCTGCCATTTGTATATTACGTTTTTGATTATGCTTCCACCAAGTTTTCAACTTTACTTTATTCCGGAAATAAAGCAGTTGTTGAGTTCATGGGATTTGCATTCTGCATTGCCTACCTGGTATTTCTCATCATCTACTTTCAGGAATATGAGAATAAACAGGAGATAACGCAATACAGCAATCTTCGTGAAATGCAGCTTCAATCCATGCAAAACGAAATTGAACAGGTAAAGATCAGCAGCCAGAGACTGGCGATCCTGCGGCATGATATGCGCCACCATCTGAGTATTATTCTGACCCAGCTGCAAAACGGACATCCGGATAAAGCACAGGAATACATCCATGAAATTAATTCTGCATATGACGATACGATCATCGCCGCCTATTCCGGAAATGAAATGCTGAACTCTGTGCTTTCCATTTATCATTCCCGTTTCACAGACAGAGGATTGTCTCTTATATGCAATGTTTCTACAGGAAAAGAACTTCCATGCTCCGATCTGTCCCTCTGTACAATCCTGTCCAATGCGCTGGAAAACTCCATGCATGCACTGGAGCAGCTGGAATCACCTTCAAAATGGGCCCGGCTTACTCTTTCACAGAAAAAGAATCACATTCTGTTCCAACTGGAAAATCCCGTAGAAAAAATTCCGGCATTTGTAGATGGAGTTCCGGTTTCTACCAGAAACGGACATGGAATCGGTGTCAGGAGTATTATTTATTATGTGGAACAATTGCATGGACAGTGTCATTTTTCTATCGTGGACCATTGCTTTGTCCTGCGAATTATCATCTGACACAGGATTTCCACTGCCGGATACAATACATAACATTTATTCACTCACAGAAAGGTTTTGATAAAAATTATGAATATTGCAATTTGTGATGATGAAATACTCTTTACCCGGGAATTAAGTTCACTTCTGACTCACTGGGCGGAAAAAAATGATTTTTCACTTACCCTGTATCCATATTCCAACGGTGATGATCTGTTAACAGCTCTCCGGACAATTCCGGTAGATCTGATCTTTCTCGACATCATCATGCCATTATTAAACGGCATAGATACAGCAAGAGAAATACGCAGCATGGGACTGACTGTTCCTGTGATTTTTCTGACTTCTTCCAGAGAATTTGCCCTGGATTCCTATGATGTAAAAGCTTTTCATTATCTTTTAAAACCAATAAATACTCTGAAACTTTTTTCTGTTATGGATGATTTTTTTAAAACTTATCATGTTCCAGCGGAAACTTTCGTCGCACATACTGCAGACGGATTCTGCTCAATTACACTCAATGATGTAGATTATCTGGAAGCTCAGAATAAACAGGTTCTGGTCTGCCTTTCAAATGGAACTACTTTAAAAATCCGCGAATTATTTGCAAAGTGTGAAGGGGTCTTTACTCCGGAAAAAGGATTCTTTAAATGTCACCGAAGCTATATTGTAAACCTGTCCCACATAAAACAGTTCACAAGAACTATGGTCACTACCGGCATTTCCTCTGTCCCTATTTCCAGAAATAACTATTCTGCATTCAAAGATGCCTATTTTTCATATATGTTTGATTCCAACTCCGGTTAATCCGATAATTACAGCATTTGCGGGTTACTATCCCCTCCGTTCTCAGCAATACATTTCGCAGTTCACTGCTTTTCGTACACCCTCACATATTCTTATCGTTCCATTTCATGTGCCTGTTTGTAGATTTCACAGGCAGCATAATTCACACATCTGTCATGTGCACAATCCATAAATGTGAGGGTTCTTTTATCTCCTTCCATCGTATATTCGCAGCAGACAGTCTGCCCTCCATTACATGTTCTGCAAAATCCCGAAATAAACTCTTCTTCTATCTCCATTTTATCCTCCTCAATTTTCCTTATGTCTCATTATCGTTCCGAGAAACAAAAATACAGGCAACAATATATTCGTTACTGTTCACAAATATTTTTATTTATTCGTCCGTTTTTTGTTGCATTTTACAACAAACAGATTTATAATCAGTATAACATAGAAATGTGCGGAAACACTATAACAAACATAAAATAATCGTAACTGTTCAGTACCTTCACAGTTACGAGTCAAAATCCATTAAAAATCGCCTTCGGCGATGGGATTTTGACTTGTATGTCTCGGGATTTTGGCATGTTCATGCCAAAACACCTCGCGGGATAGTAGACTGCTGAATAGTTACAAATAATCAAAAAAGAGGGAAAATGTCATGAACAGAGAACTTTATGATGAGGCAATACGCTCCAATATCCTGTCACGCAAACTAATCGAACAGTTGATGGAAAGTATGAATTACAGTAGTATCTCTTTTATCAACTGGACTGTAGAGGTACTAAAGATTATTAAAACACGTCTGGAACGCGGAGATAAAATCACAGACGAAGTATCCGGAATCACTTATGATATAAAATCTTTCCGAAATTTTGTAAGCACCAATTTTTCTTCCTATATTACAAGTCAGGTCTTTGATGCTCCTGATAAGGCAGAGAAAGTATATTTTTCTCTGGAAGCCACCGAAGACGGACATGCCTACAATATGGTTATGGCAAATTCATCACCTTTTAATAATTCCTTATCTCTTGCTTCAATGTCATATTTTACACACTTAAGTTTTTCTTCTGCAGCCTGAATCAGTTTCGGATACTTAATAATAAAGTTATCCTGAAAAGTATATCTCTGGCTGTCGTAATTAGCCTTTAACAGCTTTAATCTCTGCAATTCATTATCAAGTTCCATCTTTTCCTTTATCAGTGGATTACCTGTTGCAACTGCCTTTATCTCTGCATAAGACAATGTTGCCTCATCTATGTCTTCACATGTTCTTGATACTGCCTTGTTGGTCATTACCTGACTTATGAATCTCTGTTTGTTCTCCACAAGTGACCAGGAGTATGCATCAAAAGTTTCTTTTGTAACATATCTGTATACTGCAACTTCTTCATTCAAATTGCCCTGTCTTATTCCTCTTCCCTCTCTCTGTTCAATACTTGACGGTTTGTCGAGTAGGTCAGCGGTATTACTATCGCCTTCCCCTCTAAGAACCGTACGTGAGAGTTTCCCCTCATACGGCTCAAGCAATTCTAAGCATCTACCAAT
>ENA-OUQW01003769-OUQW01003769.1-human-gut-metagenome-genome-assembly--contig:-NODE-3769-length-10521-cov-4.016721_pt1 | contig 10521 bp, 8 predicted proteins | sample MGYA00248464_ERZ548849 | MGnify/ENA primary metagenome ERZ548849 (study PRJEB26491, sample SAMN04978193) | human gut metagenome | host: Homo sapiens | study: EMG produced TPA metagenomics assembly of...
AATATATAGACTTAGGCGAATATACTTCTGATTCTATCTGTTGGATAAGTTCCACTACCGCAGTAGATGCAACTCCCTCAACATTTGTCGAAACCGTTGTAAGTTTTGGAGAAATATATTGTAAAACACTGATATCATCAAATCCCATTAATCCAAAATCTTTTGGAATTTCATAGCCTTCCTTAGCAGCCCATTGCATTATCATCAATGCATAGCTGTCTCCTGAACAAAGAAAAGCGGTTCTTTTATCCAGATTATTTTTGCAAACTGTTTGCACTTCTTGTAAAAATTCATTTTTTCCAATTACATGCATATTTACATCTGGATACATCCCCATAGCATTTCTAAATCCCAATTCTCTCTGCTCATGCGTATAAGTATTTTTCACTTCTTTCATCTCAAGCGGAGGACAGATAAACAGAATCTTCTCATAGCCCTTTGATACAATATGTTTTACCGCATCCATGGTCGCAACCATTTCATTTACCTGCACAGTTGTAATCTTTTCTGATACCTGATTGCCAATACATACTACCGGAACATGCAGTGATAAGAGAAAATCTTCAAATTCTTTTCCTTTGTTTATTGGGTTAATCAATATCCCTTCCATTTGACGTTCAGCCAAACCCTGAATAAGTTTTTTCTCCCATTCAAGGCTATCATCACAAACTACTATATTAGTAAAATATCCTCTTTTATCAGCCTCTTTATTAATAGTATTTAATGATTGTACAAAGTACATGTTTTCGATATTGATTGTTACAACCCCAAGTGACATTGTTCTTCCATGATTTAAGCTCCTAGCCAGAAGATTCGGGCGATAATTATTATCTTTAGCAACCTGCAATATTCGTTCCTTAGTGTCCTTTGACACACTTCCACCATTTAAAGCTCTAAGAACTGTCGTTCTGGAAACACCACACTGCTCTGCTATCTGATTTACTGTAATTGCCATATCCGTACCCCCGTATATTTCTAGTCAGAGTATACCATAATCGCCTGTTATCATCAATGAACTCACGATTTTCTCAGGATTCACTATATATTCCTGTTACTGATTTATTCTTAATCTAACCACATTAAATGATAATGGTTTTAATACTACTTTCGCCTCCCCATTGCCCAGTTTCACATTGTCAACTGTTTCCGGTTTAACAGCATCATGCTGAAATTGATTTGTCATTTTTTTATCTGCTGCTGTCATACCGATACTTTCGATTACACTATCTACTTCAAAATCCGACAATTGAAGTGACACTTTCTGTTTATTATCTTCATCACGATTTACTGCAAAAAAGACTAACTCTCCATCCTCATCATTCCATACAACAATAGAATCTACATAAGGCACATTGTTAAATTCTTTACAGTCATATACTGGCCCAGTACTCGAGACATTTAAAACTATCCCCTTAGCGTAATTTGCGAAATAATAAAATGGATAATATATAGTCTGTAACCAATGCCCCCCACCCTTTTCTGTCATAATACATGCACTTATATTAGTAAGAAGTGACTGGCATGCGATTTTAATTGCATCTGCATTTCTAATTATTACCATCTGCATCTCTGCAAACAATAACGCATCTTCAAGGGTGTAAATCTGTTCACTGATTGCGGGTGCTATCTGCCATGGTTTCTCATCAATTTCATTATTTACAGTATTGCTTGGCACAGCCCATACGCCCCACTCATCAACGCTAAACTTCATATCTTTTTTAGAACGTTTTTTTTGCTTGATAACCTGTGCAACAGATCTAATAGTATGAATATACTCTTCCATATCAACCGATTGTGCCAGAAAAGTTTTTGTTCCCTTTTCCTGTCCTGCATAATACTGATGCAGTGCCAGATAATCTGCAACATCATAAGTTTTATCCAATACTTCCATATCCCACTCAGGATATGTATCCATACTTGACAGAGAACTTCCGCATACAATCAGTTCTATATCAGGATCTATCAACTTCATAACCTTTCCGGTCTCAGCCGCAATCTTTCCATACTCTTCCGCTGATTTGTGTCCTATCTGCCAGCTTCCGTCCATCTCATTCCCCAAACACCACATTTTTATTCCGTATGGCTCATCTACACCGTGAGATTTACGCATGTCACTATACTGTGTTCCGCTAGAAAAATTACAGTATTCAAGATAATGTGCAGCATCTTCAACACCCCGTGTTCCTAAATTTACCGTAAAAATAGGATTAACATTTGTTTTTTTTGCCCATTTCATAAACTCATTTGTACCGAATTCATTTGTTTCAATTGACCTCCATGCAAGATCAAGTTTATGCGGTCTCTTTTCTTTAGCCCCAACACCATCCTCCCAATGGTATGCAGAAACAAAATTACCACCTGGATAACGTACTGTTGTTACATTCATTTCTTTTACGCGATCAATCACATCCTGCCTAAAGCCGTCTTCATCAGCATTCTTGTTGTCAGGTTCATATATTCCAGAATATATGACTCTTCCCATATGCTCAAGAAAAGAGCCAAACAATCTAGAATCTACTCTGTCAATTTGAAATTCTTTATTACATACTACTTTTGTAGTTTCCATCTTCCTCAACTCCTATCCTTTTAATCCACCACTGCTCATGCCTTCAACAAAGTACTTCTGTCCAAACATATAAAGTACAAACATCGGCAGTAATGAAACAAGTGCTCCTGCAAAAGCAGCACCATATTCAATAGTATTTTGTCCTATAAATAATGCTAATCCATTTGCAAGTGTTCTCATTTCTGTACTGCTTGTAACAATCATCGGCCATAACAGATCATTCCAAGAGCCATTAACACTTAAAATAACCAATGTTATTACCGCTGGTTTTACCTGCGGAAGCATAATTTTCCAGAATATTCCAAATTCCGACAGGCCATCAATTCTGGCTGCCTCTGCCATTTCTTTCGGTATCCCCGTAAACGCAGCTCTCATCATAAATATTGAACCAGCAACTGCCACTCTCGGAATTATAAGTCCCCAATAAGTGTCATACATTCCCATCTTGTATACAACAAGGAATAACGGAACCATAATTACCTGAAAAGGAACCATCATTGTTGCCAATGTCATCAAAAATGTTCCTGTTTTACCTTTAAATTCGTAAAATGCATATGCATATCCAGCCATACTATTTACGACAACAGCTAAAGCAGTTGTTACACCTGCATATATTACAGAGTTTGCAATATAACGAATAATGTTAATTCGCCCCTGCACGTCCACAAAGTTTTCAAGTGTAAATGTTTTAGGAATAAATGTAGGTGGCCATGAAATGATCTCTCTTTCTGTCTTGAAAGCACTAAATGTCATCCAAATGACCGGCACTAAAACCAGCAAAGCAATTATGATCAATATCAAAGCAACCGGTACATTAAAGAATACTTTCCCAATACTTATCGTCTTTTTCTTTTTCATACCGTTAGTCCTCCTTTACCATTCTTCTATACATCAAGACAGTAATGAACATAATAATAATGAAAAGTACTACCGACATTGCCGATGCATATCCCATGCTTGAATTTGATGAAAACGCTCTTGAATATATATAACTAACAGTTGACTCTGTAGTATAATTTGGTCCACCGTTTGTCGTTACATATATGATATCAAAAATCTGAAGAGCACCTGCAAATCTGGTCATCATGATATACCAGAATGTAGGCCGTATGGAAGGAACTGTTATATGTAAAAACTGAAGAATTTTTCCCGCCCCATCCATTTGAGCTGCTTCAAATAATGAAGGTGATACCTGCTGGATTGCAGTAACATATATTATTGTCGAAATACCAAAGCTTCTCCATATTGATATAAACGAGATTACAAATATTGTAAGTCCCGGAGTATTCATAAAATTAATTTTTCCTAATCCCATTGACTGTAAAGCAGCCGTTATAAAGCCTATATTTGAATGTAAAATCATTCTCCACATAATACCTATTACAGTTGCAGAACAAATAACAGGGAGAAAGTACACTGCACGTAAAAACTTATTTCTCTTATTATTTTTGCTAATAAATGCTGCTATTACCAAGGCCCCTAATACTTGCACAGGTACCTCAATGCCTGTAAAAATCGCAGTAACCTTTAAACTGTTTATAAAGCGTGGATCATGAAATGCTTCTACAAAATTATCCCATCCTACGAATGTAGCATGATTCATCGTAATAGGGACATCAAAAAAGCTTAAACCAAATGCCATAATTAAGGGAATTATATTGAATAATATCAATAAAATTATTGAAGGAGCGATAAAAACATATGCACTTCGGGATGGTCTATTCCAATACTTTCTTATTTTTTCCATCTATTACTTCAACCTTTCTATTGAAAGGGCGACCTTTTATTAAAGCCGCCCCTTCTTTTGCTATTTATGTTTCCTGCTATTTGTTGTATTTATCAACTATCTTCTGGGTCGATTTCTGAGCTTTTGCTAACGCATCTTCAACCGATGAATTACCAAATGCCACTGAGTTGATCATCTCTGGAATAACATCTGATAATACAGAATTAATGCCAGGGAAGTTTGAATCAACTATAAAATCTGTAGGAGCTTCCGGATTAGCTGCCGACATGGCGCTCAGTTTCTTATTAGCTTTATATTCTTTGTTATTTTGAACTGAATATGTATATGCCGGGAATCCATTCTGAAGAGACCACTCTAAAGCAGGACTGCTTCCATCTTTATCCTGGGTATTCCACCAGTCGATGAATTTATAAGCAGCTTCTTTTTCGGCATCACTTGCTGCTGTTGTAATACCAAATCCAATAACCTCAACAGAATTCATATCTCCTGCATCGCCCTGTGGAATAAGCCCGATACCATAATCCACCCCGGCAGTGTCAAGTCCTGCTGTTACCCAAGGACCTCCAACAGTAATTCCAACCTGTCCAGCACTCATCATTGAATCCGTATCTGCTTCAAGAGGATTATCGCCATCGTCCACCATATCTTTGTACATGTTAAGGAAATTCTCATATCCCGCATTATTTTCAAAATTAGCCTTCCACGTTCCATTATCATCAGTAACAGCCAATCCCCCAAATCTCTGCATAATGTGTGCAATTTGGTAGGCATAATCATAAGAAATTCCTGAGCCGTAAATATTTTGGGTTGAATCAGAAATCTTTGCTGCATCCTGCTGCCACTCATCCCATGATGTAGGAGGTGTCTCAGGGTCAAGACCAGCCTTTTTAAACAGATCTTTGTTCCAGTACATATAGTATCCAACTACCTGGAATGGGACGAAATATGTTTTATCACCATCAGAACAATAATCCAAATATGACTGAATAAAATCATCCTTATTCAAATCTGTCTTATCAAACACATCACTAACATCCTGCAAATAGTCCCCATATGTAAATCTGTAAGCACTTGAGCTAAGAATCATTGTTGGCCCTTCGCCAGCTGCAAATGCTGTTGATAACTGGCTGTCAAAATCTGATGAAATATCCATCTTTACTTTGATTCCATCAGTATTTTCCTTATTAAATTTATCAACCATCTTTACCAGCATATCTCCATCAGCTCCGGTAAAGCTATTCCAGAAAGTAACTGTTGTCCCTTTTGATGAATCTGATTTCTTATTTTTTGCATTACCTGTTGATCCACCACAGGCTACAAGTGATGTAACCATCATTGCCGCCAATCCCAATGCCATAAACTTTTTAAACTTATTCATATATCCTCCATTCTGAAATATGTCCAATTATTCTGCTTCGTCAAGCAAATAACCTTCAACTATTCTTGCTGCGTCGTGTTGTACACGTGTACATTTATCTTGTAAATTAAATATATTACCTGTTCTTGTTAATGTCAATATTCTTTTGCATTTTTGTCTGTAGTGTCATATTTCCAATTGTTTTTTTGTGCATTTTTACTATTTGCAATATTTGTACTCGTGTTCATTTCAGAAAATTAAATCTCTGTGTAAAGTATTATATTATTCTTCGCAATATTCTAGGAAAATGCATCCATAATTGCCTGCTTATAAACATCATACGATTTTTGCTTCGACATCCACAGGTGTCAGTTTAAACAGCACGCAATCAAAAACTATATATATAACAACTGACTGACCAAAAAGATAGTACAAGATGGGTATCAGATGCTTCTGATTCAATAGTATAGTCTTATTTTCGTCACCACCACGCTTGAAATATGCCCTGACTTGAGCTCACGAAAACTGAAATGAAATTGATTGAATAATTATTCTCCTGAGAATTTCCTGATTATTTTATACTATATAGAAAACGAATATTTTTAGAATTGATTATGTAGATTGCGGTTTGAAATTTTCCAGATGGTTTACTGCATACCTACAACAGGGAACGCTCCCCGTTTGCAGTAATTCCACTGGAAAAGTAACCGCCTGTTTACTCCTCGATTCCGGCAAGTGCCGTCAGTTTTTCCTTTGTAAAATGATTAAAGACCGCAATCGTACGCCCTACAAGAATCACGGCAAGCACCGTTCCGATCCCGATCCCATGCAGCCGCCCGGTGCAGACCAGACTGATCACAATCGTAATTGTCACGTTGAGCACATCAAAACAGTTCTTCGTAAATCCGACACTTCTGTGAATACAATCCGAAATCGCCTGTACGATTCCATCGCCAGGATTAATAATCCCGCAATATAGATCAATACACGATAGATCATTGATTTTTTCATAGAATAATTTCCCTTTCTTCTATAACCTATTATGCACTTTTTTATTTATTTTTCAATGCCTGAGATTCCTTCTTGTTTTACTTGACATTTTGTATTGTTTGTATTATTGTAACTAATACAAAATATTGTATGATATTTACGAAAGGAGAAAACATGGTAATTTCCATCAATGATGCCTCCGAGATTCCGATCTACCAGCAGATCCGCAATCAGATCGTGCTCGGCATTTCGGACGGGCGGCTTGCTCCGGGCGAACAACTTCCCACCGTGCGGGCACTGGCAGAGGAGATCGGTATCAACTCCATGACCGTCAGCAAAGCCTACACCCTCTTAAAGCAGGAGGGCTACATCTACACCGACCGCAGAAGCGGTGCCCGCGTGCGGCAGGAATTTGAAACGAATAAAGAATTGTCGGAAAAATCCCAGGAACTGCTGCGCCAGATCATTTCCGAAGCGAAAGTAAGCGGCATGACGCAGACAGAATTTTTCGACTTATGCAAACGCATCTATAAGGGGTGATTGTTATGATTATGAATATTATCTTTTTTGCAACCATGTATCCGATCGTCTTTATCATGCTGTTTTTATTTTCCACACAAAACAAGTATGAGAACGGACGCCTGTTTGCCGTAAACATGAAAAAAGAATGGATAAAAGATGCCACCGTCGCAGACATCCGGCAAAAATTTAAAAAGGAAATGCGTTACTACGCCATTCTCCTTGCGATTGTTCCATTTGTAAGTCTGCTGACCTCCCATATGTCCATTCAGCTTACCATCTGGATGTTCTGGCTTCTGGCAGCGATTTTTCTGCTTTCCCTGCCGATCATGCGTGCGAATCACCGGTTGAAAACATGGAAAACGCAAAACCATCTGTACGAAGACCGGCAGCCGGAACATTATGTGGAATTAAAACAGGCAGGCTCCGTAAGAAAAGTCCGTTTTCTCCCGTTTTTTCTGCCAAATATAATCGGTATCGCAAGTGCCCTGTTGCTGCTTCCAAAGTCCAGTGGGCTTGGGATTTCCTGTCTGATCGGTGCCTCCTGCGGGCTGGTCTTCTGGCTTGTAGCTGTATGGATGGACCGCCAGCCGGTTTCCGTCATCAGTACGGACAGTGACGTGAATATCAATTATGCACGCGCAAAGAAAAACCGCTGGAAGAACTTCTGGCTGATCTGCTGCTGGCTGAACACGGCACTGATCCTGTTTCTGGAGATCCTTACCCTGTCTGCCAGACACATGGGAATATGTTCCATCGCCGGCATGATTGTTTATACACTGCTTTTACTCCTGCTGTGCATTTTCTGCATGATAAAGCTGAAAAAAATTGACCGAAGCTATGCACAGAAACGGAATCTGACCAGCGATGAAAATGATGACAGAAACTGGATCGGCGGCATCCTCTACTACAATCCGTCCGATCCCCATACGATGGTAGAACAGCGCGTCGGCATCGGGACAACGGTAAATATGGCCACATCCCTCGGAAAAGGACTTACTATTTTCAGTGCCATTATGATGCTTTCCTGCCCTCTGTTATGTATATGGCTGATTCAGGAGGAATTTACTCCCATTGATCTGGTGATCCAAAACCACACACTATGCGCACAGCATCTGAAAACAGATTATCAGATTCCGCTTAGTGAAATCAAAGATCCCACACTTCTTACCGCAAGTGATCTGCCGGACTGGACCAGAACATACGGCACCAGCATGGATACATTGGAAAAAGGCACATTTACCATCTCCGGAGGGGAGGATGTCAATGTTTTCTTAAATCCAGAAAATGATGCGTTCATCCAATTTTCCGCAAATGGGAAAACTTACTATATGGGCGGTGTAGACGATACCCAGACAAAGGGGATTTATGAAGAACTGCTGACCCATTAGGTCCGCAGTCTTTATTGGAAGGTCGCAAGACTTTTTATATCATACGTCCCCTGTATGACTGGATTTACTGATAAAAGAAGACATCTCTGTTCCGAAAAATTTAATGAACCGGTATATTCACAAAACGTCTGTTTCAGAATCTGCAGATGAAGAACTTGAGTTTGATTAAACCTTGTAAAAATGGTGGCTGATTTATTGACCATCACAAAAAAATTGAAAAGCTCACACCCTAACCTGACAAACTTTATTCAAATTTTATTTCAGGTAAACTTAAATAGGATGTGGGACATATGGAGCTTTTTCTTTCAACTATGTCCCACATTTTCCTTTTGTTGGGACATATGCAGATTTTCTTTTGACTATGTCCCACATTTTCCTTTTGTTGGGACATATGCAGATTTTCTTTCTGATTATGTCCCGTTTTTGGATTTCTGTGGGAGGTTCCCTCGCCTTTTTTTTGCATATGTCCTGCTTTCGGATTTCTGTGGGAGGTTCCCTCGCCTTTTTTGGCATATGTCCTACTTTGGGATTTCTGTGGGAGGTTTCCTCGCCTTTTTTTGCATATGTCCCACCTTTTAATACCGCCACAAAATCTTTATCAGATGATACTTATTTGTTTATCAACATACCCTGTATATAAATTTCCAGAGCAAAATACTCTCATTTTCCTGCCTTTCAGAATTATTTAAAATGATAAGTAATTAACTTTTGCACAATTGCAGTATCCAGCGGCTGCTCCATAGTCTCATATGTTGTAATCAGCCGATCTCCCGGATATATCCCATTTCTCGCATACATATGTAACTTATCCGCGGCATTCTTTGCATATTCAGGCAAGTCCATCTTCCCAAAATGTTCCCAATAAATTTCTTTTCCTGTCAGCGGATGAAGAATTGTAAAATCCGGATAAAACACTGCCTTCCCGATTTTTAATTCACACTCATAACGGTATGCAATTTTTTCCATATACAAATTCATTGCAATCAATGCTTCTGACTTGGATCGTACATATTCATTTTTACAGCTTTTATACTTCAATTGTTCGGGATAATTGGGATTTTTAGGATAGGAAGTATCACTCCATATAAGTTCTTCCTGCGTAACCATCTGATAGAATGGACAGAGCAATTCCTGATACGCCGGATCTTCTGAAAGAAACCTGTCCGACTTTTTATTTTCACCAACTGCATGTCGTTGATAAAGTTCTAATGCATACAGTTCTTTTTTACACTCTGTCTGTTTTTCCAATAAGAATCTTTTGTATGCCAACTGCTGTGCATACTCTCTGTGTTTCTTTGGAATATACGTCTGTGTGTGACCGTCACTGTGAAACCATTTCACCCGGTTTCCATTGTGAACACAAATAATTTTTCCATCAGGAAGATGCAATAGTTCTTCACTGATTTGTTGTAATTCTTTCGTAAGCCTTCTCTTCTCCGAAAGAATCTGATGATAAATTGTTATAAAAACCTCTCCTTTCTGTGCATTAATATGACGTTATTAAAACACAACTTCATTCTCATGTAAAGTAAATTTTTATATTTTTTTAACAATGGGATATATCGGAAAAAAGTAAATTCATATATCCCGCACCTCCCTTCTGTTGGGACATATAAAATTTTTCTTTACATAGATATCCCGGCAATTTATCTCTTCAGGATATATAGCAACTTTCTTTGCAATTATGTCCCATTTAGAAATCACTACGGGACTTTTTGTCTTATTTTTGGTGTATACATCCCGTTTTCAGTCTCTCAAGGGACTTTTTCATCAAATTTTTTTACATATGTCCACTCCCCTGTTTCTCGCAGGATCTTTTCATAACTTTTTCCCACATATGTCCCATATTTTAATTTTTTCGTACAGATTTATATATTCGCATGCCGTACTTCTCTGCCGGAATCCGGTAATCCTTCAGCTGTTTGTTGGTCTCTGCCTGTAAAACTGCCTT
>ENA-OUQW01003775-OUQW01003775.1-human-gut-metagenome-genome-assembly--contig:-NODE-3775-length-10511-cov-3.747513_pt1 | contig 10511 bp, 7 predicted proteins | sample MGYA00248464_ERZ548849 | MGnify/ENA primary metagenome ERZ548849 (study PRJEB26491, sample SAMN04978193) | human gut metagenome | host: Homo sapiens | study: EMG produced TPA metagenomics assembly of...
AGTAGTTCTGGGAATGTGTGGGCAGTTAACCGCATACAACACATATGCAACACTGTCATACACAAAGCCCCTATTTCTGGGCTTTTCTTGTTATCAAAACGTTAACAAAGAGATAATATTTACAATCCAAAGCGTCTTATGGCGTTTAAGAAAAGTATATTACACCTCGGAATTCCGGTTCCGGGGTGTTTTTTAGTTTGTGAACTGTGGTATTATTATAATATAATGAAAAATATAATTTTGGATAGATGTTTATATGACAACTGTAATCACAAAGAGTGATAGAATTATAAAGGTTGTATCCAGAGAAGAATAGAAAAGTACAATAACAACTTTTTTGATAAAGTTGGCAGATATGATTGGAGAGCCATATATGATTAAAATAGCATTTTTTGATATAGATGGAACATTGTTGAAAATGGGATGTAAAGAACCGACAGATAAAACAGTTAAGGCGTTAAATTCTCTTCGCCAGAATGGAATATTGCTTTGTATGGCAACTGGCAGAGGCTATCTTTCAATCCCTAAATTCAAAGATATTACATTTGATGTGCTGCTTACATTTAATGGTTCATATGTAATGGCTGGAGAAAAGATTATTTTCAGGAATCCCTTGAATAATAATGATAAACATCAAATAATTCAAAATCTTAATAAAATGAACAGAGCAGCTGCAATCAGCAATGAGCATTTTATTGTTACTAATGGCACAGATGAGCATCTGGAAGAGTACTTTAAATTTGGAAATGAAACATTGACAATTGCAGATAATTTTGATGAGTTATGTAAAGAAGATATTTACCAGATTATGTGTGCGTGCAGAAAAGAAGAATACGCCCAGATACTGCAAGGAACTGAAAATACCCAGATAACTGCATGGTGGGATAAAGCAGCAGATATAATTCCATTGAATTGTGGTAAGGGAAATGCTGTAAATGCAGTGCTTAATTATTATGGATTATCGAAAGATGAGGCGATTGCTTTTGGTGATGGTAGAAATGATATTGAAATGCTAGAAGCTGTTGGTACAGGAGTGGCCATGGGGAATGCCATTGATGAAGTCAAAGCAAGAGCAGATGTCATATGTAAATCCGTTGAAGAAGACGGAGTGTATCATTACTGTCTGGAGAAAAAACTCATTAAATGTTGATGGACTTATTATACAGCAGGGTTGCAGAGTGTTATATACTCTGCAACCCTGTTAGTCATTTATAGTCTTAATTTTACCACCATTTCTCACGGTAAGAATATTCACCGCGGTAATTAGAAGCATTATAATCAGGATACTTGAAAGGTGCATATACATCATCCTTAGGTGCATCATCCTGTGTATATATGTACATTGAATCATAATCCCATGTGACAATCTCATCACGGGCATCGCCGTAGAGGTTTACAGCTTCAGCACACATGGTAGGATGACCATCATCAGGGAATTTAACGACCTGGATACCATTGCCATCAATCATTCCACCGCGTTCTATATCAGCATTAAGAAGGATGAAGTCCTGACCGTCGCCAGTCCAGTTTACAGGAGTTAAGAGATTGCCATTAAGCTCGTTCTCCATTTCCCATAACTGATTACCCTCGCTGTCATAGAAATATATAATTCCCTGGTGTCCCCAGAAATTAACAACAACCATTTCATAGCCCGGGCGGTTAGGAAGATAATTAGCAAGACTTACACGCTGTGCATGACCTATGCCGTCCTTCTTAAGAAGCTTTCCGTTAAAATCAGATATCAGGAAGCCTTCCTTTCCTGCAACACAGGCAAAGAATTTAGTACCTTTGTGTGGTCCTGACTCAAATCTGCCTGGAACAATCTCATCAATATGGTCTTCATTAACAGGCATAGTCCACATTTTATTACCGTGGCAGTCAAGCATGTTATAACCAACTAAAAGTTCATCATGTCCATCTCCGTTAATATCAATTGCAAAAGGAAAATGTCCGGTATTCTTATCACTCTGGAAATGCCACATAACCTCAAGGTCATCGTTAAGTGCATATACTCTGCAATAACGGTCCTTAATGAGAATATCGCGTGGCTTGTCAAGACCACGGAAATTACATATACGCATACCATCAGGATTAATTCTGTCAAATGCGTAGATTTTATCAGGAACACCGATAATAGTTCCGTCCTCTTCTGGTGTAGAGAAAGGTGTTTTGGCACGTTTCTTCACTTCACCTGTTTTGCCATCAAGAATCAGCACTTCAAAATTCTTGGCTGTAATAACCTCATCAAAGCCATCACCGTCAATATCATATATCTGCATAGGCATATCTGCTGATATAGTTCCAATGTCGTGATTATCAGTAGGTTCACCATGCTGCCATAATATATTGCCATCAAGGTCAAATGCGGTGAGACAGCTGATTGTTCCATAAGCATCACGGTTTACTCTTTTCTGGCACTGAGCCATAACCATCTGATACTCGCCATTGCCAAGCAGATGACCGAAACGAAGCTGTCTTCCAGTGCCGCAGCCTTTAAGGTCAATTTTCTTAAGAAGCTTCATCTTTGGATAATGTGCCTGTGCATCTTCACATTCAGCTTTATAAGCATTTCTTGCAGCATCAATAGAAGCAGCAGTACTTTCAGAAGTAGTAACATTTACAAAACCAAACTGTGTAGGGATAGTTGCAGTAATGGCAACCTTGCCACCCTGCCTTGCATATTCAGTGTCAAGGTCAAAATAAACCTTATCATCAACACTGCATATAACATGGCTGCCTTTAATCTCAGCCTTAAGTACATAAGTATCATCACAGTTGTAATCAAAAGGTACAGAATCGAGTACAGTAACCTCCTCCTTATGACGATACTCAAGTCTTAACTCATGCTCTTCAAAAACAAGGACAAGAAGATTAGCAGAGTTCTGACAACAAAAACCAATGCCGGCATTGCCCCATTTGGTAGTAAACATACGCACACTTGCAGTTATAGTATAATCGCGCCAGAATCTGTCACCGCTTGTGAGCATAGGAAATGTGCGGTGTGGCTTGTCATTGCGGATACGCATCTGCTCCATAAAATGTTTTCCATTATATTCAGAAATAATCCAGGAAGCCCCCTGACCGTTATAAGTGTGGTTGCATACCGGGTCATACCATTTACCATAATATCCAGGATAATGGATAAAATGATACTCACCCATTGCCGAATGATTCTTATCATAAGGAAATTCACCAATAGGAAAATCAGAGAAATCTTCATCAAGTAAAATAAAATCTGCCATAATAACCTCCATTCCAAAATAAAAAAATATAATTAATGGCTCTTTCTGTAGCTTCCGGGCGCTTCGCCCATGATTTTTTTAAATGTGCCGCCCATAGTATTACTGTCGGCGAAACCACATTTGTCAGCAATCTCAGTAATAGAGAGGCTGGTGTTGACTAAAAGGTCTGCTGCTGCGTGCGTTCTTACATTAATAAGATACTCTCTGAATCTGAAGCCTGTAAAAGCCTTAAATTTCTTGGAAAGGCTCGATTCACTCATATTAAAAAGTTCTGCAGTAGCAGCCATAGTTATGTCATTGTGATAATTCTCGATAATATATTCAATAACCTTCTGGATAAGTTCATTACCTGTATCCATTTTCGTAATAACATTATCTTCATACATCTGACAGCGCAGAATAAAAAGTATAAGTTCATGAAAATAAGAATGTATGAAAGATAAAGACAGACTATCTACACCATTGTGTTCATAAGAAATCTTCTGGATAATTGATGATATATAATCAAGTCGTCTTTCTGGTATATGGACAACAGGATGTTTATGGAAAATGCTTTCTATATCCAGAGAGGAATCATCAGCAATCAACTTTAAATCATCATTATTAAAATATAACACATATCTTGTATGGTCACTTCCGGCGAGGTAAGTAGTCATGTGCGCCATGTCTGGTGGGATAAGAGCAAGTCCGCCCGGATTTAACATATATATTTCATCACCTACATAAAGGGTGCAGGAACCAGAATATATAAACATCAGCTCCCATCTGTTATGTTCATGAAAATGTTTCATCTTATAAGATGGAGGCACAGTAGCAATATCCGTGTGGAAATTGTCATTAATAAAATGGTACATTGCCGTCTCCTTGGTATATGAATAATATCTTACGAAGCAAAATCATATACTGATTATAGGTCGTTTATAGAGAAAATGTTACTGATTTTTTACATATTTTTTTGATTTTGGAAGATTTCGTGCTGCTTTTTTGTATTAATAAAAATACAATGTGAATATAATGAAAGCATCTTAAGAAGCAGAAACAATTTAATATAAGGAGGAATAATATGATACGAAGAAACAAAATTATTGCTTCTGTTGCTGTCAGTGTCATGGCTGGTGTTCTTGTTGCGGGCAACTTAGCTCCATTACAGGGATACTATGCATTTGCACAGGAAACAGGAGTAAAAGCTGGAAGGTATTCAGCAGTAAAAGACATTAACAAAACATTAGAAGGTTACACACCAATGGACAGTTCTGATCCGGTTGAATTCGGTGGAACTTACATTAAGTATCAGGGCGAGACAATCCAGTTGTCGGAGACAGCCATATATGTTGATGGTTCGTTATCAGACGAGCTTGCTGCCCAGTACCCATATGTATATAACGACATTACTAAGGCATTGTCAGCAGATGCATTAAAGAATGGAACAGCAGACAATCCAATGACAGTATATGTTGCACCATATGTATACTGGATAGATGATCCGGCAGCAACAGATACAGTACAGAAGACAGAAGGATATTCAGTACCTTATGGAATGGTTGTTAATTCAGATTATCTTACTATCAAAGGTCTTACAGGAAATCCTGATAATGTTGTATTAGCTGGAAACAGAGGACAGTCACATGCCTCTAACGGTAACTATACTATGTTCAGATTCAACTGCAGTGGCGCACTCACAGTTAAGAATATAACAATAGGTAATTATTGTAGTGTTGACCTTGATTATCCACTTATGAGTGAACTTAATCAGGCAAAGAGAACAGATACAATCACTCAGGCACAGCTTGCTGATATGTCTGGTGACAAAATGTTTGCAGATAATTGTAACTTTATAAGCAGACTTAACCTTGTTCCAATCAGTGGTGCTTCAAGAAATCTTTACAATAACTGTCATTTTGAAAGTACCGATGATGCTCTTAATGGAAATGCTGTATATGTAGGATGTGATTTTGATTTCTATGGAAACAGACCATTATATTCATCTTATAATACTGGTTCAACATTCTTAGGCTGTACATTTAATTGTAAGATATTAAATGTAGAAGCAGAACCAACACAGTTCTTTACTAAGGAAGGCGGTACAATAACTGCAGTAGACTGTGTATATAACAGTAATTTAAGTGTGCCTATAACAATGGGATGGACAAAATACCCATCTGATTCATTAAAATGTTACCAGAGTAACATAGTTCATAATGGAAAGAATATCACAATCGGCGGAGAAGGTGCTAAAGAAACCGTTGATATGACAGGAAAATCAGTGCTTAATGCCTACAAGGTAGTATCAGGTGGCAAAACATATTACAATACATATAATCTTTTAAAGGGCAGTGACGACTGGGATCCATTAGGAGTTAAAGATGTAATAGCTGCAGCAGGGCAGGAAGCAGTTGCAACACAGCTTACAATAAAATCAGATGTTTCAGAGATTGAATCTGGAAAAGAAACAGCTTCAATTGGAGGAACAGTTAACTACTTCTATGGAACTAATGATACAACACAGAAGATAACATACAGCGTATCAGACGAAGATAAGGCATATGTGAAGTTAACAGATAATGGTGACGGAACATGCAAAGTAGAAGGTACTAATAATGATGATGCAGCTAAGAAGGTTATTATAAATGCATCTACAGAGTCAGGTCTTGAAGCAGCAGTTGGAATTACTGTAAAGCCAAGCAAACTTGATGCACCAGAGTATATCAAGACACCAGTTATTACTAATGACGGACAGGGTAGTCTTAAAGTAGATTACTCACTTGATTTAGGAAGCAGAGAAGACATGTCTGCAATCTCATGGTACAGATGTACAGACGCAGAGGGAAGCAATAAGGTACTTGTAGCAGTAACAAGAAACGATTCACCAGAATATACATATAAGTTAACAGCAGGTGATGTTGGATATTACATCATGGCTAAGGTAGAATCTAAGAACATCAGAAGTGATTATGGAACACCAGTAAATACAGTATATGACAAGGCAATCGGAGTGAAAGATGTAAGAAGCAAGAACCTTTCTACAGATTTCTCTAACTTCCCTAATACAAAGCAGTCAGAAATCAAAGCTGGCTTCTGGACAGTAGATTATAACCGTCCGGCAGATACAGAAAGTTTTGGAAGCTGGCAGGGAGCTGATACAGAAGAACCTTGGAAATATGGAACAACAGGTAACGGCTGTGTAGGCGCTGGATTATATGAAGGTACACAGGGCGCAAGACTTATGTATACACCAGTAGAAGGAACATATGGTGATATGTCACTTAAGCTTGTAGTTGACCCAGCCAAGACAGCAGGTCAGGGATTTGGTAGTGCAGGACAGTATATGGATGTACTTCTTAAGTTCGATACATCTACACTTACAGGATACGGATTAAGAATAGTAAGAACTAAAGCGTCATCTAATGCTGTAACATTTGTACTTGTAAAATATGACAATGGAGCAGTAACAGAAATCTCTGATGAAGTAATTGCAAGCTGCTATGTAACAGGATGTACAATTAGTTTAAAGACTGAAGGTAATAAGCTCACTGCTCATGTTGAGACACCAACAGAACAGCTCGCAGATCAGGCAGCTAAGGGATATCCTCATGTAGTTGACCTTACAGCAGATATCGCAGCTAACAGCTTTGGCGGTGTTGCAATACAGCATACAGGAACAACAGGTGGATGGCAGAATACAACAATGCTTCATAATTTAGATATTACATGGGAAGGTGAGAACAACCAGAACCCTGAATATGTTGAAGGAAATCCATCAGATAACGAGAATCCGGCAGAGAAAACAGACGATTCAACAGGAACTTCAACAGGAGCAGATACAACAGTTAAGACAGGCGATATGAGCCATGCAGGAATGTATGCCGCATTAACTACAGCAAGCCTTTGTGCATTGCTTGGAATGGCAGCAGTATACATGAGAAGAAGAAAAGATATCTAATTTCATAAAAATTTTCTTTACAGGAGCACCCGCAATTATATTGCGGGTGTTTTTGCGTAGTGAATGTGTGACCGTATGTGATTGACATTTTAATTATTATGCTATAAAGTTTTATAGAACTAACCAGTATAAGATGGAGGATAAAACTTAAAAGCATGAAATATAATATAAGAAAATATATATTGGCAGGAATTACAGCAATTCTTGCAGCGGCTGTTCTGACAGCATGTGGTGGCAGCAAGCCAGAGAAGGACGATACAGTCCAGAGTACACAGGAAATATTTGCAATGGATACATATATGTCGCTTACTGCATATGGCAGCAATTCAGAGGAAGCAGTAAGTAAAGCAGTTCAGGAGATTAACCGGCTTGATGCAATGTTTTCGGTAGGAAATGAGGACAGTGATGTTACTAAGATAAATGAAAATGGAAGCGGAGAAGTATCGGAAGAAACTGCATTTATAATGAACAGGGCAATGCAGGTATCTAAAGAAACTAAAGGTGCTTTCGATATTACGATATACCCGGTTATGGAGCTGTGGGGATTTACCACCAAGAATTACAGAGTGCCTGAAAGCAGCGAGATTGCGGATGTACTTAAGCATGTTTCTTATACAAATGTGGAGGTTAACGGGCAGCAGGTGACATTGTCAGATGGTGCAAGCATTGACCTTGGTGGAATTGCCAAAGGTTATACTTCTTCAAGGGTGATTCAGATTATGAAGGACTGTGGCATAGAGCACGCAATCATTAATCTTGGAGGCAATGTGCAGGTGCTTGGAACTAAGACTGATGGCTCAGACTGGAGGGTTGCCATACAGAATCCAGACAGTGAAAGCAGTTATCTTGGTGTATTAAGCACGGCGGATAAGGCTGTCATAACATCAGGTGGATATGAGAGATATTTTGAGCAAGACGGACAAGTATACCATCATATTATAGACCCGCAGACAGGTTATCCATCAGAGAGCGACCTGACTTCGGTTACAATTGTATGCTCTGACGGAACAACAGCAGATGCATTATCAACTGCGCTTTTTGTAATGGGGCTTGATGGTGCGAAAGAGTTGTATAGAAGTGGCTCGCTTGATTTTGAGATGATACTTTATGATGGAATCAAAGTATATGTGTCAGAGGGAATAGCTGACAGTTTTTCAACAAATATGAACACGGAAATAATTACCAGACAGCCTTAATGAGAATTATTATTAACAGTCTGTATTGACAAATGCAGGGACTAAAATATATTCTATAGAACAGTTAGAAAAAACTAATTAAAGATAGATGAAATTACTTTTGTTTATGAAAACTAACTGTTGATATAAAGACTAGAAGGAGCAGACATGTTATTAATAATATCACTTATAATCGTAGCTTTATTCATATATTTTCTTAAAGGTTCACTAAAAAAACACGCGGGTATCTACTATATAGGGGCAGCGGTAATCTCTATTGCAGTATTTCTGATTGGATTTCTGCCAATGCCTTTATTCTTAAAGAATAATATATTGGGGATATTTGCAAAGGGTTCGCTTGGAACGGCAATGTTCGTTGCAGTAATGTACGCAGGTGCACTGCCTAAGGGCAGCAAGCTGATTGCACCGCTTATGAAGATAAGAGGTGAATTGTCAATTACAGCGGCAATACTTGTCCTGTGTCATAATTTCACATACGGAATAACATATTTTAGAATGCTTTTTATTAAGCCGGAGGCATTGTCAGCAACACAGCTTACAGCAGCAATAATAAGCCTTGTGCTTATCATAATAATGATTGTGCTTACAGTAACTTCATTTCAGGCTGTAAGAAAGAAGATGAAGGCTAAGAAGTGGAAACAGTTACAGCGCACAGCATACGTATTCTACGGTCTTATGTATGTACATATAATGCTTATCAATATTCCATATGCAAGACTTGGACTTGGTACTTATATTGCAAATGTAGTTATCTACAGCATAGTTTTCTTAGGCTATGCAGCTATGAGAATAGCAAAGGCTGTATCAGTAAAGGCAGCAAGAGCTGGAAAGGCATACGGTAAGAAACCAGAGACGGTTCTGTATGGACTGGCATTGGTTATATGTGCAGTGATGACGGTGTCGTGCTTTGCAGGAAGACAGACAGTGTCGGCATCGGAAGACAATGAGGAATGGAACGATTTCTTTAACGAAGAGACAGTTGCAGCAATGGTCAAAGAGATTGAGAGCAGTACGGCTAAGACAGATGCTGAAGGAACAACACAAGAGAGTCTGGAAGAATCAGTTTCATCAGATGGACAGTCAGACTCACAGGCTGGTGGTGTAGGAAATGAAGTGTCGGGAAATAGCAATAATTCCGGTTCGGATAATGTTTCTGGTAATTCATCAGGTAATAGTTCTGACAGTGGTAATCAGTCAGCCAAGCCGGATAATGGTTCTGACAATAATGGAGAGCTGAGCGGCGGTTCAGGCAGTGATACACCGGCTAATACAAAATTTAAAGCAGATGGAACTTATACAGGTTCCGCTGTGTGTGAGACTTATAACTACAATGTAACGGTTACAATAGTCATATCGGGAGATACGATTACATCGGTTACTGCTGAATCAGAAGCGGGTGCGCAGGATGTGCAGTATTTTAATATGGCAAATGCAAAGGTTCCTGCACAGCTTCTTGCAAATCAGAGTACATCAGGCGTTGACAGTGTTTCTGGGGCTACTAAATCAAGCAATGCCATAAAGAAGGCATTTTACTATGCTTATAAATCTGCTAAGAAGTAGAGCAGATTTGTAATAGAAAAAATTATAAGGAGGCAAAATTCCTCTCCTCACCAATGGGTTCGGATTTTGCTTCGCAAAACAAGGAGGAATTATGAGGAAGAACATTTTTACTAAGATTGCTGCTGTTGCAGCCGCTACTGTTCTTGCAGTTACAGCACTTCCAGCTCTTGTGTCTGATACACATGCAGCAGATGATGAGTATTCATATGTATATGCTGGACTTACATGGCAGGAATACTGGGCTAACGAGGGCGTATATAACGCAGGAGATGTAACAACATCTAATGAGAAGGATACACATGGTGAGTATGATAAGGGCGCTTTTGATACAGTAACAAGAGCTACAACCAATCATGGTCTTCACAGAGGAAGCTACCAGTGCATGGCAACAATTGATACAGAAGATGGTAAGAAGTATGAGCTTGCCGGCTGGACTGGTGATGCAAAGAATCAGATAATGATTCTTTTAATTTATGAGAAATTATTTGGGCATAAATAGGCGAATGCGTTTTAGGATAAGGATTCTTTTTACGATCATAAATATCATTTGGTAAAAAATCTTTGAAAGCATCA
>ENA-OUQW01003779-OUQW01003779.1-human-gut-metagenome-genome-assembly--contig:-NODE-3779-length-10501-cov-6.309496_pt1 | contig 10501 bp, 7 predicted proteins | sample MGYA00248464_ERZ548849 | MGnify/ENA primary metagenome ERZ548849 (study PRJEB26491, sample SAMN04978193) | human gut metagenome | host: Homo sapiens | study: EMG produced TPA metagenomics assembly of...
GGAAACCACACTTTTCCCGCTACCGATACCACCGGTTATACCTACTTTAATCGCCATTGGAAGATATTTGTTCTATCAAAAAATCAACTTGTGCCGGAGTAATACGGATTTGATTGATTCCACTTGGAAATGATTTCAACTTAACCGTGTATTTATCCGAACCCAACTTCAGCAACTCTTCATACGAGACATTAATCACGAAGTCACTCGCTTTTATGCTACGAAACCGTTTTAAGCCTACCTGAAAAGTAATCTGAACTTTAGAAGGGAAGGCACGCAGCACTTTATCCGCCGGAAAGTTGATTCCATGCAACGGCACTTCTACGGTTTTCTCCGTATAAATATCGACCGGGAATGTCATTTCAACCGAACTCGGAACAAACTTTACTCCTTTCACCGGAGATAAAGAAACCCGTTGACGCGTAGTATCCGAAATATTCTCCAAATGTCCCCGGAAACGGAGCCATGGCCCCGCCATAGAGATGTGGTCGGTGGTACATTTCCCTTGCACTTTAATCAATAAGGGCATATTCAGCAAGTCCATGCCATCCCAGGCAGGGAAGGGAGTCAGCAGTTGCAAGCGCTGTGAATGAGGATTGACCGTAATTTTCGTCTGTCCTTTGCCTGGAGCAATGTATCCTTCCTTTCCTCCTATAAACCCGTGTGCCGGCAGTTCTTCACCGACCGGTTCGGACAGTTTCACAACCTCTCCTTTGGCATTGACCAGCGTATCCCTCAACGGGTCGAAACAAAGGTCACCGGCAATGGTCAGCGCCATCGTTATCTCCGGGGAAGCGACGTAAGCAAAAGTGTTGGGATTTCCATCGGCACGTTTGGCAAAATTACGGTTAAAAGAGGTGACGATGGAATTCTTGCGTCCGGGGTCATCAGTATGGCGCTTCCACTGGCCAATACAAGGTCCGCAGGCATTCGCCATTATCGTTGCGCCAATATCTTCGAAAGCGGCAATCATGCCGTCGCGTTCAGCAGTGGCACGTATCTGCTCCGAGCCGGGATTGACAATCAGCGGGGAAGCAACCTTCAAATTCTTTTCCTTTACCTGCCGGGCAAGGGAGGCCGCACGGCTCAAATCCTGATAGGACGAATTGGTGCACGACCCTATCAGACCGACTTCCATCCGGCGGGGATAGTTATTGGTTATCACTACCTCGGCAAATTTCGATATCGGTGTTGCTGCATCCGGCGTAAAGGGCCCATTGATATACGGTTCCAACAGCGAGAGGTCTATTTCAATGATGCGGTCGTAATATTTTTCCGGATTTGCCAGCACTTCGTCGTCGGCGCGAAGGTCGGCAGCTACGGAAGCAGCCATTTTTGCCACTTCTTCACGTCCGGTAGCCTTCAAATAAGTACCCATGCGCTCATCGTAAGGGAAAAGGGAGGTAGTCGCCCCCACCTCTGCCCCCATATTGCAGATGGTAGCCTTTCCAGTGGCAGACAATGAAGCGGTTCCCGGTCCAAAATATTCAATGATGGCATTGGTTCCCCCTTTTACAGTAAGAATACCCGCCAACTTCAGAATAACATCTTTGGGAGCTACCCAGCCACTCAATTTACCCTTCAAGTGTACACCTATCAGACGCGGCATTTTCAGTTCCCATTCCATGCCGGTCATCACATCCACCGCATCGGCACCACCCACACCAATGGCCACCATGCCCAAACCTCCGGCATTGGGCGTATGAGAGTCCGTGCCTACCATCATTCCACCCGGAAATGCGTAGTTCTCCAATACCACCTGGTGAATAATGCCTGCTCCCGGCTGCCAAAAACCTATGCCATAGCGGGAAGAAACATCACGGAGAAAATTATAGACCTCCTCGTTGGTCTTCGTAGCAGTCGCGATATCTTCTTTTGCACCTTTATATGCTTGAATCAAATGGTCACAGTGCACAGTGGAAGGCACGGCAACCTGCTCACGGCCTGCATTCATAAATTGCAATAAGGCCATTTGGGCCGTTGCATCCTGCATGGCCACACGGTCGGGACGGAAATTCACATAGTCTTCTCCCCGTCTGTAGTTCTTCACTTTATCCCCATCATACAAATGAGCATACAAAATTTTCTCCGCTAAAGTCATCGGACGCTGTAGTACATTCCGTACACGTTCTATCTTCTCCGAATAAGCGGCATAAAACGCTTTGAGCATCGTTAAATCATATACCATAACCACTATTTTTTAGTTTTTCATTATTGTAAAGATTACAAATTAATATCATAAACAAATAAAAAGGCTGAATAGTTTAACAAAATAAAGCATTTTTTCCGTCGGAAGCGAAGAATGATTACCTTTGCAACCATGAAGGAACAAGATTCAAATAGTCCTATTATTCACCTCCAGCAGCAACAACTTTTGCTGCGCATGGAATACGAATACGAAAAAGAGGAATTCAAACGCCAAACCGAAAACATGGGGATTGCCCGGAAAGTGAAACGGGGACTTTGCTGGTATCCTGCCACTCCGGGACGAAGTTACTATAATTCACTGAATCAATTAGTAATAGAAATTACACACACAGAAAATACCGATATAGAACATAATTTTGAGTTCGGCCGTCCCGTATGTTTTTTCCGCCAGTCTGCCGATGGAAAAATAACCTATATGAACTTCACCGCTACCGTAAGCTATGCCGACGAGACACGGATGGTAGCGATAATGCCCGGAGCCGGTGCCGTTATGGAAGTGCAGGAAACGGACAACCTCGGCGTGCAACTTTATTTCGACGAAACATCCTATCGGACCATGTTCGAAGCCTTGGAAGATACGTTACGCTCCAAAGGCAACCGCCTGGCCGAATTGCGGGACATATTGCTGGGAGCCTCGAAAGCCGGTTTCCGAGAGCTCTACCCCGTACGGTTTCCCTGGCTGAACTCCACGCAGGAGACAGCTGTAAACAAAGTGCTGTGTGCCCGCGACGTGGCCATTGTACATGGTCCTCCGGGAACCGGAAAAACGACCACCTTAGTGGAAGCCATCTACGAAACCCTGCATCGGGAACCGCAGGTACTGGTATGTGCCCAAAGCAATACCGCCGTCGACTGGATTTCGGAAAAACTTGTGGACCGTGGCGTCAATGTCCTGCGTATCGGCAATCCGACCCGTGTCAACGACAAGATGCTTTCCTTTACCTACGAGCGTCGTTTCGAGAACCATCCGCTTTATCCGGAACTGTGGAGCATCCGGAAAAATCTCCGTGAACTGGGCAGCCGTGCCCGCCGTGGCAGCTATGACGAACGCGAAGGAGTACGCAGCCGTATGAGCCGCCTGCGCGACCGCGCCACCGCATTGGAAATACAAATCAATTCAGAGCTTTTTGATGGGGCACATGTCATAGCCTCCACGCTGGTAAGCAGCAATCACCGGCTGCTGAACGGACGCCGTTTCGGCACCCTTTTCATTGATGAAGCAGCCCAGGCCTTAGAGGCTGCCTGCTGGATAGCTATCCGAAAAGCAGACCGCGTGGTATTGGCGGGTGACCACTGCCAACTTCCGCCCACCATAAAATGCTACGAAGCCGCCCGTGGAGGTCTGGAACGAACATTGATGGAGAAAGTGGTGTCCAACAAACCTGCCGTTGTCTCTTTGCTGAAAGTACAATACCGCATGCACGAGGAAATCATGAAATTTCCTTCCCAATGGTTTTATAATGGCGAGTTGGAAGCCGCTCCCGAAGTGCGTTACCGGGGCATCCTGGACTGGGATACCCCCATCCACTGGATTGACACCTCCGAAATGGATTTCAAAGAAGAATTTGTGGGAGAGACTTTCGGGCGCATTAATAAGGCGGAAGCGGACCTGCTCCTATCAGAACTGAAAATCTACATCAACCGTATCAGTGGCAACCGCATTCTGGAAGAAAAAATAGACTTCGGCATCATCTCCCCTTACAAGGCACAAGTGCAATATCTCCGCAACAAGATAAAGGCAGACGCTTCACTCAAGCCTTATCGCAGCTTGTTCACTGTAAATACGGTGGATGGCTTCCAAGGGCAAGAGCGCGATGTTATCTTCATCAGCCTTGTCCGTGCCAACGAAGAAGGGCAGATAGGATTCCTGAATGATTTAAGGAGAATGAATGTAGCCATCACCCGGGCACGTATGAAGCTGGTGATAATGGGAGAGGCAGAGACGCTGAAACATCACGGTTTTTACCGGAAGCTACTGGAGTTTATTCAAAATATAGGGAATCAATAATAAAGAAATACCCCCTCCGGTAACACCGAAGAGGGTATTTCACCTATTTATATAAAGCTGATTAATTGTTTTCCGGACGAAGTTTACGAACTGTAACAGCTGTCTGCCACATTTCGCTTTCACGCAAGGCTTTCAATTCTGCATTCAGCTTCTCACGATAATCGGGTTTGGAGTTACTGTCGATAGAAATCTGAGCTTCGTTGCCCGACTTCACACTTGCATACAATTTCTGTACAACCGGCTTGATGGCATCATGAAACGGGGTCATCCAATCCAGCGCACCACGCTGTGCCGTAGTAGAACAGTTGGCATACATCCAGTCCATACCGTTCTTGGCAAACAATGGCATCAAAGATTGAGTCAACTCTTCCACTGTTTCATTGAATGCTTCAGAAGGAGTATGGCCGTTTTCGCGCAATACTTCATACTGAGCCAACAGCAATCCCTGGATAGCACCCATCAATGAACCGCGTTCACCGGTCAAGTCGGAAGTGGCTTCGCGGATGAAAGTTGTCTCGAACAAATATCCCGAACCAATACCGATACCCAGTGCAATCGTCTTGTCAAAAGCCTTACCCGTAGCATCCTGATAGACGGCATATGATGAGTTCAAGCCACGCCCTTCGAGGAACATGGTACGAAGTGAAGTACCGGAACCTTTGGGAGCAACCATAATAACATCAATATCTTTAGGAGGAACCACGCCGGTACGGTCGTTCCAGGTAATAGCAAAACCATGAGAGAAGTAAAGAGCCTTTCCGGGAGTCAAATAAGGTTTGATAGTCGGCCATACAGACATTACAGCTGCGTCAGACAACAGACACATGACGATAGTACCTTTCTGACAAGCCTCTTCGATGCCGAACAAAGTCTCACCCGGTACCCATCCGTCAGCCACAGCCTTTTCGTATGTCTTACCCGGACGTTGTCCTACAATCACATTGAAACCGTTATCACGCAAGTTGCAAGCCTGGCCCGGGCCTTGTACGCCATAACCGATTACTGCAATTGTTTCATCTTTCAAAATCTCACGTGCTTTTTCCAAAGGAAATTCTTCGCGGGTCATTACATTCTCAATAACACCGCCAAAATTCAATTGTGCCATTTTTTGTTTTAATTTTTATTTGTGGCTTACGCCAACGTTGATAAATTTATTTATTTCTCTGTAAATATCACTTTAGAGCGACAGACCACTTCGCTGCCATTCTTTTTCACCTCCACATCGTAAACGCCCTCACCGGCATCATCCATGAACAAAGTCAACTCATCCCCATAATAGCTTTCGGCTACATATGCCATCTCAAAACGACGGATGCGCTTCTCCTTATACATCTCTATCGGGAACAAATCAAGGATATGCTCGATGTAACGGATGCTGTTCACATGCCCGTTAATGTCAATATCACTGTATTTGGCTACCAAAGTAGCAACCGGTTCCTTTGAGGCCACCTTTATCCGCGAAGGTTTTTCTATCGGGCAAGGTTCATCACAAACATAATCTACAATGCTGCCACTATGAAGAGCCAGCAAATCTGCCGGCTTACGGGTATTCATGCTAATCATCGCCCAAACGGAACGTGCATACCCAATCTTCTTGCCCTCCTTATCGATGATAGCGAAATTACGGTCTGTAAAAAGGCGATAGACATTCTCCACCCAAGTCTGAATGGAGAAATCTTCGTACTGATAAGGCATTTCATCCAGTTCGACAGCCAGACGGGACAATACCCAAGTATAATTGTCCTCGTTTAGAGTCGCGATGCCAAAACCGCGGTCGCTGGCATGGAAACCCGCACAATTCAACAAATGGTTGCCCAATACTCCCATTGTCAGCCGTCCGGTAAAGTCGACATGAAACGGTTCGGCAACAAACTTGTAGGTACCTATCTTATTGTTTTCGCTCATCATAATTCCTGGTGTTTACTTTGACGATATTTTGCTTCACGGTCCGCCAGATATTCATTGACACGCTCAAAGCAGCTGGTCGTAATGGCTACGCGACCCGAACGGACGAACTGAAGTACGCAATCCAACTGGCGCAACTCCTCATAAAGATTGGTGATTTCCTCACTCATGCCATTCTTCTCAACAATGGCAAATACAGCATTCACCTCCACAATACGGGCATTGTACTTACGGATTACTTTAGACACCTCCGGTTTTTCTTCCAGCGTAGGAGTCGTTATTTTATAGAGAGCAATCTCGTGCTGATAGATTTCATCATCCGTGAAATAATGGGCTTGCAGCACATCTATTTTCTTGGTAATCTGCTTGGTCACCTTTTCAATGGTATCCTTGTCCGTCCAAGCGGTAATGGTATATTTATGTACCCCCTTGATGGAGGAGGCCGATACATTCAAACTCTCGATGTTTATCTGCCGGCGGGTAAACACAGCCGTCACCTGATTCAGCAAACCGGCAAAGTTTTCCGAATGAACAATGATTGTATATAGTTTTTTATCCATAGATAGAGTAAATTCTTTAATTTCGCATGACTTCAGCATTCCAACAACATCTGATTGACCGAACCGCCCGGAGGTGTCATCGGCATTACATTTCCTTCTTCCTCCACACAAGCTTCGAGCAGGAACGGTCCGTCAGTCGCTATCATCTCGTCAATCGCTTTTGCCAGCTCCTCGCGGGTCATTACCCTGCGTGCAGGAATATCATATGCCGAAGCAATCTTCATATAATCCGGATTCATCATCGGAGTAAACGAATAACGACGATTGAAGAACATCGCCTGCCATTGACGAACATTGCCCAAGAAGTTATTGTTCAACAGAATCATCTTCACCGGAGCCTTTTGTTCCATGATGGTACCCAGTTCCTGCAGGTTCATCTGCAAGCCGCCGTCTCCCATGAATACGCATACCGTGCGGTCCGGACGTCCAAAAGTGGCACCGATAGCTGCCGGAAGGCCGAAGCCCATAGTACCCAGGCCACCGGAAGTAACAATGCTACGTTCCTTGCTGTATTTGAAATAACGGGCGGACATCATCTGATTCTGGCCGACATCAGTCACCAATATCGCCTCGTTATGGGTAGCCTCACTCACAGCACGCACCACCTCACCCATGCTTAGCGCTTTTCCTGCCGGATGTAATTCCGGACGGATTACCTTTTCCTCTTCCACTTCCTCGTATTGCCGGAAACTGTCAATCCATTCCTGATGGTTGGCGGGTTCCAGCAATTGGGTAACGGCAGCCAGTGTCTCTTTGCAATCTCCCAGGACAGCAACATCAGTCTTTACATTCTTATCTATTTCGGCAGGGTCAATATCAAAGTGGATAATCTTCGCCTGCTTGGCATATGTTTCCAATTTACCCGTCACACGGTCATCAAAGCGCATGCCTACGGCGATAAGGACATCACATTTATTGGTATTGATATTGGGCCCCAGGTTACCGTGCATACCAAGCATTCCTTTGTTCAACGGATGGTTCGTAGGTAATGCGGAAAGTCCCAATAAAGTGCATCCGGCAGGCATTCCGGCTTTCTCAATGAAAGCACGAAGCTCTTGCTGGGCTTCTCCCAGCTCCACGCCTTGTCCAACCAGCACCAAAGGCCGTTTCGCACCATTTATTAATTCAGCAGCCTTCCGTATGGCCTCCGGCTCCATTTCGGGAACGGGAAGATAGCTACGGACATAGTCCACCTTAGTAGGCGCATATTCTGTTTTCTCCACTTGGGCGTTTTTAGCAAAATCCAGCACGACCGGTCCCGGACGTCCGCTCTTTGCCACATAGAAAGCACGTGCCACTGCCCAGGCCACATCTTCTGCACGACGAATCTGGTAACTCCATTTCGTGATAGGCTGAGTAATGCCTACCAAGTCCACTTCCTGAAATGCATCCGTACCCAAGAAGTTCGTCCCTACCTGGCCGGCAATGACAACGATAGGCGTACTGTCAATCATGGCATCTGCAATGCCCGTGATAGTATTGGTAGCACCCGGTCCACTGGTAACCAGACAAACGCCAACCTCGCCTGATACACGTGCAAAGCCTTGTGCCGCATGGGTTGCTCCTTGTTCATGACGAACCAAGATGTGGTTCAATTCCTTCCGATGGTCGTATAAGGCATCGAATACCGGCATGATGCTCCCTCCCGGATAACCGAAAATAGTCTTTACTCCCTGATGCTCCAGAGAGCGCATCAATGCTTCTGCGCCTGTTATTAGAGCCTCACCCCGACCCTCTCCTTGGGAGAGGGAGGAAAAGTTACTCTTTTTATTATTATCAGCCATACTTTATCTATTCATTATATTTAAAAGCTCAATAGTAGCTTGAAAAATTTGTTTCATTCTCTCCTCCCCTCGCTTTCGGAAAGGGGGGCTTTTAATCAATCAGCCTCACAGCCCCTTTGTCAGCGGAACTCACCATACTGGCATATGCTTTCAATGCTTTGGAGACTTCACGGTTGCGGGTTACCGGAGTCATAGGGCGTGCTGCAAGCTCTTCATCCGTCAACTTCACATTGATAGAACGGTTCGGTATATCAATTTCGATAATGTCCCCATCCTTAATCTTGCCGATATTACCACCGGCAGCCGCTTCGGGAGAAACATGTCCGATACTTAGTCCGGAAGTACCGCCACTAAAACGCCCGTCGGTAATCAATGCACACTCCTTACCCAGATGGCGGGATTTGATATAAGAAGTAGGATAAAGCATCTCTTGCATACCCGGTCCACCTTTCGGCCCTTCGTGAGTGATGACGACGACGTCTCCACTGACCACCTTTCCACCCAGAATACCGTCACAAGCCGCATCTTGTGAGTCGAAGACTTTCGCTGGCCCCGTAAATTTCCAGATACTCTCGTCTACACCGGCAGTCTTGACAACGCAACCGTCCTGAGCTATATTTCCCTTCAAAACCGCCAGACCGCCATCCTTGCTGTATGCATGTTCCAAATCACGGATACAACCAGTCGCACGGTCCGTATCGAGTTCCTTATAAGACGCATTTTGTGAGCCGAGTACCAGATTGAACTTTCCGGCTGCCGCACTGGAGTATTTCTTGATTGCCTCTTTACATACATTAGGGCTGGTAATACTATACCGGTCGATTGCCTCTGCCAACGTCATTCCATCCACACGGCGGACATTCGTATCGACCAATCCGCCCTTGGCAAGCTCATCCATGATGGCAATGATGCCACCGGCACGGTTAACGTCTTGTACATGATACTTTTGGGTATTGGGAGCTACCTTGCATAAGCAGGGGGTCTTGCGAGAGAGCATGTCAATGTCGTCCATCTTAAAATCCGCTCCGGCTTCGTGAGCCACAGCCAACAAATGAAGTACTGTATTAGTGGAACCGCCCATCGCAATATCCAGCGTCATGGCATTCAAAAATGCCTCACGGGTAGCAATACTGCGCGGGAGTACACTCTCATCCCCTTCTTCATAATATCTAAAGGCATTCGCTACAATCAACTTAGCTGCATCCTCAAACAGTCTCTTGCGATTTTCGTGAGTGGCTACAATCGTGCCGTTACCGGGCAGTGCCAATCCAATCGCTTCATTCAGGCAATTCATGGAATTAGCGGTAAACATGCCTGAGCAGCATCCGCAAGTGGGGCAGGCATGTTGCTCAATCTGTGCCACCTCTTTATCGCCCACACTTTCATCAGCAGATTTAATCATAGCATCAATCAAATCCAAATGTTGTCCGTTCCATTCCCCGGCTTCCATCGGACCGCCTGAAACAAACACAGTCGGTATATTCAGCCTCATAGCCGCCATCAACATCCCCGGAGTAATCTTGTCACAGTTACTGATGCAAACCATAGCATCCGCCTTATGGGCATTTACCATATACTCCACACTATCGGCAATGATATCTCTTGAAGGCAGGGAATAAAGCATACCGTCGTGTCCCATAGCGATACCGTCGTCAATGGCAATCGTATTGAACTCCGCAGCAAAACACCCCAGCTTTTCAATCTCTTCCTTTACAAACTGGCCTATTTCGTGCAGGTGTACATGTCCGGGGACGAATTGTGTAAATGAATTGACTATAGCGATAATGGGCTTACCCATCTGTTCCTTCTTCATACCATTCGCCGTCCACAATGCACGGGCTCCCGCCATGCGGCGACCTTGTGTGCTGAACGAGCTGCGTAACTGATGCTTCATTTTCAAATCTCCTTTTAATGAAAAAGCCTCTCCCACTATAGTGAGAAAGGCTTAATAAATTATCTTCTAACGTACGAATACATACATAACCTTTCTCACGCTCTTGATGCCACCACCACGACGCGAATAATATGCAGGACTG
>ENA-OUQW01003784-OUQW01003784.1-human-gut-metagenome-genome-assembly--contig:-NODE-3784-length-10494-cov-3.144937_pt1 | contig 10494 bp, 9 predicted proteins | sample MGYA00248464_ERZ548849 | MGnify/ENA primary metagenome ERZ548849 (study PRJEB26491, sample SAMN04978193) | human gut metagenome | host: Homo sapiens | study: EMG produced TPA metagenomics assembly of...
ACGATATCAGGCTTTATGCCATAGTTCATGTAGCTCATGACCTTACCTGTTCTGCACCAGCCAGTCTGAACCTCATCAATCAAAAGAAGCATTCCATTCTCATCACAGAACTTGCGAAGACCTGTCATAAATTCCTGTGTTGCCGGGTGAACACCGCCCTCACCCTGTACTGGCTCAATCATAATTGCAATAGTATTTTCAGTGCAGGCATCCTTAAAGGCCTGTAAATCATTGTACGGTGCATAGGAGAAGCCATAGGTCATCGGACCAAAGCCTACCTGACAGCCATTTCCAGGCTGACCAGTTGCAGACATTGCACCAAAGGTACGTCCATGGAAGCCCATCTTAGCAGTGACGATATGATACTTATTTGGACCATACTTTTCAATGCCGTACTTACGAGCCATCTTAATCATTGCCTCGTTTGCCTCAGTACCAGAGTTCTGGAAGAAGATTTTATCCATTCCAATCGTCGTACAAACCTTTTCAGCAAGAAGTGCCTGCGGTATTGTGTATGGATAATTAAAGGTATGCATTACATCCTTTGTCTGGTCGATCACGGCTGCGACTACCTTATCGTTGCAGCTTCCTGCGGAGTTAACAGCAATTCCGGCATAGAAGTCGAGATACTTTTCACCATTCTCATCATACATGTACTGATCCTTAGCAGTCTCACAGAGAAAATCCATTCTCTCGTAAGTCTCGATCATATACTTCTTTACCTTATCCTTAATATCCTGTGCGGTTAAACCTGTGTCTGCTAATCTCATAATGCTCCTCCTGTTTATATCATTCAATTGTTCCAACCGGATGAATCATATCCGGTGTGATGATACCCTTAATAATAAGATACTGTTCAATTGTCTTTACACAATTTTCCACGCCAACGCGTTCACTGTTTAATGTCAGATCATAATTGACTGGATTAGTCCAATAATTGCCGTGTGTATAATATTTATAATAATCAGCTCGGAATTTGTCTGTTCGCTCAATAGTCGCGTTTGCAACTTCCTCGGTGACGCCCATATTTTTTATTGTGCGTGCAACACAGAAGGCACGCGGCGCTTCAATATAGATGCTTACTACATTAGGACGATCCCTAAGAACATAGTCTGCACATTTTCCAACAATTACACATGACTCCTTGTCAGCGAGCTCACGAATAATCTGGCACTGATAATCAAAGAGTTTATCATCTGATACAAACGCTTCATTTCTGGAAATGTAGCCCTTTGCACGTGGGAGTCCGCGCAGAAAATTGGAAAATCCGCCTGTTTCACGCATTTTTTCATTTACCTGCTGAAAGACATCCTCATCAAGACCGCTCAGCTGACTTGCCAGCGTTAAAATACGGTTTTCATAGCAGTGAATGCCAAGATCTTTTGCAAGCTGAGAGGCAATTACCTTGCCGCCTGTTCCAAAGCCTCTTGCAAATGTAACAACAAAATTTTCCATAGCTCCCTCCTTTAGCCTGCCAGATATCGCTTAAGAAATTCACGCGTTCTTGGATTCTTCGGATTTGTAAATAGCTCACTTGGAGCAGCATCCTCAGCGACATATCCGGAATCCATAAAAATAGTTCTTGTCGAGACATCTCTTGCAAAAGCCATTTCGTGTGTAACGATAATCATTGTAAGACCTGTTTTTGCAAGGCTTTTCATAACATTTAATACCTCACCGACCATCTCAGGATCAAGTGCTGAGGTTGGCTCATCAAATAAAAGAACTTCTGGATTCATGCAAAGTGATCTGGCGATTGCGACACGCTGCTTCTGGCCGCCGGACAGCTGTGATGGCTTTGCATTAATATATGGTGCCATGCCGACATCTTTAAGATGAGCAATTGCCCGTTTAAAGGCTTCCTCTTTTGGAAGATGAAGAACCTTTCTCGTACAAAGCATGCAGTTTTCAAGAACTGTCATGTTGTTAAATAAATTGAAAGACTGGAAGACCATGCCAACCTTTGAACGGTATTCATTGATTTCCTTCTGGACATCGCGTACTTCCTTGTCGTGGTAAAGGATCTTTCCTGATGTCTGACGCTCAAGTTTATTGATGCAGCGAAGCAGGGTGGATTTTCCAGAACCTGACGAACCGACAATGCAAATGATTTCACCGGCTGAGACATCAATGTCGATTTTTTTAAGAACTTCATGGTCGCCAAACGATTTGCTCAGTTCTCTGATAGAAATGATAGTATCACTCATAGCGTTTCTCCTTACAATAGGTTTACTGGTTTTCCATGTACTCAACTGCGAGTGCATAGTCTGTCTTGCCCTTCATTTTCTTCTCAATGAGCTTGAACAGCTTATCAAATACGAAGCATAAAACAAAATAGATTACGGCAATGACAAGATAGGATTCAAAATATTTGTAATAATTTCCGCCGACTGTCTTAGCTGCCATAAAGAGCTCCTGAACAGCAATTACGTTTAAAACAGATGTCATTTTCAGGTTTGTCAGAAATGTATTTGCCATCTCTGGAATTATGTTTTTAAATGCCTGAGGAAGAACGATGTACATCATTGTCTTAAAAGGAGACATACCCATCGCCCAGGCACCTTCACGCTGACCAATATCAATGGAGCTGATGCCTGCACGAACAGTTTCGCCCATGTAGGCGCCAGTGTTAAGGATAGTTACAACAATTCCGGCAAATACAGGTGTCAGATCTGTAAAGCCCATCTGACGAATACCAAAGTAGACGATCATTGCCTGAACAATCATTGGTGTGTCACGAAATACTTCTACATAAATAGTAAAAATAACCTTGACAATTCGAATAATAATCTTTTTTATGATATGGTCGCCGTCATTAATTTTAATATCATTGACAATTCCGACTACATATCCCAGCACAAATCCAAGCAGTGTTCCGATAACTGCAATATAAAGCGTAATCCAGGTGCCCTTTATGAACATGCTTGAATATTTCTGTGCCAGAAATACCATCCATTCAATTGAATTACTTGGACTTTCAAAAATCATATCGCTACCTCACTTTTCGATGTCATTCACCTGGCTTACGCCCAAGCTGTGTTAGATTAGTTGGCTGCTGGCTGCTGTGTCAAAACGGAAGCCATCAATTCGTCCATCTTAGACTTGTCGTTCCATCCAATGTCATCCATTGCCTTCTGAATCTGATCTCTTAATGCTGTGTCATCCTTTCTGGTTGCGATACAAACGTTAACCATCTCATCATCACCAGTAAATGTATCATTTTCATCAAGTTCAATAATAGTAAGATCATCATTTGTCAGTGCTGCGGACTGTGCAGTTGGAAGATCCACGATACAAACATCTGCGCTGCCATTGGAGATTGCCATAAAGCATTCAGATGTCGTCTCAAAGTTTCCAGACTGGTTTGCACCTTCAATCTGATCAAGAAGCGGAATCCATCCAGTTCCAAGCTGTGTAGTAACCTTGCATCCAGTTCCAGCAAGATCGGAAAGACCCTTTACGTTTTCGTATTCGCCGCCCTTCTTTACAACGATGCAGTTGTCTCTATAATAATAAGGTTCTGTGAAAGAATAGGAAGCTTCACGCTCAGCTGTCTTGCCCATGCCGGCGATGATCGCATCATAGTCACCAGCATCAAGTGAGATACCAATAGATGACCACTCAACCTTGTGAATTTCAAGCTCCATACCCATCTGATCAGCCAGCTTCTGAGCAACAGCTACGTCATAGCCATATGCATAATAATCGGAGTCGTAAATCTTTACAGCCTTGCTGCCGTCTGGAGTTGAGTCGGTATCCTGTGTCCAGTTAAACGGTGCATAAGCACATTCCATTCCGACTCTTAAAACCTTCTTGTCGGATGCGGTATCAGAGCTCTTTGTTTTTGATGAGCCACAGGCTGTAAGTGATGAGAGTGCCATAATTCCTGTCAATGCCATAGCTGCTAATTTTTTAAGTCTCATAATGTAACCCTCCTAAAATCCATTATTGCATTTGCATCAGACGTTTTACTAAGTCGGATCAGAATCAAATCCTGAATCAGATCTTATAAAAAAAGACGCCGGAGAAGCTTTTTTGCTTTTCTCCAGCGCCTTTGCTGATAGTCCGTATATTAAACCTGTGCAAACGATTTTTCAACGTTCAAAATACACAATTTGACTGTTTAAAATGCACAATCTGTTACTGAAACATAAGTCGTTTAATCAAAATACAGTTAACCAGATCGAGATATGCCATAGAATCATCAAGGCTAATTTCTAAGATTTCTTCTATTTTTTTAAGACGATATTGAAGCGAATTTCTATGGACATACATCATCTGTGCAGTCTTGCCAATATTAAATCCACACATATAGTAGTTGAGTAATGTATCTATTAAAAACGAACCGTTAGTATTATCATACATTTCTAGCTTCTTCAATTTTGCATTGCAGTAATCAAGGATTTCCTGATGATTTTGGCTGTTAAACAAGAAGCGATAAACACCCATAGAGCTTGCGCTGAGCACCTTTTTTCCTGTTGGATTTGGAAGCAGATCCTTTTTCGGGATTAAATTTTTAGCTTCCTGATAGCTCTTTCCAAAGTCGGCTGGCTTTGTGTAAACAGAGCCAAGAATACATGTACTGTTGATAAGTCCGGCAAATGGTACACGATTGTCAAGCATATGCAGGATATTTTCAATCTGATGTTCAGTCTCTTTGTCTTTAGTTTCCTCAAAAAGAAGTACAAATTTATTGAGAAAGCGCATATACATAGGCCTTTTGGTCATATGTATTACTTCTCGGTTTAAACAATCCATGTAGTAGGCGTATGTGTGCTCATCCTGTTCAAGATTGACGCCATATTTTCTGTCAATCACAATGATTCCAACACGGTAAGGCTTATTAAATGTAAGACCGAATTGGGCAGAGATCTTTTCAATATATTTATCGTTCACCTCATAGCCAAACAATAGATTGTAGAGATAATCGCCAGTTCTTTTGTTGCTTACACCAGTTTCAAAAATAAGCTCTCCAATACTCTGCGCAATATCAACAAATGTAGCGCCCTGCCAGCGTATATAAAACAGAGGAAGCTTTAATGTAAGAGCTTTTTGAATCATGGCATCAGGTATCATTTCTTTGTCATCAACAACAGAGATGGCAAGGCCAGATATGCCAAGCTCATTTAACTCAATCATTGCGTCAAAGGCATCTTTCATGTCAAAGCGAAGGTAATCTACGACAATCAGGGCAAAATTGCCCGGATTCATATGATCAGCGTAAGGCTTTGTCTGAACCATGTAGGTCCAGGATACGACGCGTTCAAGACCAACTTCGCCTGTTAAAAGTTCAGTACCATCAAGCTGTAAATTTGCGACATCTCTGCAAGTAATCATAAGAATGCACCTCCCGTAGTTTGCATATGAGCGATAAAATCTTTACCGAATTTTATTTTAAATGAAAAAAGCTAACGGAGTCAAGATAGTGAAAATAATGACTTGACATTTTTTAATCACATTGTTATACTCTGTGTATCAGCGTTGAGGAGAACAAGTACTGATAAGGGAAACCAAAAGAGAGTAGCCGGCAGGTGAGAGGCGCAGGGGAAGCTTATAAGGAATACCTCTCTGAGCTCTGCACCGAACTTGCGATTTTGCAAAAGTAGACTGCAGCGGCGCGGCAGCCGTTATCTTGTCAGAGTATTCGCAGATTGACTGGATTGTTTTTACAGGGTGCGTGTACTTGAAAGGCAGTTTGTGTGAGCAGACTGTGAAGAAAGGTGGTACCACGAGATTTCGCCCTCGTCCTTTTGTTAGGACGGGGGCTTTTTGTAATTCCAGGGGCGAAAGTTCAGGCTTTCCATGCTTGCATGGAAAAAGCCTGAACTTTATGCCACGCCCAGACATGAGGAGGAGGCGATTTTCAAGAAAAATCAGCCGAGTCCTCATGTCTGTAGAATTGAGAGAGCTGCGAAGCAGCGGAGCAATTCGTGAATTATCGATAAATAGAAAAAGTTCTCAGGCGAAAGTAATAAAAGCGCAGAAAAGGAGAAAAAAATCATGCAGGTTTACGAAGAATTAGTAGCAAGAGGGCTGATTGCCCAGGTAACAGATGAGGAGCGTATCCGCGATCTCGTTAATAATGGAAAGGCTGTATTTTACATCGGATTCGACCCGACAGCAGACAGCCTTCATGTAGGTCACTTCATGGCACTGTGCTTAATGAAGAGACTTCAGATGGCCGGAAACAAGCCGATTGCACTGATTGGCGGCGGTACAGCAATGATCGGAGATCCGTCTGGAAAGACCGATATGAGAAAGATGATGACAAAGGAGACAATCGAGCATAATGTAGAGTGCTTCAAGAAGCAGATGGCACGTTTTATTGATTTCTCTGATGGCAAGGCACTGCTTGTTAACAATGCAGACTGGCTGTTAAATTTAAACTATATTGATGTACTCAGAGAGGTTGGACCTCATTTTAGCGTAAACAGAATGCTGACAGCTGAGTGCTACAAGCAGAGAATGGAGCGTGGATTAAGCTTCCTTGAGTTTAACTACATGATTATGCAGAGCTACGACTTCTATATGCTGTTCCAGAAATACGGCTGTAACCTTCAGTTTGGCGGTGATGACCAGTGGTCCAACATGTTAGGCGGTACCGAGCTGATCCGTCGTAAGCTGGGAGCGGACGCAGGTGCAATGACCATCACGCTGCTGTTAAACTCCGAGGGTAAGAAGATGGGTAAGACTGTTTCAGGTGCTGTATGGCTGGATCCAGAGAAGACAAGCCCATACGATTTCTACCAGTACTGGAGAAACGTTGCAGATGCTGACGTATTAAAGTGTATCCGTATGCTGACCTTCCTTCCGCTTGAGCAGATTAACGAGATGGATAAGTGGGAAGGAAGCCAGTTAAATAAGGCAAAGGAAATCTTAGCATTTGAGCTGACAAAGCTTGTTCACGGCGAGGAAGAAGCAAAGAAGGCTGAGAGCGCAGCAAAGGCATTGTTTGGTGCAGGAAATGCAGCAGAGATTCCGGCAGTTGAGCTTAGCGCAGCTGATTTTGCAGAAGGTGAAGGCGAGAAGCTTGATATCTTAAGCCTTCTTGTAAAGGCAGGTCTTGCTAAGTCACGTTCAGAGGCGCGCCGTGCAGTAGAGCAGGGTGGTGTCAGTGTAAATGATGAGAAGGCAACAGATATCCGCATGAGCTTTGCAGCAAATGAGATCCCGGCAGAAGGACTCGTAATTAAGAAGGGCAAGAAGAACTTTAAGAAGATTGTCGTTGCATAAAGATTACGAACTTATAATAAAAGAGACAGGTATTGACAGAAGTTGGTACCTGTCTCTTTTATGTTCTAAAAAGGTTGCAATTAAGCGTAAAAGCGTGTATGATAAAGACAAAATTATGAAAAACACACAAATCATAGTATTTTAATTCGAGTGAAAACGGTCAAGATGCTGTGAAATATGAAAATAAGAGGAGAGATAACGATTATGATACATACGCTAAATACTAAGGCTGCAGACTACATTCCTGAGCTTGGTGACGGCTTTGAGGAAGGCAGTGAGGGAAGCGAAAACGCACAGGGATTGCAGGTAGCTGATTACTATGCTGATGCAGATGGCGAGGGCATTTATTACATCACATATAAAATAGAGACTGCCCAAGAAATAGAGCAGCTATTTGTATTTGCAGGAAGAAAGCAGCTATTGCGTCTTGGAAAAAGAAAGGCAGGAGAGGTGATTGAGGGAACACTTTATCTGCATTTTGGCGAGATGATTCCGCGTTTTCACAGCGAGTGCATGACAATCACAAAGATTGGCTTTTCAGTGGCATGTGAGGATCTGACGAAATTAAAGAGTGTTGGCATGGCAGCAGAGAAGCTTTCTGCAAAGACAAAAATTCCGGCAGTCTATCTGGCAGGAGATTCCACAGTTACTGATCAGACTTGTCCAAAGCCATATATGCCGGGCGGATGCTATAGTTCATGGGGACAGTGCCTTGCATATTTTATCGGAGGAAGTACAGCCATTGATAATCAGGCGCACAGCGGACTTACCACAGAAACCTTTCGTAATGAGGGACACTACGATATCGTAAAGAAGGATATTCGTCCGGGTGATTTTTGCTTGTTTCAGTTTGGTCATAACGATCAGAAGCTGGCACATCTGCAGGCACAGACAGGCTATAAGGAAAATCTGATGAATTATGTAAATGAGATTCGTGGACTGTGCGGAGTCCCGATTCTTGTAACACCGCTTGCGCGCAATACCTGGAAGGATGACGGCACCTACAATGATCTTTTAGCAGAGCATGCGCAGGCTGTTTTTGAGGTAGGGGAAGAGACTGGTGTGCCTGTAATTGATCTTCATAAATATGCAGCAGATCTAATCAAGAAAAATGGAAAAGAGGCTAGTCGTGTCTATTTCCACCCGGGAGATATGACACACACAAACGAGTATGGCTCATTTTTGTTTGCACATTTTATCGCAAGAGAATTGAGCAAGCTAGATCCTCTCACTTTCGCGATTGATGTGCAGGATGAAGAAGACTTTACACCAGATGAGCATACAGCCATTTTGACAGGAACAAGCACGGCAGCAGGACGTAAAGATGAGCAAAAGGAAGTCTTTGATGCGATGGAGCGTGCCGGGGATAATCTTGTGGCAGCTGTGGAAAAGGCAAAAAAAGATGCAGAAATGATGAAGTAAATTTTGATTTTTATAGAAATAAGACTATTGGCTCAAAAAAGGAGGGATAAAAATGCAGGAGCGCTGTAAAATAGGAGTTGTGATTGGCAATGCTAACTCACCGCACGCAATCAACATTATGAAGGGAATTGACCAGGCATCAAAGGAGTGCGATGTGCAGTTAATGTATTTTATGAATGTGAGCAGTCCTTATACAGCGCAGCTGTATCCACCTGATACATCCATAGGATGGGATTATCAAAAAAGTGCAATTTATGATTATGCGAGATATGTCAAAGCAGATGTCTTAATTATGACATATGGCATGATGAGCATTTTTATGAAGAGTGATTACGGAAAGCAGTATCTGGAATATTTTCGCAATGTTCCATGTGTGCTCATAAATGAGCAGACCAACAGACCTAATTGGACTTCTATTATTGTCGATAATTATAATGGAATGTATGAATTAGTGGAACATTTAGTGCGTGATCATGGGTATCATAATTTTGCTTTTTTGGCAGGACCGCCTGGAAATACAGATGCCGGCCAGCGAAAAAGAGCATTTTTAGATGTTATGAAAAAATATGATCTGCCAATGGATGAAAGCCACATTGAAACAGGCGATTTTTCAGAGTGTGTACAGACACAGGTAAATGCACTGTTAGATCGAATCCCTAATCTTCAGGCAATAGTATGTGCTAATGATGTGATGGCACTGACTGCTTATCAGGAATGTGAAAAGCGTGGACTTCATATTGGAAATGATATTGCTGTTACTGGTTTTGATGACTGGGAGCGTATTCGTCACGTGCCAGTGCCAATCACGACAATTCATCAGGATTCTGAACGGTCAGGATATATGGCTGTTTATAGTGCACTTGAGCTGGCGCGAAGCGGTCATGGGAAAAATATTGTGATACCAGCGAAGGTATGTGTTCGTGAATCATGTGGCTGTACATGTAAGCAGTTTTCAGGTTTTGATCAAATTGAAAACATGGGGCAAAAATTTGTCTATGAAAAACAAAGAAATACAGTATATCGTCAAAAAACATGGATGGTTCCTATGATCTCCAGAAACATGCTTATTGCATTGCAGGATCGTGAGAAATTTCTTAAAAATGCATTAACCATTGCTTTTTCTTCGTTTGATGAATTATTACGTTCCACTAAGAAAGAATCAATTTCGTCCATAATGAGAATAACTGGTTTGCCATCTTTTTTAACTTGTTGATGCAGTTGATCAAACATTTTGTCAATATTTTTTTCTGTTTCACCGCGAACTGAGCTTATTATTTTACTTGTTTTGCAAGAAAATGTTGTAAAACCGCTATCTTTTGCAAAAACATTTGCTGATAAAGTTTTTCCACACCTTGGCGGCCCTTGAAGCAAAACACCACAGCCTTTTGGAGTGCCATCTTCATTTTTTTCATTTTTACATCTTTCTAATACATTCTTAAGTTGCGCTTTTTGCTTGTCATTGCCTTTAATATCTTCAGGTTTTGGGCTATTGTCCGAGAATGTTACTTTTTCAAGAGGTTTTGACATAAAACTTAAATTTGAATTTTTTAACCATTTAAAACCAAAAATTCCACCTACAAGCATACCTGTTGTTAATAAAGCCGTATTAAAAACAGATGTGACGGTTTTTAAAATACGACAAGTTTTTTTACTTTTGCTTTCATAATTATCAATGCTATTTTGATACATTGCCGGGATATAATTACCGCTATTTAATACTGTAGTGTTTATGTTTGGATATTGTTTATTATAATTATTAGGGACATTTGAAGTCATTATTTTTTAATCCTCTTTATCATCACACTATGATATTATCGGATTATTTTTTATAAACTTTGA
>ENA-OUQW01003791-OUQW01003791.1-human-gut-metagenome-genome-assembly--contig:-NODE-3791-length-10472-cov-3.523471_pt1 | contig 10472 bp, 7 predicted proteins | sample MGYA00248464_ERZ548849 | MGnify/ENA primary metagenome ERZ548849 (study PRJEB26491, sample SAMN04978193) | human gut metagenome | host: Homo sapiens | study: EMG produced TPA metagenomics assembly of...
TCACAAAAGAGACAAAGGATGTGCTTGCAGGTAAATACGGTAAGACAACAAAACCGGTTGATCCAGAACTTCAGAAGAAGGCTCTTGGAGATGAAGAACCGATCACTTGCCGTCCGGCAGATCTTATCCCGGATGAGCTTGATACACTTCGTAAAGAGTGTGCACAGTGGATCCAGCAGGATGAGGATGTACTGACATATGCACTGTTCCCACAGGTTGCTGTTGACTTCTTCAAATACAGACAGGCTCAGCAGACAAAAGTAGATGCTACAGTAGCAGATACAGAGAACGGATCTTATCCGGTATAATCCTGACTGATTTAGTTAGATTATGAATTGAATAGAAAGACCAGAAGATAACAGATTGAAAGATTTGTGTTTTCTGGTCTTTTTCATTTGTAAGGAAATTTATTTGGTGGTATCATAGATGTGTACAATTTTGAATAATCAAGTTTTTTGTAATATGAGTTTGATTGTTGGAATATATGGAGGCAGATATGAGTGTTTTAGACAGAATAGAGCGATTACGAAATGTAATGGAACAGCAGAAAATAGACTGCTATATCATCCCTACAGATGACTATCATCACAGTGAATACGTCGGTGATTATTTTAAATTCCGCGAATATATAACGGGCTTTACAGGATCAGCAGGTACCGCAGTTTTTACAAAGGATAAAGCGGGACTCTGGACAGATGGAAGATATTTTATTCAGGCAGAAGCTCAGTTGAAGGGGAGCGGGATCACGCTCTATAAATCAGGAGAATCTGATGTTCCAACGATAGAAGAATTTTTAAAAAGTGAGCTGAAAGAAGGGGATGTTCTGGGATTTGATGGTCGTACAGTGACTTATGCACAAGGAAAACGATATTGTCATATCGCAGATGAGAATGGCGCATCATTGAAATACCGCTTAGATTTTGCACAGAATATCTGGAAGGAAAGACCTGAAATGTCTATGGAACCTGTATTTTCTCTAGAAGATGAATATACAGGCGGAAAAATTGGATCCAAATTAGAGCGAATCAGAGAAATAATGAAAGAAAATGGATGCAATGCACATGTTTTATCGAGTCTTGATGATATTGCATGGCTTTTAAATATAAGAGGAAATGATATTGCATATTGTCCACTTGTTCTTTCTTACGCAATCGTTTATAATAATTCAGTTGAGCTGTTTGCTGACATTAGAAAATTCTCTGACGATATTATAAATTTGTTAGCAGAAAATCAAGTGAAGATTTATCCGTATGAGGATATTTATCGCAAAGTTTCAGAAATGACATCGGAAGATAAGCTTCTTCTGGATTCTGCAATCATGAATTATAGTCTTTATCAGTCCATTTCCAAAGAGACGGTGATTGTTGATAAGCAGAACCCGGAAATCCTGATGAAGTCAGTTAAAAATGAAACACAGACAGAGAATTTGAGAAAAGCGCATTTGAAGGATGCTGTTGCACATACAAAGTTTATGTACTGGTTAAAGAAGAATATTGGCAGAGTGGAGATTACAGAGTTGTCTGCTTCTGCCAGGCTGGAAGGATTACGTGCAGAGCAGGAGCATTTCCTCGGACCAAGTTTTGGCCCGATCAGTGCATATGGAGAACATGGGGCAATTGTTCATTATAGTGCGGATGAGAAAAGCAATGTCCCTTTAAAAGAAGGAAAGCTTTTCATGACAGATACAGGAGGTCATTACCTGGAAGGGTCTACCGACATTACGCGTACAGTTGCACTTGGAAAAGTGGGGGATATTGAAAAAGAACATTTCACACTGGTTGCAAGAGCAATGCTGCGTCTGGCAAACACTGTATTTCTCTATGGATGCAGTGGTGCGAATCTGGATTGTATTGCAAGAGAGGTCTTTTGGAAAGAAGGATTAAACTTTAATCATGGAACGGGGCATGGTGTTGGTTATTTATTGAATATCCATGAAGGACCGATCAATTTCCGTTGGAAAGAAGGAGAGAGGCCGGCTCCGGCATTGGAAGAAAATATGGTGATCACAGATGAACCGGGGATCTATATTGAGGGTTCCCATGGAATTCGTCTGGAAAATGAGCTGCTTGTCAGAAAAACAGTTAAGAATGAGTATGGACAGTTTATGAATTTTGAAATTCTTACTTATGTACCAATTGATCTGGATGCAATCTTGCCGGAGAAAATGAGTACAGAAGAGAAAGAAATGCTGAATCATTATCATAAGCAGGTTTATGAAAAAGTGTCCCCTTACCTTTCAGAGGAAGAACGAATCTGGCTGAAAGAGTACACGCGGGCTGTGAAGTAATCAGCAAAGCAGAGGTATGACAGAACTCTTATGTATCTGTTGAAGCTGCTGGACGGATAATGAAATATTTAGGGATTAGGAATAGTGTAAAAGAATGGAAACATCAGAACGCAATATTGAAGCGAATATGAATGAGCTGATCGGAAGGATCGAAGCAAAATATGAGAAGATGAGCAAGGGGCAGAAGCGCCTTGCAGAATATGTGAAAGAAAATTATGATAAGGCTGTATTTCTGACCGCGGCGCGTCTTGGAGAGATTGTGGGTGTCAGTGAATCTACGGTTGTACGATTTGCAACCCAGCTTGGATATAGGGGATACCCGGAATTTCAGAAAGCATTGGAGGAACTTGTCCGTAATAAGTTGAATTCAATCCAGCGTATGGAAGTGACCTATGGACGAATTACACAGAGTGAGATCCTTGAAACAGTTCTTCAGTCAGACATTGAGAAAATCAAGATGACCTTGTCTGCAATCGATCATAAGGCATTTAACTGGGCGATTGATACCCTTTTAGAAGCAAAGAGAATCTATGTTGTGGGAATCAGAAGCTGTGCACCACTTGCTTCTTTTATGGGATTTTATCTGAATCTTGTATGCGACAATGTAATTACAGTAAATACAAACAGTTCCAGTGAGATTTTTGAACAGATCATTCGAATCGGGGAAGGAGATGTGATTATAGGAATCAGTTTCCCAAGATATTCGATGAGAACATTGAAAGCATTGGAATTTGCGAGCAATAGAAAGGCAAAAGTAATCACACTTACTGACAGTATCCATTCACCTATGAATCAGTATTCTTCCTGCAATCTGATCGCAAGAAGTGATATGGCATCTATTGTCGATTCACTTGTTGCACCATTGAGTGTGATCAATGCTCTGATTGTTGCAATCTGTATGAAAAAACAGAAAGAAGTTGTCTCGACATTAGAGACTCTGGAGAAAATCTGGGGTGAATATCAGGTTTACAGCGGAGAAGAAAGCAGCCAGGAAGGTGGCAGCGCAGGAACGAACGAGTCTTACAGACAGAATAAAGGAGAAGAATAGAGCATGAGTAATGTGATCGTAGTGGGCGGCGGGGCTGCCGGGATGATGGCGGCAGTTTTCGCTGCAAGAAATGGTCAGAATGTTCAGTTGCTTGAGAAGAATGAAAAGCTTGGGAAAAAGCTGTTCATTACAGGAAAAGGACGCTGCAATATAACGAATGCCGCTGATATAGAAGATTTATTTACGGCGGTGACAAGTAATCCGAAATTTTTATACAGTGGATTTTACAGTTTTACAAATCAGCAGGTGATCGATTTCTTTGAAGAACTTGGTGTGAAGACGAAAATTGAACGTGGAGAACGAGTTTTCCCTGTTTCAGATCATTCTTCTGATGTGATCGCAGCATTTTCAAGAGAGTTAAAATCATTAGGAGTAGCTGTTTCTCTTCACACAGAGGTGAGAGAACTGCTTTGTGAACAGGATAAAGTGTGCGGGGTTTTATTAACTAATGGAAAGAAAATGAAGGCAGATGCTGTGATTGTTGCGACAGGTGGTATTTCCTATCCTTCTACGGGTTCTACAGGCGATGGATATCGTTTTGCGAAAGAAACAGGGCATAGAGTGACAGAACTCCTTCCATCACTTGTACCGATGGAAGTCAGACAATGGTATGCGAAAGAATTGCAGGGATTATCTCTTCGAAATATAGAAATTTGTATCACAGATGGGAAGAAAAAACTCTACGAAGAATTCGGAGAAATGCTTTTTACACATTATGGTGTAACAGGACCGGTTATTCTGAGCGCGAGCAGTGTGGTGGGAAAAACTTTAAGAAAAAAAGAACTTACACTTCATATAGACTTAAAACCGGCATTGAGTGAGGAACAACTTGATAAAAGAATCCTCAGAGAGTTTGATGCAAACCATAATAAACAGTATAAAAATTCAATCGATTCACTCTTTCCGGCAAAATTAAAGCCCGTTATGATAGAACTCTCGGAGATTGAACCTGAGAAAAAAGTGAATGAGATTACAAAAGAAGAACGACAGAGACTGGTTCATCTGATCAAGGATTTTACAATGACATTGACAGGGCTTCGCAGTTATAATGAAGCAATCATTACAAAAGGCGGAGTATCTGTAAAGGAGATCGATCCGGGAACAATGGAATCAAAAAAAATGAAAGGATTATATTTCGCCGGAGAGGTGCTTGATCTTGATGCAGTGACCGGAGGATATAATCTTCAGATTGCGTGGTCAACAGGGTATCTTGCCGGAATTAACGCAGGATGTGATTGAAATTTTATTGGGGAATTTCTGAATCCTGTGACAGGAAGAATAGATGTTACTGTTAGATTTGAAAATGGAATGTAGAAAGAAAAGATGGAGGAATAAAAATGGGATATAATGTAGCAATCGATGGACCGGCAGGGGCAGGGAAAAGTACAATTGCAAAGCAGGTTGCAAAAGAAAACGGATATATTTATGTAGATACCGGCGCAATGTACCGTGGATTGGCCATTCACTTTCTGAATCTTGGAATTGATCCAAAAGATACAGAAAAGATTATAGAGGCCTGCAAAGATGTGGAAGTAACGATTGGTTATGAAAGCGGAATCCAGCAGATCTATGTAAATGGAGAGAATGTTACAGCAAAGCTTCGTACAGAAGAAGTTGGAAATATGGCTTCTATGACATCTGCGATTCCGGAAGTCAGAGAAAAACTCCTGGAACTTCAGAGAACGCTTGCAAGAGAGAAGGATGTGATCATGGATGGAAGAGACATTGGTACCCATGTGCTTCCAGATGCAGACGTAAAAATCTATCTTACAGCAAGCGTAGAAATCAGAGCAAAGAGAAGATATAAAGAGCTTGTTGAAAAGGGAGTACAGTGCGATCTGAAAGAGATAGAGAAAGATATTGAAGAAAGAGACTACCGTGATATGACAAGAAAGATCGCGCCACTGAAAAAAGCAGAGGATGCAATACTTGTTGACAGTTCGGATATGACACTGAAAGAAGTTGTGAACACGATTTCCAGATATTGTCATAGATAAATTTGCAGGAGTTGGATAGAATGAAAGTAATAAAGGCGAAATCAGCTGGATTTTGTTTCGGCGTTAAGCGTGCAGTGGATACAGTTTACGAACAGGTGAAAGAGAATCAGAATCTTCCGATCTATACGTATGGTCCGATTATCCATAATGAAGAAGTGGTGAAAGATCTGGAGCAGAAAGGTGTGATCGTCCTTCGCAGCGAAGAGGAGCTGGATACACTGGAAAGGGGAACTGTTATTATCCGCTCTCACGGGGTGGCAAAAGATGTGTATGACAGATTGGAAAGTAAGAAAATCCAGATTGTAGATGCTACGTGTCCATTTGTTAAGAAGATCCATAATATCGTGCAGAAACACAGTGAGATGGGCGAGAATATTATTATCATTGGAAATCCGGAACATCCGGAGGTTCAGGGAATTAAGGGCTGGGCAGGAGATCATGTAGAGGTCTTTCAGACCAAGGAAGAAGCAGAAAATTATTCTTGTGAGCAGGGAAAAAAGATTTGTATCGTTGCCCAGACGACATTTAATTACAATAAATTTAAAGAATTAGTTGAAATTCTTGAAAAAAAGAGTTATGATGTAAGTGTTTTAAATACAATCTGTAATGCTACGAAGGAGCGCCAGACAGAAGCGCAGAGCATAGCAGAGACGGTGGATGCTATGATCGTTATTGGTGACAAACATAGTTCCAATACCCAGAAGTTATTTGAAATATGCCGCAAAGCATGTAACAATACGTACTATATACAGACACTTGGCGATTTGGATTTGAATCAATTAGGGTCAGTGGAAACGGTAGGTATTACAGCAGGGGCATCCACGCCCAACAATATAATTGAGGAGGTTCAAAATAATGTCAGAATTATCTTTTGAACAGATGTTAGAAGAGTCATTTAAAACAATTCACAATGGAGAGGTTGTCGAAGGTACAGTAATCGACGTGAAACCGGATGAGATTATCCTGAACATTGGATATAAAGCAGACGGTATCATCACAAAGAGCGAATATTCCAACGATCAGTCTCTTGACCTTACAACAGTTGTATCCGTAGGTGATACAATGACAGTTAAGGTACTGAAAGTAAATGACGGAGAGGGTCAGGTTCTTCTTACATATAAGAGACTGGCTGCAGAAAAAGGAAATGAGAGACTGCGCGAAGCATATGAAAACCACGAAGTGCTGAAAGCTACAGTTACACAGATTCTTGGCGGCGGTATTTGTACAACAGTTGATGAAGTAAGAGTATTTATCCCGGCAAGCCTTGTTTCCGATTCTTATGAGAAAGATCTCAGCAAGTATGAAGGACAGGAAATCGAATTCGTAATCAGCGAGTTCAACCCGAGAAGAAACCGTGTGATCGGTGATAGAAGACAGCTTCTTGTAGCAGAGCGTGCTGAGAAGCAGAAAGAGCTGTTCGCGAAACTCAATGTTGGTGATACAGTAGAAGGAACTGTTAAGAATGTAACAGATTTCGGAGCATTCGTTGACCTTGGTGGTGTTGACGGACTTCTTCACATCTCAGAGATGTCATGGGGAAGAGTTGACAATCCGAAGAAAGTATTCCATGTAGGAGATACACTGAAAGTCCTTGTAAAAGACATTCATGATACAAAGATTGCGCTCAGCCTGAAATTCCCAGAGACAAATCCATGGGTAAATGCAGCAGAAGATTTCGCTGTAGGTACAGTAGTTACAGGAAAAGTTGCACGTATGACAGACTTTGGTGCATTCGTAGAACTTGCACCGGGAGTTGACGCACTTCTTCATGTATCCCAGATTTCAAGAGCTCATGTTGAGAAACCATCTGATGTTCTTGCAATCGGACAGGAAATCACAGCTAAGATCGTTGATCTTAACGAAGCAGAGAAGAAGATCAGCCTGAGCATGAAAGCTCTTGAGGCTGACAACGCTGGAGAGACAGAGGAATAAGATATAAATTATTTTTTAGAAGAACCTGCCATTGGCAGGTTCTTTTTCTGTTAAAAATTCGACAAGATGTATAGCGAAAGATACAAGAATTATTACATATTTGCTAGATTTTCAGAGCGCATTCTAGTAAAATAAGTATTACAAAATTAAAATATTATTGTTGTAATGACAATGATAAAAGAAAGGAAGGAAATGAGATGGGGCTTTTGACATTTAAAGGCGGAATCCATCCGGATGATGGAAAACGTTTTTCAAAGGATCAGCCGATCAGACCTGTAGTACCTCAGGGTGAACTGGTCTATCCACTTTCACAGCATATAGGAGCACCGGCTAAACCGGTAGTTAAGAAAGGCGATTGTGTGCTGAAAGGACAGTTGATTGCTGAAGCTGGAGGATTTGTATCTTCTCCGATCTATTCATCTGTCTCTGGTAAAGTGAAAGGATTGGAACAACGTTTTAATCCGACTGGATCCCAGGTGGAGTGCATTGTTGTAGAAAACGATGGAGAGTATAAGGAAGTTGAATATGAACCGGTAAAGCCTTTGGAAGAGATGACAAGGGAAGAAATCATTAATAAGATTGGAGATTCCGGAATCGTAGGAATGGGTGGTGCAGGATTCCCTACAAAGGTAAAGCTTTCTCCGAAGGAACCGGATAAGATAGAATATATTATTGCAAACTGTGCTGAGTGTGAACCTTATATCACTGCAGATTACAGAAGAATGCTCGAGTATACAGAAGATCTTGTCAGCGGAATGAAGGTCATCCTTTCTTTATTCCCAAATGCAAGAGGTGTTTTTGCTGTAGAGGATAACAAGAAAGATTGTATTGAAAAGTTACAGAAAGCAGTTGCCGGCGAACCAAGAATTGATGTGAAAGCATTGATGACAAAATATCCACAGGGGGCAGAACGTCAGTTGATCTATGCAGTGACAAAACGAGCAATCAATTCTACCATGCTTCCGGCAGATGCAGGATGTATTGTTGATAACGTGGAGACTTTGATTGGAATCCACAATGCGGTAATCAAAGGAAAACCGTTGATGGAACGTGTTGTTACAGTGAGCGGCGATGCAGTCGAAAAACCAGGAAACTTTATGGCTCCTTTTGGAATAAACCACAGAGAGCTGGTTGAGGCAGCAGGAGGTTTGAAAGCGGAACCGCAGAAACTGATCTCCGGAGGACCGATGATGGGATTTGCCATGGTGACAATGGATGCACCGGTTACAAAGACTTCTTCCTCTATTCTGCTTTTTAAAGAAGACGTTGTGGCAAAGAGTCTTGAGACTGCATGTATTAACTGTGGAAGATGTGTGGAGATCTGTCCAAGCAGAATTATTCCATCCAGACTTGCAGACTTTTCAAAGAGAAAAGATGAGGCATCTTTTGTTGCATGGAATGGATTGGAATGTGTGGAATGTGGTTCCTGCAGTTATGTCTGTCCGGCGAAACGTCAGCTGAAACAGGCAATTGGTTCAATGCGTAAGACAGCATTGGCGAATAGAAAGAAGAAATAAGAGAGGTTGAAGTAAAGTGAACGAGAAATATAACGTATCTTCTTCGCCGCATATCCGTGATAAAGTGACAAGCAGCAACATTATGCTTTATGTTGTGATCGCACTTCTTCCGGCTACATTTTTCGGAATCTGGAATTTCCGTCATGAGAATGCCTGGATTCTTGTAGTTGTTACAACGGCAGCGGCTGTTTTATCTGAGTATCTTTATGAAAAATTAATGCATAAGCCAATTACGATCAATGATTTCAGTGCAGTTGTAACAGGACTTCTGCTCGCATTGAATCTTCCTCCGACACTCCCGTGGTGGATGGGTGTGCTTGGTGCAGTATTTGCTATCATTGTTGTGAAACAGTTGTTTGGAGGACTTGGACAGAACTTCATGAACCCTGCATTGGGAGCACGTTGTTTTCTGTTGATCTGTTTTGCAGGTAAGATGACTTATTTTGTTTACGACGGAGTGACGGGGCCGACTCCTCTGGCAGAGTTGAAAGCAGGAGAAACAGTGAATACATTGTCTATGCTTCTCGGAAATATCAGAGGAACAATCGGAGAGACTTCTGTAGTTGCAATTATGATCGGTGCAATGTTCCTGATTCTTATGGGTGTAATTGACCTTAGAATTCCTGGAACTTACATTGTGACATTTGTGATTTTTATCACATTGTTTGGAGGACATGGATTCGATCCTCAGTACATCACAGCGCATCTTTGTGGTGGTGGTCTGATGCTTGGAGCATGGTTTATGGCAACAGATTATGTAACATCTCCGATCACGAGCAAAGGAAAGATCCTTTTTGGAATCTGTCTTGGATGTCTGACGGGTCTGTTCCGTCTTTTTGGTGGATCAGCAGAAGGTGTTTCCTATGCGATCATCATCAGTAACCTTTTAGTTCCGTTGATCGAGAAGGTTACTCTTCCAAAACCATTTGGTAAAGGAGGAGAAAAGTAATGAATAAAATTGTTAAAAACACGTTGATTCTGACAGCGATCACTGTTGTTGCGGGTCTCCTTCTCGGAGTTGTATATGGTGTGACAAAAGATCCGATCGCGAAAGCACAGGAGGAGGCAAAACAGGAAGCATTTCGTTCTGTTCTTTCAGATGCAGAGACATTTGAATCGGATACAGAATTTGATGCTGATGCAGCTTCTGCTCTTCTGAAAGAAAATGGATACACTTCAGATGATATTTCTGAGGTGGCTGAGGGAAAAGACGCTTCCGGCGAGACGGTTGGTTATGTTGTAAATGTTACATCACATGAAGGATACGGCGGAGATATTGATATTTCTGTAGGTATCAGGGAAGATGGAACAGTAACAGGTATTGAGATGCTCAGTATCAGCGAGACAGCAGGTCTTGGAATGAAAGCTAAGGAAGCAGATTTCAAAGATCAGTTTAAAGATAAGAATGTAGAAAAGTTTACATATACAAAGACAGGAGAGTCAGGAGATGACATGATCGACGCCATCAGTGGTGCTACGATCACAACCAATGCTGTGACAAATGCAGTAGACTCTGCACTTGTATATTTTCAAAATGAGTTAGGAGGCGGAAGTAATGAATAAATGTACAGAACGGCTGTATAACGGCCTTGTAAAAGAAAATCCGACCTTCGTTCTTATGCTTGGTATGTGTCCGACACTTGCGGTTACAACATCTGCGATCAACGGTGTTGGTATGGGACTTTCTACAA
>ENA-OUQW01003792-OUQW01003792.1-human-gut-metagenome-genome-assembly--contig:-NODE-3792-length-10471-cov-23.902938_pt1 | contig 10471 bp, 8 predicted proteins | sample MGYA00248464_ERZ548849 | MGnify/ENA primary metagenome ERZ548849 (study PRJEB26491, sample SAMN04978193) | human gut metagenome | host: Homo sapiens | study: EMG produced TPA metagenomics assembly of...
ATAGCCCGTATGCTGACCGAGCAGCAAATCCCCACGCCGGGGACGCTGGAATACCAGCGCACAGGCAGCACACGCCGCTACCACCCCGGCTATGAATGTAAGTGGGCGACCAATACTGTTGTTCATCTTCTGGAAAACCGGGAGTACACAGGCTGTCTTGTGAACTTCAAGACGGAAAAACCGTCCTACAAGATGAAGCACAGCATAGACAATCCCATTGAGAAACAGGCGATTTTCGAGAACCACCATGAGCCAATCATCGACTTGCAGACATGGGAACGGGTGCAGGAGTTACGCAAGCAGCGCAAACGCCCCAACCGCTACGATGATGTGGGCTTGTTCTCCGGCTTGCTGTTCTGCGCCGACTGCGGTCATGTGATGTACCAGCAGCGGTATCAGACCGACAAGAGAAAGCAGGATTGCTACATCTGCGGCAGCTATAAGAAGCGCACCGCCGACTGTACGGCGCACTTCATCCGCACCGACCTTTTGACGGCGGGTGTGCTGGACAATCTGCGGAAAGTGACCGCCTATGCACAGAAGCACGAAGCCCGGTTCGTGAAGCTGCTTATCCAGCAGAATGAAATGGGCGGCAAGCGGAAACTGGCGGCAGCCACGAAGCAGCTTGAACAGGCACAGAGCCGCATTGCAGAACTTTCCCGCTACATCAAGCGTCTGTATGAGGACAATGTAAACGGGAAAATCAGTGATGAGCGTTTCATGGAAATGTCCGCAGACTACGAAGCCGAGCAGCGGGAACTGAAAGAGAAAGCCGCCGCATTGCAGGGCGAACTGGACAAGGCACAGGAAGCCACGGTAAACGCTGAAAAGTTTATGAACGTTGTCCGCAAGTACCTTTCTATCGAGGAACTGACACACACCCTCTTGCGTGAAATGGTGGAGAAAATCGTTGTCTATGAATGTGAGTATGACGAGAACGAAGTACGCCGCCAGCGCATTGATATTTATTACAGCTTTGTCGGCAAGATTGACTTGCCCGAAGAATAAGCCCGACCTATCCGACACCCTGCGCAAGTGCCGGATAGGAACGGCAAAATTTTTTACACTTCTATTACTTCTTTATAGCACATAAGCAAAGAGCCAGGGCGTAAAGCAGCTTGTCGCTGGCGGCGGTGTGGCCCTGATCGGTGTGACCCTCATTCCCCTGCTGTCCGGTCTGCTGGGATAAGCCCGGCGTTTGTCCGTAACCATCCGCACTAATCCCCTCCGCGCTCTCCCGGCCTTACCGGGAGGGCGCGGGAAAGGAGGTGTTTACCCGTGATTAGTGAAATCATTGAAGAATGGATAAAAGGTATTCTAATCGACGGCATCACGGGCAACCTGTCCGGGCTGTTTGACAATGTAAATGCCAAAGTCGGAGAAATCGCCGCCGATGTAGGGGCCACCCCGCAGGCGTGGAACAGCGGCATTTTCAATATGCTGCAAAACCTGTCTGAAACGGTGGTGCTGCCCATTGCGGCGGCCATCCTTGCCTGTGTCATGTGCATGGAGCTGATACAGATGATAACAGAGAAAAACAATATGCACGACTTTGACAGTTCCATGTTCTTCCGCTGGATTTTCAAGTCTGCGTTTGCCATTCTAATTGTCAGCAACACATGGAACATCGTCATGGGCATCTTTGACGCCACCCAGAGCGTCGTCAACCAAAGCGCCGGTGTGATTATCGGGGAAACGTCCGTGGATTTTAACAGCCTGATACCTGACCTTGAAAGCCAGTTGGAGGCTATGAGCGTGGGCGGGCTTTTGGGCCTGTGGTTCCAGACCCTTGTGGTGGGCCTTACCATGAACATTCTCGCCATCTGTATTTTCCTTGTGACCTACGGGCGCATGATTGAAATTTACGTCGTGACCTCGTTAGGGCCTATCCCCCTTGCCACCATGGGAAACAGCGAGTGGCGCGGCATGGGCCAGAACTACTTGAAATCCCTGCTGGCGCTGGGCTTCCAAGCCTTTTTAATCATGGTTGTTGTCGGTATCTATGCGGTGCTGATACAGAACATTGCTTCCGCTTCTGACATATCCGGCGCAATCTGGGGCTGCATGGGCTATACGGTGCTTCTGTGCTTCTGCCTGTTCAAGACCGGCAGCATCAGTAAATCCGTATTCTCGGCGCATTGAAAATCAACTACACACAGGAGGAAATCATTTATTTCAACATACAACATCATTTACGCCGATCCGCCGTGGCGGTATGAGTGCAAAAACAAATCGGGTGCAGCGGAAAATCACTATCCCACCATGAGCATAGACGAGCTGTGCGCCCTGCCGGTGGAAGCACTGGCTGCCAAGGACTGTCTGCTGTTTTTATGGGCCACATTTCCCATGCTGCCGGAGGCGTTGCAGCTTATCCGGGCATGGGGCTTTACGTTCAAGACGGTGGCCTTTGTCTGGCTGAAACAGAACCGCAAAAGCCCTACATGGTTTTACGGGCTGGGTTACTGGACAAGGGGGAACGCGGAAATCTGCCTGCTGGCAAAGCGCGGCAAACCGAAACGCTATTCTGCCGCTGTCCATCAGTTCATTATCAGCCCGATTGAACAGCACAGCAAAAAGCCGGATGTGACCCGTGACAAGATCGTGGAGCTGGCGGGCGACTTGCCCCGCGTGGAGCTGTTTGCCAGACAGAAATGCCCCGGCTGGGATGCGTGGGGCAACGAAGTGGAATGTGATCTTACCCTGAACCCGTCGTGAAAGGAGGTGCCAGATGGCTTATGTAACTGTCCCCAAGGACTTAACCCATGTGAAATCCAAGGTTGTGTTTGGCCTTACCAAACGGCAACTGATCTGTTTTGGCGGTGCGCTGCTGGTAGGCGTCCCGTTATACTTTCTCACCCGTGACTATCTCTCCACCAGTGCGGCGGCCCTGCTCATGGTGTTTATCATGCTGCCGGGCTTTTTGCTTGCCATGTATGAGCGTCACGGCCAGCCCCTTGAAGTGGTGGTAATGCAGATGATTCAGTGCTGCTTCCTCCGCCCCAAGGAGCGCCCCTACCAGACCAACAACGCCTACGCCGCCCTTATGCGGCAGCATCAAATGGAACAGGAGGTAAAGGCCATTGTCCAAAAAAGAAATCCCAAGAGAAACCGAAAAAACAAAGTTGACCCGCGCCCAGCGAAAAGAAATTGACGCGGTAATCCGCAAGTACAAGGGCGACGGCAAGCCCCATACGGCGCAGGCCACCATCCCCTATGAGGCCATGTACCCGGACGGCGTGTGCCGCCTGACGAAAAACACCTTTTCCAAGTGCATTGCCTTTGAGGACATCAGCTATCAGCTCGCCCAGCCGGACACCAAGACGGCCATCTTTGAACGCCTGTGCGACCTCTACAACTATGTGGACGCCTCTATTCACGTTCAGTTTTCGTTCCTGAACCGCAGGGTTGACCCGGTGCAGTACGCCAAGAGCTTTGAGATTGCGCCGCAGGGGGATGACTTCGACGACATCCGGGCCGAGTACACCGGCATCCTCCAAAAGCAGCTTGCAAACGGCAACAACGGCATCGTCAAGACAAAGTACCTGACGTTCACCATTGAGGCCGACAGCCCGAAATCTGCAAGAGCCAGACTGAACCGCATCGGCCTTGACCTCTTAGGTTACTTCAAGACGATGGGAGCTGTGGCCCATGTGATGAACGGCAAAGAACGGCTTGCGGTGCTGCATGGGGTGTTCCACCCGGACGGGGAGCTGTTCAATTTTGACTGGAAGTGGATGACCCCCTCCGGCCTTTCCACCAAGGACTTTATCGCTCCATCCTCCCTGTGCTTCGGCACTGCAAAGACCTTTGGCATGGGCGGCAAATACGGCGCGGTGAGCTTCCTGCAAATCCTCGCCCCGGAGCTTTCGGATGAAATGCTGGCCGATTTTCTCAATACAGACAGCAGTATTTTAGTGAACCTCCATGTGCAGGCCATCGACCAGACCGAGGCCATTAAGACCATCAAGCGCAAGATCACCGACCTTGACGCCATGAAGATACAGGAGCAGAAAAAGGCCGTACGCAGCGGCTATGATATGGACATACTTCCCTCCGACCTTGCCACCTACGGGGAGGACGCCAAGAAGCTGCTGACGAAATTGCAGACCCGCAATGAGCGCCTTTTCATGCTGACATTCCTTGTGCTGAACGTGGCCGACACCAAACAGAAGTTGAGCAACGATGTGTTTCAGGCCGCCGGTGTGGCGCAGAAATACAACTGTTCCCTTGTCCGTCTGGACTACCAGCAGGAACAGGGCCTTGTGAGCAGCCTGCCGCTGGGCGTCAACCAGATCAAAATCCAGCGGGGCCTTACCACTTCCAGCGTGGCCGTGTTCGTCCCCTTTGTGACGCAGGAGCTTTTTCAGGGCGGCGCAGCCATGTATTACGGCGTCAACGCCAAGTCCCACAACATGATTATGCTGGACAGAAAACAGGCCCGGTGTCCCAACGGCCTGAAATTAGGCACCCCCGGCAGCGGCAAATCCATGAGCTGTAAATCCGAGATCGTCAGTGTGTTCTTAACGACGCCTGACGATATTTTTATCTCCGACCCGGAGGCTGAATACTATCCGCTGGTGAAGCGGCTCCACGGTCAGGTGATCCGGCTGTCGCCTACCAGCCGGGACTATGTGAACCCACTGGACATCAACCTGAACTATTCCGAGGACGATAACCCGCTGGCCCTGAAATCCGACTTTGTGCTGTCGTTCTGCGAGTTGGTCATGGGCGGCAAGAACGGGCTGGAACCCATTGAAAAGACGGTCATTGACCGGGCCGTGCGGGTGATCTACCGGCCCTATCTGGCAGACCCCCGCCCGGAAAATATGCCGATTCTGTCCGACCTCCACAAAGCCCTGTTAGATCAGCATGTCCCGGAGGCTGACCGTGTGGCGCAGGCCCTTGACCTGTATGTGTCCGGCTCCCTGAATGTATTTAATCACCGCACCAACGTGGACATTGGCAACCGGCTTGTGGCCTTTGACATCAAGGAACTGGGCAAACAGCTCAAAAAGCTGGGGATGCTCATTGTCCAAGACCAGATTTGGGGACGCGTTACCGCCAACCGCAGCCAGGGCAAGGCCACATGGTACTTTGCCGACGAGTTCCATTTGCTTCTGAAAGAGGAACAGACGGCGGCCTACTCCGCTGAAATCTGGAAACGGTTCAGGAAATGGGGAGGCATCCCAACCGGCGCAACGCAGAATGTGAAAGACCTGCTTTCCTCCCCGGAGATCGAAAACATTCTGGAAAACAGCGATTTTATCACGCTGCTCAATCAGGCGTCCGGGGACAGAAAAATCCTTGCGGAACGGCTCAACCTGTCGGCAGACCAGCAGAAGTACATCGACAATTCCGAACCCGGCGAAGGCCTTTTGATCTTTGAAAATGTGGTGCTGCCCTTTACCAATCCGATCCCACACAACACCCAGCTCTACAAGATTATGACGACCCGGTTAAGCGAGGTGGTAAGCCAATGACCCCAAACAGCAAAGGAGGTGACGGCCATTGAAAGAGCTGAAAGCAAAGCCCAAGGTGACACAGGCCATGACCCGCGATGGCCTGACGCTGGAAAATCAGGCCACCGGCGAGGTTGAGAACATTTCCAGCCGGGAGACCGAACAGGACTATACCCCGGAGGCTGGCGGCACAGCGGAAAAGCTGCTGGAACGGGCCGACAATGCCTATGACCGGCATAAGGCCAAAAAGTCCGCAAAGCAGGCAGCGGCCACCGCTGCCGAGGGGGACGCCGCCCTGCACCGGCCATCCCCCCGGCTCCAACTGACCGAGGAAGAGCGGGCCGACCCGGATTTGCAGCCCTATATCCGCAAAGCAGATAAAAAAGCTGACAAGCTGGATGCAGCCCGTGACGCCATCCCGAAAAAGCGTGTTGTTGTGAAAGAAACGGTCTATGACGAGGCCACCGGCAAGGCCAAGAGCGCCCTGCGTTTTGAACAGCAGGACAAAGGGCCTCCCAAGTTAAAGCCCAACCCGGCAGGCCGTCCCGTTTCGGAGGCGCTGCTATTCGCCCACGGCAAAATCCATGAAGTTGAGCATGAAAACGTGGGTGTGGAGAGCGGCCATAAGGGGGAGGAACTTGCCGAGCGTCAGGCTGGCCGGGCCATCCGCAGCAGCATCCGGCACCACAAGCTGAAACCTTACCGGGACGCAGAAAAAGCCGAGCGTCAGGCCCTTGCCGCAAACGCGGAGTATTTTTACCAGAAGTCCTTGCGGGATAACCCGGAGATCGCGCAGGCGGCCACCAATCCCGTTTCTCGGTTCTGGCAAAAGCAGCAGATCAAGCGCCAGTATGCCAAAACCACCCGGACAGCGGGCCAGACCGCAGGGGCGGCGGCACAGGGCGCAGCTAAGACAGCCGCATCCTCCCCCAAGGCGGCCAAGGCAGCCGCCGGGGAAAGCAAACGGGCCGCCTCCTTTGTGGCCCGTCACTGGAAAGGTTCACTGGCCGTTCTGGTGCTGGGGCTTTTGCTGCTGGTTCTCACCGGACTGCAATCCTGCACCGCCATGTTCGGCAGCGCCGGAAGCGGCATTGCGGCGTCCTCCTACTTTTCCGAGGACAGCGATATGCTGGCCGCCGAGGATGCCTACGCACAGATGGAAGCTGAGCTGCAAGCGTATCTGGACAACTACGAGGCTACCCATGACTATGACGAATACCACTTTGACCTTGACAGCATCGAGCATGACCCCTATGTGCTGATCTCCATTCTGTCGGCACTCCATGACGGGCAGTTTACTATTGGAGAGGTGCGAAGCGATCTGCAAATGCTGTTCGACAAGCAATACATCCTGACGGAAAACGTTGTGAAAGAAGTGCGCTACCGCACGGAAACCCGGACAGGGACGCGGACGGTCACAGACCCGGACACCGGCGAAACCTCAACTGAGGAATACGAGTATGAAGTAGAAGTACCGTATGACTATTACATCTGCACTGTGACGCTGGAAAACTTCAACCTGTCCCATGTGCCGGTCTACATCATGGACGAGGAAACGCTAAGCGCCTATTCCCTGTATATGTCCACGCTGGGCAACCGGCCCGATCTGTTTTCCGGCAGCCAGTACCCCCACGCCTCCACCCTGAAAGAACCGACCTATTATGACGTTCCCCCGGAGGCTTTGGAGGATGAACAGTTTGCCGCCATGCTGAAAGAGGCCGAAAAGTATATCGGCTATCCCTATGTGTGGGGAGGCAGCTCTCCCAGCACCAGCTTTGATTGCAGCGGCTTTATCTCATGGGTCATCAATCATTCCGGCTGGAATGTGGGACGGCTGGGAGCGCAGGGCCTATACAACATCTGTACCCCTGTTTCCAGTTCGCAGGCCAAGCCCGGCGACCTTGTGTTTTTTGTTGGCACTTATGACACCCCCGGCGTGTCCCACGTCGGCCTGTATGTGGGCAATTCGGTCATGCTGCATTGCGGCGACCCCATTTCCTACACAAATCTCAATTCAAACTATTGGCAATCCCATTTTTACAGTTTCGGGCGTCTGCCCTGACGCCAGAAAGGAGTTTTGACTATGGCAAGTAAACTTGACCGCATCGAAAAGGACATCCAGAAAACCAAGTCCAAGATCGCGGAGTATCAGAAGCAGCTTCGGGAGCTGGAAGCGCAGAAAACCGAACAGGAGAATTTGCAGATCATCCAGCTTGTGCGCGGCATGAACATGAAGCCGGAGGAATTTGCCGCGTTCCTGCGTTCCGGCGCAATGCAGGCCGCCCCTGCTGTCACAGCGTACCATGAACAGGAGGACAATGCCCATGAAGAATAAAACCAGACGAATTTCCCGGATTCTGCCCGCAATTCTGGCCGTGATGCTCTGCGTCACGGTCTTTCCTGTTACCGCTTTTGCGGGCGGCACCGACCCGGCCCCGGAGCCTTTGCCGGAAGCTGCCGTCGAGGCAACCGGCGGCGTGGAGCCTGACCCGGAGAAGCCCGACAAGACGAATACCGCAGCCGCAGGCAAAACGGAGGATGATAAAACCAAGAGTTTGACCGGCAAGGAGGCCGCAGACCTGCTTTCCTCTCTGTTCGGTTCCAAGGTAAGCATCACCGCTACGGACGATGGCATCCAGATTACCACCAGCGGCACGGAGGAAACCACCCAGACCGGCACCGTGACTACGAACGGTGGAAAGCTGAATGTCCGCACCGGCGCGGGGCTTGATAAGACTGCGTTCACCCAGCTCCCCAACGGAACGCAGGTGGAAGTGATCGGTACAGACGGCGACTGGGTGAAAATTCTTCTGCCGGAGCGCATCGGCTATGTCCATTCCGACTATCTGACCGTCAGCGATACCATAACAGAAAGCACCGCCGAGGGTAGCTTCTCCCTCTCCCTTGATGAAGAAGAACTTGCCGCCCTGCTGGGGCTGTTCACCGGCAGCCAGACCGGCGGCAGCGCTGCCCTGACCCCGGACGGGAACTTAACGCTGATTGATGACATCGGAAGCACCTCCCAAAGCGGCAAGCAGTTTATCACCGTAGAAACCAAAAGCGGCAATGTCTTTTACCTGATTATTGACCGGGACGACGAGGGAAAAGAAACCGTCCATTTCTTAAATCAGGTGGATGAAGCCGACCTGCTGGCGCTGATGGAGGACGGCCAGACAGGAAGCGCCGCTTCTGTCTGCACCTGTACCACCAAATGCAAGGCTGGGGCCGTCAATACGAATTGCCCGGTTTGTAAAAATAACATGAGCGAATGTACCGGGCCGGAGCCGCAGGAAACCCAGCCGCAGGAAACCGAGGCCCCGCAGGAGGAACCGAAAAACAGCGGTTCCGGCGCTGGCGGCCTGATCGTGTTCTTTGTGGTAGCACTGGCTGGCGGTGGTGCAGCCCTGTATTACTTCAAGTTCAAAAAGCCCAGGGCAGATACCAAGGGCAGCGACGATTTAGACGAATATGATTTTGGTGACGACGAGGATTTGGAGGATGAAGCGCCGGAAACCGAAAATGAACAGGAGGACGAGGAATGAGTTATCAGTTGGTAATTGCAGAAAAACCGAGTGTCGCCCGCAGTATTGCGGGCGTGATCGGGGCCACGGAGAAGCACGACGGGTATTTGCAGGGAAACGGCTATCTGGTGAGCTAGTGCATCGGGCATCTGGTGTCCTTTGCTGACGCTGGCCGGTATGACGAGCGTTTCAAGAAATGGCGCTATGAGGATTTGCCCATCCTCCCGAAAACGTGGCAGTATATTATCCCCGACGAGAAAAAGCAGCAGTTTAACATTTTGCGCTCCCTGATGGAGCGCCCCGACGTGACCGGCCTTGTGTGCGCCACTGACGCCGGGCGCGAGGGAGAACTCATTTTCCGTTTTGTCTACCAGATGGCGGGGTGTAAAAAGCCGTTCAAGCGCCTTTGGATTTCCAGCATGGAGGACAGCGCCATCCGGGACGGCTTTGCCCACCTGAAACCGGGAACGGACTATGACCCGCTGTATCAATCGGCCCTGTGCCGTGCCAAGGCGGATTGGCTGGTGGGCATCAACGCCACCCGGCTTTTCTCCGTACTGTACCATAAGACCCTGACCGTGGGCCGTGTCCAGACCCCGACCCTGAATCTGCTGGTGGAGCGCGACGCCAAGATCGCGAATTTCAAGAAAGAGAAATATCACATCGTCCATATCGGTGTAGATGGCGCGGACGCAGTAAGCAGCCGCTTTTCTGACGCTGGCGAAGCAAACACTGCCAAGGTGGCCTGTGCCGGAGCGCAGGCCGTTTGTGCTTCCGTGACGCGGGAGAAAAAGACGGAGCAGCCGCCCAAGCTCTATGATCTGACCACCTTGCAGCGGGAGTCCAACCGGCTCTTTGGCTTTACCGCCAAACAGACCCTTGATTACGCACAAACACTGTACGAAAAGAAGCTGCTGACCTATCCGAGAACGGACAGCCAATATCTCACCGACGATATGCTACCTGTGGCGGAAAACCTTGTGTCCGGCCTTTGGAAGCTGGTTCCTTTCGCCAAGGGCCTGAACATTTCCCCGCAGTTTGACCGCATCCTGAACAGCAAAAAGGTGTCCGACCACCACGCTATCATCCCCACCGCTGAATTTGTGAAGCAGGGCTTTGACGGACTGGCCGAGAGTGATCGAAAGCTGCTGTCCCTGATTTGCTGCAAAGTGCTGTGCGCCGTGGCCGGGCCTTATGTATATGAGGCTGTCACCGCCACATTCACCTGTGCCGGGAAAGAGTTTACCGCCAAGGGCAAGACCGTTCTTTCCCACGGCTGGAAAGAGATTGACCGCCGTTTCCGTTCCTCCCTGAAAACCGATTCTGACGAGGACGCCGAGGCCGTGCGGGAGCTGCCGGAGCTGACCGAGGGCCAGACCTTTATGGACGTGGCTGCATCCGTCACGGAGCATTTCACCACGCCGCCCAAGCCCTACACCGATGTGATATTTTGTGAGCGTAAGGAGTGGATAGGAATTGAAGAAAGGAGTT
>ENA-OUQW01003810-OUQW01003810.1-human-gut-metagenome-genome-assembly--contig:-NODE-3810-length-10439-cov-3.278602_pt1 | contig 10439 bp, 16 predicted proteins | sample MGYA00248464_ERZ548849 | MGnify/ENA primary metagenome ERZ548849 (study PRJEB26491, sample SAMN04978193) | human gut metagenome | host: Homo sapiens | study: EMG produced TPA metagenomics assembly of...
AGGCGATTTGACTATTTATGGCCGTCGTGACCGCGTAGCTGTTATTCGCGAAAAAGATGGTAAACGCCGTATTCTGTATCATGATCTTCGCTCTTCCGATATTTTTCAATCGCCCTGCTACTACCTTCAACAGAATGACATTGTGTATGTAGAACCTAACAAAGCGAAGACAGGTCAGAGCCGCATTAACTCCAATAATTCCGTTGGCGTATGGCTTTCTGCGGTTTCCGTGCTTGCTTCCATTACTTCTCTGATTGTCACCATGTTTAAATAACCCGGAATATAAAGAATTGATAATGAATACCGAACAGAAAAATAATAATAACCCCGGACAGGAATCTGAGATCAATATAACCGATATTTTTCGTTTTGTACTTGCCAACTGGTATTGGTTTGTACTGTCCGTTCTGGTTTGTACCGGCATCGCGTACTTTTACGTAAAGTCCTCTTCCAAAATATACAGCCGTAAGGCGTCCGTCTTGATTCGCGATGATTCAAAAGGAGGTGCAGTGAGCGAATCCTCTGCTTTTGCCGATCTCTCTCTCTTTGGCGGGAAACGTAACGTGGACAATGAGGTGCTTGTTTTCCAGTCGCGCCACCTGATAGAAGAAGTAGCCCGTCGCCTGCATCTGGATATGAGCTATAAGGTGAAGAATGGCCTGCGCGAAGACGAACTTTATACGCATACGCCGGTAACGGTCTCTTTTCCGGAGGCAGAGGAACGTCAGGTTATAAAAGTAGCGGTTGTTCCCGTGGATTCCGTAACGGTACGCCTTTCCGGATTTTCCCTGGCAGTAGGCGGTGGAATCATTCATTCGGAAGAGATCTTGGATGTACATTTGAATGATACTGTTTCTACACCGATTGGTACGATGGTGGTTACTCCCACACTCTATTACACGGACGTCTTTTACGACAAACCCGTACATGTCACTAAATCCAATATGGAGAGTGTTGTCGAGAATTACCGTAATAGACTGAAAGTCTCTCTTGCCAGCAAGACGGCTACCATTATCAATCTTGTTCTGGACGATGTATCTACGGCGCGTGCGGAAGATATCCTGAATATGCTTATTGCCGTTTACAATGAGGATGTTATTAATGACAAAAACCAGATAGCCGTAAATACTTCCAAATTCATTAATGAGCGTTTGATCATCATTGAACGTGAACTGGGAAGTGTGGATGCCAATATCGAAAGTTTTAAACGTGAGAACCAATTGACGGATATTACCTCTGAGACAGGTATGTACCTTGCTAATACGAGCCGTTACCAGCAGGAAGGGCTCAGCCTGGAGAATCAGTTGAGTATTGCCAGATATATCAAAGAGTATCTGACGGACCCTCTGAAAAATTCAGATCTGATCCCTGCCAATACGGGTATCTCGGACAATAGTGTGGAATCCCAGATTAAGGAGTATAATGATATCCTTCTCAAACGTGATAAACTGGTAGCGGGAAGCAGTAGTAAGAATCCTATTGTGATGGATCTGAATAATTCTCTGAGCGCCATGAAACAGACCATTATCCGGTCAGTGGACAATCTGATTGTCGGCTTGAATATCCAACTGAAAAATATCCGTGAGCAGGAAGAACAGACCACGAAACGCATCGAGGCTGTACCTGCCCAGCAGAAATATGTTCTTACGGTAGAACGTCAGCAGAAAATCAAGGAAGAACTTTATCTGTATTTGTTGAATAAACGTGAAGAAAACGCTTTGACACAGGCTATTACCGAGAGTAATGCCCGTATTATAGATTCCGCTTCGGGTAGCAGTGCCCCGATAGCTCCCAAAGCAATGACAATTTTCCTGGCTTCTATTGTTTTGGGGCTGGCTATTCCCATGGGTGTATTTTGGCTGCTGAATATGATGGATACCAAAGTACGTACCCGTAAAGAACTGGATGGTGTGCTTACCATTCCTTTCCTGGGTAATATTCCCCGTCATGGAAGCAAGAAAGGTGAAGATTCGGATGGTATTGTTGTTCGTGAAAATGGTCGCGATTCTGTTTCCGAGGCTTTCCGTATCATTCGTACGAGCATGGATTTTATGCGTGTAAAGTCTGATAAATTACAGGTTGTTATGTTTACATCCGCCAATCCGGGTGCAGGTAAGACGTTTGTGTCGAGTAACCTTGCCATGAGTATTGCCCAAACGAATAAAAAAGTTGTTCTGGTTGACGTTGATATCCGTAAGGGAACATTGAGCGGTATTTTCTCTAATTCTTCCAATCGTATGGGGTTGACGCACTACCTTTCCGGCAGTACGGATAAAGTGGACGATATTGTGGGCACGAGTGAAGAGTATGAAAAACTGGATGTTATTTTCTCCGGTCCTGTACCTCCGAATCCTGCCGAATTGTTGTTGAGTGAGCGCTTTGATCGTCTGATAACAGAACTTCGTAAACGTTATGATTATATTATTGTGGATAATGTTCCTGCAGGCATAGTAGCTGACGCTTCTATCGTAAACCGTGTGGTTGACCTAACTATTTTTGTAGTCCGTTCGGGTGTAATGGATCGTCGTCAGTTGCCTGAGTTGGAGAATATGTACCGTCAAGAACAGCTTCATAATCTGTCTGTGATACTGAATGGCGTTCCTTTGGAGCATAGGGGATATGGTTATGGATATGGTTATGGATACGCAGACGGCTGTAATTGCTAAGAAAGGAGGTAACTATGTTTAATCCTTTTAATCCCTATATGTTTAATAGTAGAGTAAGAACTATAGATAATTTTGGTATACCTGTACTTAAAACTATCTACGTAATAACTGATACTACTAATTCTACAGTAACCTATGGTATATGTCCTAGAGTATGGAGACAGCTTCCATGTGAAGGTATGTTCTTGTTAAATATAACTCATACTCCGGCTAGTACTGTAACTGCAGAATCGTTAGTAAGTATAGATCCAACAAGACTGGCTGCACAGACAACTAGTTCTACTACTACTACTTCTACTGGAGCCAAAGCTTTGATCAATGGATCGGGCACACAAATGGCTACAGAAGAAATATCAACAGGTAATAGGTATTTGATATATTACAACAAATCTAACGGAACTTTTCAAACTGTAAATCACATTGTAGTACCTACTACTGCAGCTTAGTAATAATAAAGGGCTCATTAGAGCCCTTTTTAAAATATTTTAATTATGTTATTTAATCAATTGAATGTAGGAGATAATGTGTATATTATAGAAGTAATAGGCACTTTTAAAAAGAATACTGAATATAATGTTGGTCAAGTAGTAAATGTATCTAACTCATACGAAGAACCATTACCACAAGGTTAGTTCCCTATTCCTAATCAACCAAGGAAAAAAGTAATAGACGTTACTATATAGTGCAATGGAGAGTCTAGAAAGTTTACAATACCTGAAAATAGATCTGTGATAACTGACACTAATCTTGGACTTACAATATCTACAGATAAGCAAGAGATAGTAGGAATATTAAGAAATCAATATAACACTTATAAAGCTAGAAAAGAATCAATAGCCAAGTGTGATGAAGAAATGAGCAAGTGCTAGGCTTTACTTGAGAAACTGGATATACCGAAGGAAACTACTAATACAGAAGATCCTAGGATAAAGGAACTACAAGATGAAGTAAATGAATTAAAGAATATAATTAAACAAGCAAGTTCTATGGTTCCACCACCTATGAAATAGATGTTACCACAGAATATGTAGAATGTAATGAAAGAGGTTGATCAATAAGGTCAACCTTTTTTTATTTTAAGACTGTGTAAGAAGAGCTATTACATAATTAAAGGGATTGTAAGCAATTAGCCATAAAATGCCGCTATGAGCTTTAAAATGCGTTTTAGAATGTATTAACGTTAATTATAAATAATATGTCACTTAATAACTTAATTGATAATATATTACTAATAGCGCGCAATAGTAATATTACTGAATCTGAACATCTATCTAGACATTAGATTGAAATGTGGATCAAGAGTTATAGGGCTATGCTAATTAAACAAGCTATAGACAAAGGCTATGATATTGATGAAGCATATAAGACTACTCTTGGACCTATTCATTTAGATAGAGAGGAAACAGTACCAGGTAAGTTTATATATGTTGGCGATAGAGAATTGCCAACTTTAATTGGTTTTAAGAATAGACCCGGTGTAGTAGCTATACGAGATATGTTTGGTAATTTAATTTAGTTAGGTAGTTATACTAAAGCTAAATTACAAAGATACAGAAAAGCTACTTGTAAAGACTATATTGCTTGGGTTAGAGGTAATAAAATATATGTAGAAGGAGATTCTAATTAGTTAGAGTATATAGAAGTAGATGTAATTGCAGAAGATCCTACAGAGGAGAAAGCTTGTTATAATCCAGATAGTGATTATCCAATACCAGCATCTATGATACCTACTATTACTTAGATGATACTTGAGAAAGAATTAAAGATATTAGTAACACAACCTAGTGATGTTACTAATGATTCCAAGGACGATACTTAGAATAGATATAGTAAATGAGAGAAAGAGTAAAATACAGACGTAAGAGTTATACTGTTGCTGACTTCTACACAAACTATAAGAAGAGTATTGATCCTAATACATAGTATGATGTAGATTTAAAAACTTATAAAGCAATAGTAACTGATTACTTTAAATACATACGAGATGAAATAATGTACAATTGCAAAGAATTCAAACTCCCATGCAGATTAGGTACATTACAAGTAATCAAACATTAGCCAAAAGAATTCTCTGGTAAGAGTTTAAGATGGGATTGGAAATCAACAAAGGAAACTGGAGAACCGGTATACTTACTTAACGAGCATAGTGGTTACTTCAAATATAGATTTCACTGGTCTAAAAAGAATTGTTTACTAACTAATAAAGGTAAATATTAGTTCATAGCTTCAAGAGAAAACAAACGCACACTCGCTCAAATTATTTTTAATAAGTTAAAGGATTATCCAGAATTATGATAAACAATAGAATGATTAGCTCTAAGACTGTTCTAGCAAAGGTCATTGCGGATTTAGACTTAAAAGAGGATCAGATTAAAATTTCTGATATTCGTGAGTGGATTTGCGAAGGAATGTTAAAAATTGGGGCTATACAACAATATGAACACAAAGTAGCGGTACTACCAGTTAATTGTCATTAGGCAGCATTACCATGTGACCTATATAAACTTGGATAGGTTGCTTTTTCATTTTAGAATAATGGTGGTTGGCTACCTATGCGAAAAGCTACTTCTAGCTTTGGGGTTCAACACGATACTTGTATTGATAGACCCTGTATGTTGATACCTGATGCTGGTCTAATACCATTAGTAAAGAATATGTTTAATTTAGTATCTGATAGAGAAGCTTTAGATAAGCTTAATTCAGATTCTAATATGCGTAATACTTTAAGTGCATTAGTAAACTAGTATACTGTAGCAAGTCCAGCTAACAGATATGTCAATGGAAAGTATGCTCATACAGATACTACAATGTACAGTTGTGATTTATAGTATATGACAAAACCGGGTTATATTATGACTAATATACCAAATGGTTTTGTTAAAATAGAATACTATGCCATATTCACCGATAGTGAAGGTATGCCAATGATACCAGATATGGAATCATATAAGGAAGCCTTACTTTGGTATGTTACATTGAAACTTATGTATCCTAAGAAATTAAAGGGTCAAATATCTCAATAGGATTACATGGAAATGAAAACTAGTTGGAATTATTATTGTAAACAAGCTTACGGTGAAGCTATGGCTCCCGGTGTAGATGAAATGGAGAGCATTAAAAATTCTTGGTTGAAGTTATATCCTGAAATTGATGATCACGATACCTTCTTTTCAACTAGTGGAGATGAACAAATATTATATAATTAGAGTAGATAATTATGATTAGTAATACAGCTCAAATAAACACGTTTACAGCAGGTATGGATACAGATACGGATGTCAACTTATTACCAAATAATAAGTATAGATATGCGTAGGATGTTCGTATCGTTACTGATGATAGAGGAACTGCGGGTGTACTATAGAGTGTAGAGGGAGCTAAGAAATATAACTTTGGCATTAAAGGTACTGAAGAGATTATAGGTACGGCTACTGTGAATGATATTGCTGTCGTAATTACTAAACTAATAGATGGTTATAACAAAGTATATCGTATAGAGAATTTTAATTCTCCTAACTTAGTTAGTACAGTAGTATTACAAGGTAAGTTACATTTATGTGAAGATGCTGACTCTAATCAGTTAAGTATAGTACTTAACTATGAAACAGTATCAAACATTAAAGTTTACTTTACTGATGGTCAATCTTCTATCAAAGTAATCAATATAATGAGTGATAAGTATATTAAGTATCCTGGGGTTGATAATCCGTTAGTAGATGCAGATGGCAATATACTTAATCCTAATAGTATTGATATCATTCCTAATGCAGTATTACCACCATTTGAAATAAAAGAAATAGTATCTGGTAACTTTCAAGCTGGTATGGTTCAATACTGTTATAGATTGTATAATAAACATTCTCAACAGACTTCTATGTCTAGTTTGAGTAATATGGTACATTTAGATTCTTCATCTATTAGTGCTTCACTTATCAATCATAAAGGTTCTCAGAAAGGATCTTATACTGGTAAGGGATGTACCATTAGAGCAGATCTTAGTACAAAAGACTTTGACAGATGTACTATTATACGTATCTTTTATGAAGATAATAATGCTACTCCTATTTATTCTATAATAGACGATATTGAGATAGATACTACATTAGACCATATTAGTTATACTGATACTGGTAGTAATGTATTAAGTACTATGTCATAGGAAGAATTTAATGCATTTACAAGTTATGCATTTGTATGTAATAGCCTAACCTCTATGTAGAATAGATTGTTCGCATCTAATATCACAGAAACTTCTTGGGTTCCTATGATAGAAGACAACGGACAATTGGTAGAGTATGACGCAAGAGCATATAGAGCTAACTCTAATAATTATGTTAGGCTTGAAACTGCTAATCCAGATGAATATGAGTATTTCTCCATTACTAACTATGAAGCAATGCGTAACATACCTAAGCAACATGATTGTATTAATCCATACAATGCTGCTAGGTCAAGTTTTGCTACACCTACAGAATATGTATATGGAGCAGATAATAAGCTTGGTGGTAATGGTCTTAATATATCTTATAGTTTCATTAGTACTGAATTAACGGAAACATACTCTCCACTATAGGGTTCAGGTTTAGCAAATAATGTAGGTCTTGATGCATCTAGCGAGTATATTAATACAATGCCCATATATGAACTCAACGGTAGTCAGATAACTTCAAAGAGTATATATTCAGCTAGCAGACAGAAGAACTATGCAGATCCTATTATAGCTTCACTATTTAGAAGTTATCAACGAGATGAAGTATACCGTTTTGGTATAGTATTCTATAATAGCAAAGCTATTCCATCTCCTGTACTTTGGATTGGGGATATCAGAATGCCTAACTATAATACAGCACCTATTACAACTCAATATGGTGATAATTGGTATTCTAAACCAATGGGTATTAAGTTCACAGTAAAGAACTTTCCTATTGATGCAGTATCTTATGAAATAGTAAGATGTGATAGAACAGAAGAAGATAGAACTATTGTAACTCAAGGTGTTGTTACTCCTATATATAATTATCAAATTATCGAAACTCACGATACTGGGGAAATTGGTAGAGGAGAATCTGGTAAAGATACTAATGAGTATAGACCTATGCCATTCTTACATACTAAGCGTAGAGATATGATCGTTGGTAGAAGAAATTCTGGAGCTACAAAAAAATCATCAGTGATAGATGCAGATTATATTACTGATAATTATTGGAGATTTATATCTCCCGAAGTATGTTTTAATGGGGAAAAAATGGAATCTATGTTTAAGGATAATATATATCTTAGACAAGAGTAGGTTCTATTATCAGATTTTAGTACCAGTGGATTAAATGGTTCTTATACCAATAAATGGAATTGGGTTGGTATGAATAATACTGCTTACGACTTAGCTAATAATACTACTATAGATACTACGAATGGTAGAAAAGATACCTACGTAACAACAGAGAATGATAGTTCTGCCGATTCTGCTACTCAAGAGTTTTACATAGGACAAAATGATAAATGTTGTGCCTACATATAGAAATTTTATTGGAGAGCTAACTCAAAGTTTTTAGGCAAAGAACAATCAATAACAGATGCTAAGTATCCTGCTATTATCCCATATAATGCAGTACAAACTGGTGGAGTAAAAGCATATAAAGCTAATATAGGTAATATATCTTATTCCAACTGGACTGCCAGTGAATTTAAATACGGAAATAAAGATACAGATATTATTACATATGGACCAGCAGGACCTTGTCTTATACTGTAGATATCTGATGATGATATAGGTTCTATTGAACCGATATCCTTCTATCGTGATCAATAGCTAACTGATTATTGTGCACTTACTGTAGTAAATGCTAAAAGACCGGTAATACCTTATAATGGTAATACTTACTCTGCAAGAACTAGTTCTACGTACATACCAGTAGGAGCATATGGCGATAAAGCCCATTCTACCGTATATGCATTCGGTGGAGATACTTATATTGGTATACTTGACTATCCTGCACAGATGATATTTCAAAGAAACGCTTCTACAGGAGATGATTCATGGGCAGAAAGAAAGCGCTACTTTGGAGCATATATTCCATTAGAGAGTACTATTAATCTAAAGCTTTCTATGGGTGAAATGACAAATAGAACCTACAGTTCTGCAATGAATACTGTAGATGCATATATGCAGATAGAACCTGTATAGATGGGTACATATCATAGTCAAAGTAAACCATTCTATTTATACAATGATGCTTATTCATCTAATCCAGATGGTAAGATGTTTAGTGCTGAAGGACTGTACAGTGAATCTAATGTAACATCATCAAATAGAGTATATGTATCATAGGCTAAGACTACTAATGAAAATGTAGATAACTGGTCTGTATTTAAACCAGCTGACTATATAGATGTAGATTATCAGTATGGACAGATAACCAATATACGTGGTATAGCTAATAGGTTATATTTCTGGTAGAATAATGCATTTGGTATACTGTCTGTTAATGAACGCTCATTGATATAGGATAACAATATCGGTCAATTAGTATTAGGTACTGGTGGTATACTTGATAGATACGATTATATTAGTACTCTAAATGGTACTGAAGTAATCAATGATAGAAGTATAACTAACTCTGATAAAGGTATTTATTGGTATGATTCTAATAAGAATGAGATTTGTAGATATTCAGGTGGTGGAATAAGCATTATATCTAAGGACTGTAATGTACAAACTTATATGAACAATATGTTTGAATAGAAGACTAAAGGAGCTAACTCGTTGTATGACAAGACATATGATGAAGTATGGTTCAGATTGTATAATAAGTCTTTAATATATAATGAACGATTAAATGTATTTACATCTCTATATACATTTGAACCAGATTTTACGTTACCGTTCAAAGATAAGGTTGTTACAATAAAAGATAATGACTTCTATATTATTAACTCCTTAGATATTGATGGATTTGGTGATACAGATAAAGATATCAAAGTATAGACAGTAGTAAATAAAGATGCTTAGTATACTAAGGTATTTGACAATATAGCATTACAAGGAGAATTTATAGCTCCTAATAATGAAACACTCAGATAGAATGTATTAAGTGGAGTAAAGTTTACTACTAAACATCAGACTGCTACTAGAAGTGGAGATGATTTAAACTTTGACTATCGTGAAGATACTTATAGATTACCTGTTCCTAGATAGGATACTTTTGAAGAAGATACAAGTATGTCATTCCCAGCTAGAATGAGAGGTAAATATATGATATGTGATTATTCATTTAGATCAGATAAGGACTATACTTTTTAGATGCCTTAGATAACAACTACTTATAGATATTCTAGAATTTAATATGAAAAAGAAAAGAAAGATTAAAGTACCTGCTGCAATATATGGACTTTCAAATAATGCAGAATTACAGTCTAGTATCACAAGAGGTATAGCTCCTAACGATCCTTCTCACTTAGCGTAGTCAATTCCTACTAAGGGAAATGGATTAGGAAATGTAATGGGAAATATAGGTGCTATAGCTTAGGCTATACCGGGAGCTATTAATACTTTATCTAGTCCATTTTAGACATCTACTGCAACTACTGGTGGGGAAGCAGCTATGTAGTCTATAGCTGGTATAGGTGAGGGATTAGCTAGTGGTGCTCAATTAGGTATGTCAATTGGTGGACCAATTGGTGGTGTTATAGGTGGTGCAGCTGGTGCAGTAACAGGATTAATTGGTAAAAAAGGTAAGGAAGCTTCTATGACTTCCTTTACTGATTATGATGAAG
>ENA-OUQW01003814-OUQW01003814.1-human-gut-metagenome-genome-assembly--contig:-NODE-3814-length-10426-cov-3.239707_pt1 | contig 10426 bp, 10 predicted proteins | sample MGYA00248464_ERZ548849 | MGnify/ENA primary metagenome ERZ548849 (study PRJEB26491, sample SAMN04978193) | human gut metagenome | host: Homo sapiens | study: EMG produced TPA metagenomics assembly of...
CGCTTCTTCCCGGATTTGCTCCGTAGTCGGACATAGCTTCGTTAATCGCTTTTCTTACGGATAAGGGTTTCGGAAAGGTGGTTGCACCGTTGTCAAAATATATCATAAGGTATCAACAGCGGCTGTTCCTTTGACAGCAATACCGTTACTCCTGATAATTTCCAATGCCCTTTCAAAATTTCCAGGGACATAAAGGCTGTATCCGCATGATTTTCGATTGAGGTGTATAGGAGTTCTTACAAGCCCTGATTTAATATTGTTTTTTAAAAGTAGGTTACGGCTCTTCATGGCAAGAGTTACCGAGCCGAATATTATTAAATTATTTTCCATAACTTCCACCCTTTGTTAAATCTTTGTGACATCTCAAAACAATATATCACACTACATATTATGAAAGTAGTCAAAGTTTGGACATAAAAGAAAGCACGGCTTTTATGCCGTGCTTAAAGGTGTTATTTTTCAGTTCATTTTTTCAGAAAGAAGGTTGCCCATGTTGTACATACCTGCTTTCTGATCTTTAAGAAATACTGCCGCATTAACAGCACCGACAGCGAAAACTTCTTTTGACTGAGCCTGATGAGAGATTGTTACGACCTCATCGTGACCTGCAAAGATAACTTCGTGTTCGCCTACAATTGTGCCGCCTCTTACGGAATGAATACCGATTTCGTTCTTTGAACGCTTTCTGCGGTAGCTGTGTCTGTCATAGACATACTGCGGATCTTCGTCAAGCTGTTCCGAAATTCCGTCTGCAATCATAAGAGCTGTTCCGCTCGGAGCGTCAAGCTTAAGATTATGATGCTTTTCAACGATTTCAATATCGAACTGGTTTCCGAGAATTTTTGCTGCCTCTTTTGAAAGCTCAATAAGAAGATTGATGCCGAGTGACATATTACCTGAATAGAAAACAGGAATTGTCTTTGCCGCATCTTCGATTTTTGCAATCTGATCTTTAGAAAAGCCTGTTGTGCAGATAACACAAGGTACTTTGTTATCAACTGCATACGAAAGCATACCGTCAAGAGCAGCAGGATTTGAAAAATCAATGATTACATCAGGTGTTTCGGTTGCCTCGTCAAAAGTCTTGAAAACATCAAAATCATAATTACTTTCACCGAATGCGTCAACACCGAACAAAACATTGCAATCCTCACGGCTCTGAACAGCCTGTGCCACAAAGCAGCCCATTTTACCATTACAACCGACTATTGCTGTATTTACCATTTTTATTCCCCTTTAAACTTCTTGAATTTTAAACGAATCAAGGGTTGATTATTTAACCTTCTTGCTTAAAAGGTCATACTTCTCCATGCAATCCTTGAGGTCATGGTAACCCTGAACGCTCATGGGTACGAGCGGAAGTCTGCATTCGCCTGCTTCATAGCCGAAGAGGTTCATGGCAGTCTTTACAGGGATCGGGTTAACATCGCTGAAGAGTATATGCATAAGCTCAAGATAGTGGAAGTTAAGCTTTTGTGCCTCTGCAAAGTCATTGTCAAGACAAAGCTGACAGATGTCATGCATTTCCTTGGGGCAGATGTTTGCGAATACAGAGATAACACCGAGAGCACCGAGTGACATGAAAGGAACAGTCTGGTCATCGTTACCTGAGTAGATGTCAAGATTGTCACCGCAAAGTGAACGGATGAGAGCAACCTGAGAGATGTCGCCGCTTGCCTCTTTTGCGGCAACGATGTTAGGATGCTTGCAAAGCTCCTGATAAGTCTTTGGTTTGATGTTACAGCCGGTTCTTGAAGGAACATTGTAAAGAATAATCGGAATATCAACCGAATCTGCAACAACGTTGAAGTGTCTTACAAGACCCTGCTGAGATGTTTTATTGTAGTAAGGAGTTACGCAGAGAAGTGCGTCAACGCCTGTGCTTGCGGCAGATTTTGAGAGCATAACGGCTGTTGAGGTATCGTTACTGCCTGTACCTGCAATAACAGGAATCCTGCCGTTTGTCTTTTCTGCAACGAAAGAAATTGTTTCGCAATGCTCTTTTTCCGAAAGAGTTGCAGCCTCACCTGTTGTACCGCATACAATAATTGCATCGGTACCGTTTTGAACATGAAATTCTACGAGATCGCCGAGAACATCGTAGTTTACGCTTCCGTCAGACTTCATAGGAGTGATAAGTGCAACACCTGAGCCTGTAAAAATGTGGTTAGACATAATTTACCTCCGTAAGTAATCAGTCCATGTAGCCCTCAGCACAAAGGAGCTCTGCAAGAAGAACTGCACCGCCTGCTGCGCCTCTTAATGTGTTGTGTGACATACAAACGAACTTATAATCATATTGAGTATCAGGTCTTAATCTGCCAACCGATACTGCCATACCGTTTTCAAGATTTCTTTCAGATTTAATCTGCGGACGGTCGGGTTCTGTGAAGTAGTGGAGAAAATGCTTTGGCGCACTCGGAAGATCAAGCTCCTGTGCTCTGCCGCTGTAGTTTGACCAAATGTCAATAATTTCTTCGACAGTAGGTTTCTTTACGCCGTCCTTAAATGACATAAATACAGCTGCTGTGTGACCGTCTGATACGGGAACACGGATGCACTGTGATGTGATTGAAATATCATCGGTTTTAACAATCTTGTCGCCTTCAATCTTACCCCAAATTTTAAGCGGCTCCTGCTCTGACTTCTCTTCCTCACCGCCGATGTAAGGAATAACATTATCTACCATTTCAGGCCATGTCTTAAATGTTTTGCCTGCACCTGAAATTGCCTGATATGTGCAGGCAAGAACCTTGTCAACGCCGAGTGCCTTTAAAGGATGAATTGCAGGAACATAGCTCTGAAGTGAGCAATTGGACTTAACTGCAACAAAGCCTCTTTTTGTGCCGAGACGCTTTCTCTGAGCGTCAATAATCTTAATGTGATCGGCGTTAATTTCAGGAATAACCATAGGAACATCATCTGTAAAACGATGAGCACTGTTGTTTGATACGATAGGACATTCAGCCTTTGCATATCTGTCTTCGAGATCACGGATTTCATCCTTCTTCATATTAACTGCGCAGAAACAGAAATCAACCTGTGATGCAACCTCTTCAACATTTTCAGCGTCAACAATAACCATATCCTTGTACTTCTCAGGAAGAGGAGCAGTCATATGCCATCTGCCTTCAACTGTTTCACCGTATGTTTTGCCTGCACTTCTCTTACTTGCAGCAAGAACAGTAACCTCAAACCACGGGTGATTCTCAAGAAGAAGTGTAAAACGCTGACCTACCATACCGGTAGCGCCGATAATACCGACTTTATACTTTTTCATAATAATTCCTCCGAATTAAACAAATTTTAAAAAAGCGGTTGCCTTATTCAAACAAATATTATATTATATGAAGAGATGTCTGAAAACACGACTGTTTGTCGATTATGCAAACTGCTCATAATAAGATAATATATCATTTTAAAAGGGTAATGTCAATTATTTTGAGAATTTTACAGGACAAATACTTGTGTTTTACAAAGATTTTTGACAGAACAGCTTTTAAAAAGCAATTTTAGTTCTTGAAAGGAAATAAAATGAAGACGAGTGATTTTTATTACGATTTGCCGAAAGAGCTTATCGCACAGACTCCGCTTGAACCGAGGGACAGTTCAAGATTGCTTGTGCTTGACAGAGAAAAACAAACTCTGGAGCATAAACATTTTTATGACATTATTGATTATCTTAACGAGGGTGACCTTCTTGTTGCCAACGATTCAAGAGTTTTGCCTGCAAGAATTTACGGTATCAAAGATGAAACAGGTGCAAGAGTTGAATTTCTGCTTCTAAAACAAATTGCAAACAATCGTTGGGAAACACTCTGCAAACCCGGCAAAAAAGCAAGAGTAGGCACAAAATTTTCGTTTGGCAACGGAATTTTGCGTGCAACAGTTGTTGATGTTAAGGATGACGGCAACAGAATAGTTGATTTTGACTGTGAAGAGAATTTTTTTACTACTCTTGACAAAATCGGTCAAATGCCTCTTCCCCCTTATATTACTGCCGAGCTTAAAGACAAGGAACGCTATCAGACGGTTTACAGCCATGAACTCGGTTCTGCGGCAGCTCCGACGGCAGGACTTCACTTTACAACCGAGCTTATGGACAGAATCAAGGCTAAGGGTGTAAAGATTGCGTATGTTACACTTCATGTGGGACTCGGTACATTCAGACCGGTTAAGGTTGACGATGTTACAAAGCATAAAATGCACAGCGAGCATTACGAAGTTCCCGAAGAAACCGCAAAGCTCATAAATGAAACTAAGAAAAACGGCGGACGGGTTATTGCAGTCGGCACAACATCCTGCAGAACGCTTGAAAGTGTTGCGGCAATGTACGGAGAAATCAAACCCTGCGAGGGATTTACGGATATTTTTATTTATCCCGGATTTGAATTTAAGGTGCTGGACGGACTTATTACTAACTTTCATCTTCCCGAAAGTACACTTATTATGCTTGTATCCGCTTTTGCGGGATATGATTTTATTATGAATGCATACAAAGAAGCTGTAAAGGAAAAGTACAGATTCTTCTCTTTCGGTGACGCTATGTTCATATCATAGGAGGATTTTACGGATTTATGTTTAAGGTAATTAAAAAGGAAGGCAGCGCAAGACGAGGCGAATTCGTTACGGTTCACGGTACGGTTCAGACTCCCGCCTTTATGAATGTTGCAACATGCGGTGCAATCAAGGGTGCTGTTTCTGCGCTTGATTTAAAGAATATAAAATGTCAGGTTCAGCTTTGCAACACCTATCATCTGCATCTTCGTCCGGGTGATGAAAAGGTTAAGCAAATGGGCGGACTTCACAAATTTACAAGGTGGAACGGTCCTATCCTTACCGACAGCGGCGGATTTCAGGTGTTCTCTCTTGCAAAGTTGAGAAATATTAAAGAAGAAGGCGTTTACTTCAATTCTCACATTGACGGCCGCAAAATTTTTATGGGACCTGAGGAGAGTATGAGAATCCAGTCAAATCTTGCATCCACAATTGCGATGGCATTTGACGAATGCGTTGAAAACCCTTCTCCATATGAATATACAAAAAACAGCGTTGAAAGAACCACAAGATGGCTTAAAAGATGCGTTACAGAGATGAAAAGGCTCAACAGTCTTGATGATACCATAAATAAAAACCAGATGCTGTTCGGTATAAATCAGGGCGGTATCTATGACGATTTGCGCGTCAATCATATGAAAGAAATTGCAGAGCTTAATCTTGACGGCTATGCAATCGGAGGTCTTGCCGTGGGTGAGCCTGCAGAAACGATGTACCATATCATTGAAGAGGTTGAGCCGTTTGCTCCGAAAGATAAAATCAGATATCTTATGGGAGTCGGAACTCCCGTGAATATTCTTGAAAGCGTTGCAAGAGGTGTTGATCTTTTTGACTGTGTTATGCCGAGCAGAAACGCAAGACACGGTCAGCTCTTCACTTGGGACGGAGTGCGTAACATCAATAATGCAAAATATGAAACAGATGAATCTCCGATTGACGAGCATTGTGACTGCCCTGTTTGCCGAAACTTTTCAAGGGCATACATAAGACATCTTCTCAAGAGCGGTGAGATGCTCGGAATGCGACTTGCTGTTTTGCACAACCTCTATTTTTACAATAATCTTATGGAAGTTATCAGAACTCAGCTTGATAACGGCACATATATGGAATTTTACGAGAAATATCGCAACATTTTAGGCGTGCGTATCTAATATTTTTTCAAAACAGAAAAAATACTTGCAAGATGTGATTAAAACTGATATAATCAATACATTGTATGAAAGGAATGACGAAAATGACAAACTTTATACCTGTAGTTGCAGAAGCAAGTGCAAGCGGCGGAAATCAGTCATCAAGTATGATTTTTATGATTCTCTTCTATGTTGCTATTTTTGCAGCTCTCTATTTCTTCCTCATCAGACCTAACTCAAAGAAGAAAAAAGAAGAAGCTCAGCTTCGTAACTCTCTTGAGATCGGTGATGAAATTACAACAATCGGCGGAATTATGGGCAGAGTAGTTGCCATTAAGGACGACGAGGACGCTATCATCATTGAAACAGGCTCCGACAGAGTTAAGATGAAGTTTAAAAAGTGGTGTATTTCTACTGTTGACACAGTTAAGGAACAGTCACAGCAGGCAGGTCAGCCTGAAAAGAAAGGCTTCTTCGGTTTTGGCAAGAAGAAAGATTCTGACGAAACTAAAGCTACAAAAGAATAACTTTTTGAATGAATGTTCTTTCCCCCGAATATATTTGTAACAGAATATATTCGGGGGTTGTTTTATGTTTGATAAAAAACTACTTGCAAAGGCTGTTTTGTTTTCATCAGTATGCGGAATACTCATACTGGTAATTTTGATGTGTTTGCTTGCAGCCGTGATGATGTCATCGGGAGTAATTTCTGTTGATATACTTGATTACTGCACGGTCGGCATGGTCGGTGTTGCAACGCTGATGTCGGGAATAATATCATCAAGAATTACAGGAAGTGCAGGACTTGCCGTGGGTTCGCTGACAGGATTTTTTATTTTTCTTGTCATAACATCTATTGCATTGATTTTTAACGGTGAGCCTATAACGATACTAACCCTACTAAAACTGATGTTATCTGTTTTGGGAGGAGGAATAGGCGGAATTATCGGAGTCAACAAAAAGGAAAAAATAAAAATCAGATAAGATCGAGTAAGATATTTTACTGAAATTATGTTTTCGGCAGTTCGTTTAGGCGGACTGCTGTTTTTATGTCGGATTTAATTACAAATTAGAATTATTTTTTAAAAAATTGAAATATCTATGGTAAAACAGCTCGTAATATGGTACAATAATCCGGAGAATGAGATAGTGAGGGTTAATGACCTTGATTTAGATATAATATGTAATATGAAAAATAAGGAAATATTTAAGGAGTGTTAGTATGGCAAAAACGATTAAATTGCCGGCAGATTTAAGGGATTGGAAGGTTACTTCATTTGTTGGGGAAGACAACGGCTGTGAAGTTTACAAGGTATCAAGAAAGATTGATAAAAATACTGCTCAAAATGCGATTCTCAGACACGCATTTGTCGGCAAAAGCAATTATACCGATGAACGTGCCGAGTATTTTACCGAAGAGGCTGATTTTATTGAATCGGTTAAGGATCTTGACGGTGTTTCAAACTATCTGGATGTTTATGTTCAGGATAATCAGAACAAAAAAACCTGTGATTTGTACATATTTACAGAAGAACTCACAAGTCTTGAAGAACTTATGAAAACCAAAACTTTCGCTGAGGATGAAGTTGTTGATTTTGGTATTCAGATGAGTGAAATGCTTGAAACTTTGGAAGCAAAGAATATTTTTCACGGTAATATTTCGCCAAAGAATATTTTTGTAACTGCTGACGGAAGGTATAAAATCGGCGGATTTACAGATTTTGAAGGCAAGATTGCGGATACCTCATTTGTTGCACCTGAGGTTTACAAGCAGGAAAATGTTGACTATACAACAGATATTTATTCTGTCGGAATAATTATGTATGCAATGTGCAACGGCGGTAAAATTCCGTTTGAAAGTGATTCATGCGACAGAAAGAATGCCTGTGAAGAAAGATTTTCTGGCAAGGCTGTTACCGCTCCGTCTGAGGGTGACGAAAAACTCAAGAGTGTTATTGTAATTGCATGTCAGCCGAATAATGCAAACCGCTGGAAGAATGCAGGCAACATTAAAAATGCTCTCACATCTATCAAGGCTGAAATAGGTACATCCTCCCCTGTTCCGAATCCCGATGTTGTTGTTCCGGAAAACACGGATTTTGACGGAAATGTATTTGAAGAATATGATTATGATGAATTTGAGGATACAGAGCCGACTGAATCGCAGGATAATTTTGACGATAAGGATGAGGTTCAGACAGTTGAGGACGCTGTTCTTGATAATGAATTTAAAGGCGGCGAACAGCTTGGCATTGCCGAAGTTTTAGCCGGTGAAGGATCCCTGCCTGTTGACGGTAATGCTCCTGTAGATTCAGATGAAGTCAGTGAGTCTGATGCTGATGAAAACGGCGGATTTGAGGTTGTTGATGTGACAGATGCAGTTGATGAGCCTGAAAATTCCGAGGTTAAAACTGACGAAGTATCAGAAGAAAAACAGCCTGAATTTGAAGATATCAGTTCCGTATCAAGTGAAGATGACAAGAAAGAACAAACTGTTACAGATAAAAAAGCTGAAGAATTTGAAGATGTTTCAAGCAACAGCGAAGTAGCTCCGGAAGTTCTTCCTCCTGTTACAAGCGTTGAAGTGTTTGACGATTACTCCGGTGCAGATCATAAAAATGTTCTTACAAGCAATGAATCAAGCAAGGACTACGGTGATTTCTTTGAGGACGAGCCGTCTGTTAAGCGTACTGACAATAAAACTGACGATACTAAAAAAATTGAAGAAAAAAACGACTTTGACGATAACAGCTTTGAAGATAATGACAATGAATTCGGATATGCAGATGAAGAAGATAATAAAGAAAATGTAAAGAAAAAGAAGAATAAATTTATCATTATTCTTTGTGCCGTTGTAATTGCCGCCGCACTCGGATTTATCGGTTTCTGCGTTTATAACGGCTTGTCAAATTCATCTACTGACAATAAAGCTACTACAGCCGAAACTGCAACATCTGCCGAAGTAACCACACAGGCGCCGAGTACGGCGATGCCTACTACAACGGAACAGGTTACAACATCTTCTTCATATAACAATGTTGTTCCTGTTGTCGGTTACGGTTACAGTTACGGCAAGAAGCTTCTTGAACAGGCTGGCTTTACCGTTGAAATTTCTGACTATGAATACAGTTATGATTATCCGGAAGGATATATTATCTCCCAGACTCCGGAAGGTGACACAAGCGCAAGTACGGGTACAGTTGTTAAACTTGTTATCTCAAGCGGACAGATTCAGAGAGAAACAGAAGCTCCTGCAACACAGGCTCAGCAGTCATCAAATAGTCAGAACAGCTCATCGGGCAATTCAAATTCACAGTCATCAAGCAATACAAACACTAATAATAACGGCGGATTTATCTTCCCTAACAGCGATTCTTCATATCTCAGCAACGCACAGGTAAGCGCTTTGAGTGATGACGACTTACAGCTTGCAATTAATGAGATTTATGCAAGACGAGGCAGAATTTTTATGGACGCAAGCCTTAATGCATACTTTAACTCGCAGTCATGGTATGAGGGCAAATATACACCCGAAGAATTTGAGAAGAATGTTAAATTTAATACTTACGAACAGAAGAATCTTCAGCTTTTGATTAACGAAAGAAGATCAAGAAAGTGATTTTTAAACAAGAAAGATAATGCAGAGGAGTTATTATGAAAGATAAAATATTAAACGCACTAAAAAGCAAGACCTTCTTTGCTTTGGCAATTAATATTGTTATTATGGCTTTGATTATAGTTGTTACTGCATTTTCCTATGACAGTGCTGATGATTTTTACAATTCTTTATATATCTGTCAGTATCATAACTATTACAATAATGATATTAACTACATTTTTGCGACAATTACCGGTTCATTGCAGTACATTCTTTTGAATTTCAACTGTTTTGTACTTTTTCAAATTCTTCTCTCCTGTGCCGCTTTTTCTTCTGTTACATTTGTTTTTGCCGATAAATTCGGAAAGCACAAGGCTTTCATATTCACTCTTGTGCTGAATATTTTGTTTTCATTTGACCATTATTCAAACATTTTAAGCAGTAAAACTGCCGCTTTGCTGCTTACGGCAGGGTTTCTGATGGCACTTAATGCAATCAGAAATAAAAGGTACTCTCTCCCGTTTTGGATTGGTGTACTTGAAGTTATATTCGGAACATTTTTATGTTTTAAATATTTCTTTGTGGGACTTGCATTTTTCATTGCATTCTTCATCGGCGATATGATTGCAAAAAGAAAGTACAAGTTGCCGTTCAGAAAATTTTTCTGGTATTTCAGACCTTTTGTGCTTGTATTTGTCTTTATTGTTCTTGTCGGCTGCGGTCTTGAATATTATTCATATTCGGTCAATAATGCAAATGCAGAAACTTCGGGGCTGTACAGATACAGCGTCCTTGCCGATAAGACCGATGATAATGCTTTTCCAAACTATTCCGATTACCGTGAGGAGCTTAATTCGGTCGGAATAAATTCGGCAAATGAGTATGAACTTTTTGTTGACGGATATTATGATGAAAACAATGGACTGAATACTGCTGCCCTTGAAAAGGTTGCAGATATTCAAAAACGGGAAAATCCGTATAATTTTTTTGATAATGCGGGTGCATTGTTTTCAGATGCATGGGGACATATTATAAATTTTGATTCATATCTTATTGCTTTTGCGGTAATACTTGCCATTATGGTTGTTTTTGTTACCGTTCAGAAAAAAAGATTTGCCTTCTTCCCTGCTTTGTATTTTGC
>ENA-OUQW01003820-OUQW01003820.1-human-gut-metagenome-genome-assembly--contig:-NODE-3820-length-10410-cov-2.763882_pt1 | contig 10410 bp, 9 predicted proteins | sample MGYA00248464_ERZ548849 | MGnify/ENA primary metagenome ERZ548849 (study PRJEB26491, sample SAMN04978193) | human gut metagenome | host: Homo sapiens | study: EMG produced TPA metagenomics assembly of...
AAATGCCCTTTTCAAAGGGAACAACCAGAAATCCGGCCACATTCTGCAGAGGTGCTGAAGTTGTTCCGGAAGCTGCGGTAGCAACAATACAGCTTCCACAGAAAAGTGTCATGATTACCAGAAGATGTTTGCTTTTTAAGTTAAAATGAAAACGCACTTTTTTTCGAATGTTTTTCATTACATATGCCCCTTTACAGTTTTTTCTGCTTTACAGGCTGCGCCCATCTACGCAGTTCTCTGTCACGAATAATTTTTTCCAGACCATGTACAGCAGAAGTTTCATATAAGTCAGAAAGATTAAAAGCAAATCCCGTATAGCTAGCCAGATAGTTGTCAATATACGGAAGCCGTGTGCTTCCACCGGTCAGATAAATGCCTTCTTTTGCTATATGATAGGTAATCTGAGGTGGTGTACGTTCCAGAAATGTTTTCATTTCTGCGGCAATCTGATTTACACAATTGGTAATTCCCAGGTTCACCACATAAGCGGAAACGACTTCTTCTCTTGGAAGTCCGGAGACACTGTCAATTCCTACTACCTTCCGGGCTTCTTTTTTCTGGTCATTGAGTCTTCCCATAACGATTTTCAGACGCTTTGCTGTACGCGTTCCGATCTGAAGATTATAATGTTTACGGATCTCACTGCAGATGGATTCATTCATCTGTCGGCCGCCCACAGGAATTTTCCGGCTGATAATAATTTTTCCACCTGTTATAATCGAAAACTCAGTACTCTGTGCGCCAATATTAACAACCATGCTGCCTTCTTCTTTTTCAAGATCAATTCCCATGGCTACAGCATCAGCAATGGGAGATTCCACCATAAAAACTCTGTTTTTTCGAAGCCAGTGTCCATTAACCAGGTGATAATAAGCACGTTTTTCAATTGCGGTCATATCAAGGGGTACAGCAAAATACATATCTGCACCAAGACCGGAAGTATGATCAATTTTTTTCATCATACTGTAAAGCACAATTTCCTGCAATTCCAGATTGGCAAGCATTCCAAAAGCCATAGGTGAATCCACAGAAATATCTGCAGGTGCTTTTTCAAACATTTCATAAGCTTCGTTTCCGACTGCCAGAATGCGCCGGCCTCTGTAGGCTACCATATTTTTTTCTATGTAGCTTTTATTTCTGAAAAATGAATAGACTTTTACAGAGCTGCTCCCCAGGTCTACTCCGTAATTATTTCTAAAAAGCATAAATCTGCCCCTTCACTTAGTGTACTCATCAAAAATCCCTTTTTCACGGAAACTGATATACCTGTGATCACCGATAATGATATGATCCAGAAGATGGATCCCGAGAAGTTCTCCAGACTGATAAATTCTGCTGGTAACTTCCAGATCTGCCTGGCTTGGGGACGGGTCTCCGCCTGGATGGTTGTGCACAAGAATGAGATTGACTGCATGATATTTTACTGCTTCTACAAAAACTTCTCTTGGCGTGATCAGCGTGGCGTTAGCAGTGCCACGACTCAAAAGATGTTCTCCTGTGAGATGATTGTGTCCGTCCAACATCATACAGTACAATAATTCCTGTTCTTCGTGACGAAGCTGTTCCATATAATATTTTGCAATCGTGACAGGATGCTGAAAAGACAGTTCCGGTTTCGCAGCGGCGGTGGCCATACGTTTGGAAAGCTCCCCGATGCATTTCAGTTGTATGGCTTTTACCTTGCCGATCCCATGGATCTTCATCAGTTCCGGTACAGAAGCATGAAACAGTCCAAGAAGTCCCGAATGCCCTGTCTGTTCCGATAAATTAAGGATTTTATCTGCCAGTGCCAGAGAACTTAATCCCTGTACGCCACAGCGCAGGATCACGGCAAGAAGCTCTCGATCGCTTAAAGACTGTTCTCCCTCCCGAAGACATTTTTCATACGGACGCTGATAATCTGGCATTTCCATTATAGTATCTTTCATATGATTTCCCTTTTCGCTCTCGAAGAAGGGTATGCAAAATTGCAGAAGTTATTTTAGCATAAAAAAGCAGGGATGTACACTCTATCCCGGAAATTTCCACTTTTTTCACATTTTGTTTATAGGCAAGGCATAAACGGAAGCTACTGCTTCTGCCACTTTAATTCCGTCCATTGCTGCGGATGTGATGCCTCCGGCGTAACCGGCACCCTCCCCGCAGGGGTAGATTCCTTCTATATTAGAAGTGAGTTTTTTTGGTTCCCGCACGATCCGGACAGGAGAAGAAGTACGGCTTTCCACTCCTTCCAGCAATGCATCCGGACGGTCAAAACCGGAAAGTTTTTTTCCAAAAGCATGAATTCCGGCTTCAATGGAATCGCCGATCTCTTTCGGGAAAATGCTGCGGACATCGGTGAGTGTATAGGCTCCTTTGATACAGGGGGTTACATCTCCAAGTTCGGTACTTTTCTGATGAGCGCAGTAATCTTTAAAAAGCTGTACCGGAACTTTTCCATTTCCGGCTTCCCAGGCTGCACGCTCCAGTTTTCGCTGCAGAGCGATCCCGCCGAGAACTCCTTCCTCCGGAAAATCGGAAGGATTTACGGTAACGATGATAGCACTGTTGGCGTTACGGCTGTCACGTGCCTGATAACTCATACCATTTACTGCCAACATGCCTTCCTCAGATGATGCGTTTACCACATAGCCCCCAGGACACATGCAGAAGGAATAAACGCCACGTCCGTTTTCCAGTGTATGGGTAACCTTGTAGCTGGCTGCACCCAGACGGTCATTTTCCGGTTCTCCGTAAAGATCCTGATTAATCATGGTCTGGGGATGTTCCACGCGTACTCCTACTGCAAAAGATTTTGGCTCCATGGAAAGATTGTGCTTGTTCAGCATGGCAAAAGTATCTCTGGCACTGTGGCCGGGAGCAAGAACGCAGATTTCTGCCGGTATTTCTTCTTTTTCATTGACAACGACTGCCATAAGCTTCTGGTCACGGATCACCAGATCGGTCACTGTAGAACGGAAACGGAATTCCCCGCCCATTTTTTCAATCTGATAGCGCATAAACTGAACGATTCCTACAAGTTGGTCCGTACCAAGATGAGGTTTCTGCTGGTAAAGGATTTCAGATGGAGCCCCTGCTTCCACAAATCTGGAAAGAACTTCTTTTCCTCTTCCATAGGTGTCTTTTACCAGCGTATTCAGCTTTCCATCGGAAAAAGTTCCCGCACCGCCCTCTCCGAACTGTACATTGGAATTCGCGTCCAGGATGCCGTTTTTCCAGAAGTTTTCCACGGTTTCCTGACGTTTGTCTGCTTCTTCTCCCCGTTCCAGTACCAATGGACAGTATCCGGCTTTTGCCAGATACCAGGCGCAGAATAATCCGGCCGGTCCGCTTCCGATCACTACTGGCCGGTGAGATAATGTTTCAGAACCAGGTGTCGGAAAATGATATTCCTTCTCAGCGGTTAACATAATATTTTTATCGTGAACCTTTTTGAGGATGCGGGATTCGTTATCCAGTTTAATATCTACGGTATAGACAAATTTTTTGTCTTCTTTATGCCGGGCATCCAGAGACTGTTTTCGGATCTCATAGGTGAACGGCTGATTTCCAAGACGAAGTGTTTTCGCTATTTTTCTGTGAAGCTGCTCTTCTGTATGAGTGATGGGAAGCTTCAACTGTGTGATCCGGATCATTGTTATTCCTCCTTTGCTGCCCAGATACCGGCGGTAGCTCCACTTGACCATGCCCACTGCAGGTTGTATCCACCGCAGGTGCCGTCAATATCAAGGAGTTCTCCGGCAAAATAAAGGCCTTTGTGAAGTCGGGATTCCATGGTTTTGCTGTGAACTTCAGTAGTATCTACGCCGCCTGAACAAACCTGCGCCTGTTCAAAAGAAAGGCCGTCTTTTACCGGAAGGCGAAAATCGGTGATCCCACGAATCAGATCCTTCTGTGCACATAAAACACGGATCAGTTTTTCCGGAAAAAGCCCGATAAGAAGTTCTTTTTCTGTTTTATAAGGACAGTCTGCTTTTCTCTGTTCCAGGTATTCTTCCAGTTCTTTTGGGTTCAGTTCCGGGAAAAAATTTATGGAAAGCTCTGCGCTTTTGTTTTCGTGAACAGCTCGGATGGCGTAGCGGGAAATCTGAAATACCGGGATCCCGGATACACCGTAATCGGTAAGCTGCAGTTCTCCCTGCTGGGAGACTTCCGGTGTGCCGTCTATATAAAGGGTTATTTTACCTTCTGTCCGCACACCACTCCAGCCGGAAAAAGAATTTCCCTTACATTTCAAAGCTGTCAGCGCCGGAAGTGGTTCGATCAGATGATGACCAAGGCTCTTTGCGATTTCGTATCCACTTTCACTGGAACCTGCAACGGAAGAGGCACGGGAACCATTTGCAAGGATCACGGCATCACCACTGTAGGTCCATCCGTCCGTATGGATCTTCCACTGTCCGTCTGCAAAAGACACGCCGGTAACGGTCTGATTGGTTTTCAGTTTTACTTTCAGGCTGCGTGCTTTCATGGTAAGAACATCTACCACGCTCTGCGCCTGGCTGCTACGGGGATAGATCCATCCATCGCGGTCTGTGGTACAGATTCCCAGTTCCTGAAAGAATTTCAGAGTTTTTTCCACAGGAAACTGTGCCAGGGCATCTTTGACAAATTCTGGATGAGATCCCCGGTAAGCGTTTTCATCCTGGTTCAGGTTTGTCATATTACAGCGCCCATTTCCGGTAGCACAGATTTTTCTGCCGGGATGGTCATTCTGTTCCAGAACCGTAACCGCTGCTCCGTTTATGGCTGCCTGAATAGCCGCCATAAGACCGGAAGCACCTGCTCCTATGACAAAGACCTGCTTTTTTAAGTCCGGTCCTTCGGATTTTTTCATAATTTCACAAGTTCCTTATCAACCATATACTGAAGAGATTTCAGGATTCCAAGTTTTGCATGCTCCCAGGTAAGACCACCCTGGAAATAAACAGCATAAGGTGGTTTCATAGGACCATCAGCAGAAAGCTCAATGGAAGAGCCCTGGATAAAAGCACCTGCAGCCATGATAACCTGGCTGTCATAACCTGGCATATCCCACGGTTCCGGTGTTACAAAACTGTCTACCGGAGCGGCCGCCTGAATTCCCTGACAGAATGCCACAAGACCTTCCGGTGTTCCAAGGGTGACTGCCTGGATGATATCCTGACGTGGTTCTGTACTGTTCGGTACTACCGGGAAACCAAGTTTTTCGTAAATGTTTGCCGCAAAAACAGCGCCTTTTAAAGCTCCTTTGGTAACCATCGGTGCAAGGAAAAATCCCTGGTACAGAGAACGGTTTACACCAAGAGTTGCACCGACTTCCATGCCCAGTCCCGGACAGGTCATACGGTAGGAAGCATTTTCCACACAGTCTTTTCTTCCTGCGATATATCCGCCGATGGGGGCAAGGCCACCGCCTGGATTTTTGATCAGGGAACCCACCATGATATCCGCACCTACATCACTTGGCTCGATGGTATCTACGAACTCTCCGTAGCAGTTATCTACCATACAGATCACATCCGGTTTGATTTTCTTTACAAAAGCGATCAGCTCACCGATCTGTTTTACAGAGAAAGAAGGACGGGTCTGATAGCCTTTGGAACGCTGAATGGTTACCAGTTTTGTTTTTTCATTGACTGCTTTTCTGATGTTTTCGTAATCAAAAGTGCCATCCTCAAGAAGATTTACCTGACGGTATTTTACACCATATTCTGCAAGAGAACCATTGGACGTACGGATTCCGATGACTTCTTCCAGGGTATCATATGGTTTTCCCACAGGGGAAAGAAGCTCATCGCCCGGGCGTAAGTTTCCAAATAATGCAATGGCAAGTGCGTGGGTTCCGCAGGTGATCTGCGGGCGGACCAGGCAGGCTTCTGTGTGGAACGTATCCGCATAGACCTGCTCCAGGGTTTCACGGCCAAGGTCATTGTAGCCATAACCGGAGGAAGCTCCGAAACATGCCTCACTGACACGGTTTTTCTGCATGGCATGGATAACCTTCATCTGGTTGTACTCTGCAGTTTTATCAAATTTTTCAAAACGTTCTTTCAGGGAATCTTCTACAGTTTTACCAAAATCGTAAACCGCGGAAGAAATTCCAAGCTGTGCATATAATTCTTTCATGATCATTTTTCCTTTTTTATTTTATTTGGCAGGCAGGATTCCCTTTTCCCTGCATACAGAAAGCATGTAGGAAAGGATCCTGCTGTCATCGTAATCAAAGTTACCTTTATCTACCCAGGTTACCTCGCCTTCTCTTCGGAACCAGGTAAGCTGGCGTTTGGCAAAATGTCTGGTGTCACGTTTCAGGATGCGGATGGCTTCCTCGTAAGAGTATTCTCCGTCCATCCAGTCCAGGATTTCTTTATAGCCCAGACCCTGCATGGAAACCATTCCTCTGTGACAGCCCATTTCGCGGAGTTTTTTTACTTCTTCCACCAGTCCGTTTTTCAGCATTTCATCCACTCTTGTGTCAATGCGTTCGTAGAGAAGGGGACGAGGGGCGTTCAGGACAAAATAGGCCAGGGCATAGGGGCTGGTATGCTCCTTCTGCTCTTCATTATGTTCGGAGATCCGGGTACCGTTCTGTTTATAAAATTCCAGGGCACGGATCACACGCTTGACATTGTTCTCATGGATGTCCTGGGCTGACTTGGGATCAACCTGTGCAAGCATATCATGAAGAAATGAAGGGCCTTTTTGTTCTGCCAGCTCTTCCAGCTCCCTGCGGTAATGGTCATCCTGGTTGGAACTGGTAAAATCAATATCTCTGGTTATGGACTGAATATAAAATCCGGTGCCACCTACTAGGATTGGGATCCGGCCTTTGGTGTAAATTTTATCCATAGCTTCTTTTGCCATCTGCTGAAAAAGAACGATATTAAAATCTTCTGTGGGCTCCAGTACATCCACCAGGTGATGGGGAACTCCATCCATTTCTTCCGGTGTGATCTTGGCGGAACCGATATCCATGTGGCGGTAAACCTGCATGGAATCTGCAGAAATGATCTCTCCGTTTACTGCTTTTGCAAGGGCAATGGAAAGTTTTGTTTTCCCCACGGCAGTAGGTCCGGTAAGGACGATAAGAGGTTTTTTCATAGATTTTCTCCGTTTATGATAGGTATCTTACACGATACGTTTAAATTTTTTTTCAATCTCTGTCTTACTCATGGCAATGATGGTTGGCCTTCCATGAGGACAGTTATATGGATTTTCCAGTGTCAAAAGTTCATCGATCAGCTTGTCTGCTTCCTGAGGTGACATGGAATGATTGCCTTTTACAGCAGCTTTGCAGGCCATAGTTGCAAGCCTTGCGGTAAACAGTTCAAATGCATCTTTGGAGCCATCTGCGTTAAGATGGTCCAGCATTTCCAGGAACAGCTCTTCCTCTGTCATTCCCAGAAGACTGGATGGCACTGCACTGATACTGTACTCTCTTCCGCCAAAAGGCTCGATCTCAAAACCGAAATCCCGGAAATACTTTTCGTTTGCTTTCAGAAGATTTTCTTCCTCAAGGCTAAGTGAAACGATCAGCGGCGGGCTTACATACTGGGACTGGATGTTCTGGGACTGAAACAGCTTTACGAATCGCTCATAATATACTTTTTCATGGGCCGCATGCTGGTCAATGATATAAAAATTATCTTCGAACTGTACCAGCCAGTAGGTGTCAAACAGCTGTCCGATCAGCCTGTGGCGGCTTCTGGATTCCGGGGCAAGAAGCCGTTCTTCGAAAAGTTCCAGCTGTTTTGGCGTTTCCTGTTCCAGGGATTTGATCGGCTCGCTGTTTATCTCAGGAGATGTCGATTCGGCAGGTTTTTCAGATATCACTTCTGGATCCGCTGTTTCTACAGCGGAATTCTCTTTTCTTCCGTCTTTCAGCGTTCCGGAAAACATTTCCTCTTCTTCTTTTGTAAAGGGCTGCGATCCATATACGGGATTTTCCTGCAGGGAATCCACATGCCTGTATTTATCAGTAGAAGAATCTGAAGAACTGTGAGCTGTTTTTGCTGAGCCATAGGAGACTGTACTATTTGCCGGCTTACTGTAAGGCACAGATGTAACCGGGGATGTATGTACTTCAGAAGCTGGTGGTGTAATATGGGAAGATATATTTGCGGTCCGGTTCTGGTGGCCGTACATCTCCTGCCGCCGTTTTACCTCAAAAGGCTCCGGAACATTTCCTGGCTTCATCTGCTCGTTGTGTGATGTCGGTTCGTCTTTTCCAACAGATACCTGCGGAATCAGTTCTCTGTGGGTTACAGCCTTGCGGACAGTTTCATAAATGGCTGTATAAACTTCCGTCTCTCTGGCAAAACGCACTTCTCTTTTTGCTGGATGCACATTGACATCCAGGTCATTGCCATCCATTTCAATCCGGAGGGAAACAAACGGAAATTTATGCTGCATGACAAAGCCTTTATATCCATCCTCAATAGCCTTGGTAATGATCTTGTTTTTTACATACCGGCCATTGATATAATAATTTTCAAAAGTACGGTTTCCTCTGGAAATCTCCGGCTTTCCTACAAATCCCTCGATCTTCATGAAATCATTTTCGTAGGAAACTTCCAGAAGCGCTTTGGCGATATCCCGTCCGTAAACACTGTAGATCACATCTTTTACACTGTAGTTTCCGGAACTTGACAGTTTCACCTGACGGTTCTGAATATATTTAAAGGAAATTTCCGGATGTGAAAGTGCCAGCTGTTCCATCAAAGTGTTGATGTAACCGGCTTCTGTCATGTCGGATTTCAGAAATTTGCTTCTTGCAGGTGTGTTGTAAAAAAGATTCCGGATCAGGAAGGTGGTTCCTTCCGGTGCGCCCATCTCCTCCAGAGACTGTTCTTTTCCTCCTTCGATCACATAGCGGGTACCGCTGATCCCGGAAGGAGTCTTTGTGATCAGCTCCACCTGGGAGACGGCGGCAATACTGGAAAGGGCCTCGCCACGAAAGCCCAGGGAGGCGATGTGTGTCAGGTCTTCTACTTTTTCAATCTTGCTTGTAGCATGTCGGAGAAAAGCAAGAGGAACCTGTTCTGCTTCCATTCCGGAACCGTTATCTGTGATTCGGATCAGCTTTTTTCCGCCATCTGTGATCTCTACTGTGATGGCGGTAGCTCCTGCGTCAATAGCGTTTTCCACAAGTTCTTTTACAACAGAAGAAGGCCGCTCCACAACTTCACCTGCTGCGATCTTATCAATGGTATTTTGGTCTAAAACTGCAATTTTTCTCAAGGGATCACCACCGGTTCTTTATTTTGTTCTGCAGGTTATAGAGAATATTCAAAGCTTCCATAGGAGTCAGATTGCCAATCTCCAGGCCTTTGATCTCTTCAATGATATCATTATCCTGCACCGTGTCAAAGAGTGACATCTGTGCCATATCCACCTGGTCATAGGTGATCTTCTGCTTTTTCTTCGGGGCAGTCAGATCTTTTACCGCTCCACATTTTATCTGGGATTTTAAATAGTCCGTCATTTCAATCTGACCATCACACTCATAATTGCCTAAATCTTTCATTTCCTCTCAAAGGAACCCGGCGCGCCTTTTATCCGGATAGGTTCCGGCTCCTTTCTACTCGTTTTATTTCTTCATCTGGTATCCGATCTCGTCCGACAGGACTTCAATCAGATCATCGTCTGCAAACAATCCTAAATAAAAACTGTTGATGTGATTCTGCATCAGATCCATAAATTCCTTTAGTTTCTTTTCACTGAACCGGTACTGTTTTCTCAGCACCATAAGCACCACTGTCAGATAGGACAGATAACCGGTTCGTACACCAAATGCCATCTGGTGCATCTGGCTCTGCGTTCTGATCTTAACTGCACCTGCAAGTTTTGCTTTTTCCTTTTCCGGGATCTTCCTTGCACATTCCTGTAGATCTATATGTGTATGCGCTTTCAGATCACTTATGTTCTTAAACACATCCTCTGTGCTTATCTTACAGCCGTTATCATATGCCGCCATTCCCTTTGCGAAATTCCTAAGTCTGACCTTTCCAAACTGAAATCTGTCATACAGCAGGAAAAACGTGATATTCCGCAGGGTGAACTGTACATTTCCGATGATATCCCTTTGTTCCATCTGGATCTTTGTCGTTTTATGTATCGCATCCAGTTCTTCCCTGCTATATCCTAACGGCTGCATCGGCTTTTTCTTTTTCCGTAATGCGTTGCTCATACATCCCCCTTTCCTGTTTCTGCCCACCACAGCATCCTAACACTGCCACAAGTTCCTTGTACTCCCTCTCAAGCGGGCGGATCTTATCTTCCAGTATCTCCAGCCGTCTGGTCACGGCTTTTGCATACTGCCTGTCAGTCATTTCCTGTACAGAAGTCTTTTTCGTCCGTCCCTCAATCGGTATCCTGACTTTTTCACCTGCGGCTGTTAAAATATCGATCACGGTCCTGCGTTCGACT
>ENA-OUQW01003822-OUQW01003822.1-human-gut-metagenome-genome-assembly--contig:-NODE-3822-length-10405-cov-3.461932_pt1 | contig 10405 bp, 13 predicted proteins | sample MGYA00248464_ERZ548849 | MGnify/ENA primary metagenome ERZ548849 (study PRJEB26491, sample SAMN04978193) | human gut metagenome | host: Homo sapiens | study: EMG produced TPA metagenomics assembly of...
CCTATAATCTGCATGATACGTTTCTGTATCTCTCCGCTTATGTACACGCTTTGACGGTTGCAGATTGTTCGCTTTTGGAGATACACCGCTTTGTAGTTCTCCTGTTTTTGCTGTAATGACTGTTTTACTTCTTCCATACTTTCAATTTTTAAAGGTTTATAAATAAGTTGATTGATTTCTGATACCGATTGAAAGAAAGCCAGCCAGTTTTATAGCTATATAATTTTATCTTTAAATAGCTTTCAATCATAGTTTAAAGCCATTTCCAAAGATTGTTCGGTTGTCTTATATATTGCTTTCATTCAATCAATTTCAGGCAAAGAAAGGGGTAAAAACAGACGCTTTAAAAAATAGGGTTACTTTGACCGTTTGTGTCGTTATTTGGCGTAGTGGGCTATATTTCAAAGACAATTTGCTGTCTGTAATTTTGTAAACGATAAACAGACAGAAGAAGAAGCCGAACCGCTTGCTTTGGCAATCCGACGAAAGGAGGATTTTTATGTTCATTAGAACATAGCAAGTTGTGTTTTGAGGTCCGCTATTCGCTTTTTGCACCTCAAAACCTTGCCACCTGATAAGGTGGTTTGGTTTACTCCGAAGTCGTAAACCTTGTAAAAATTATGATTATGGAACAGAAAAAGAAGTATCAACACAATGGAGGGCGCAAGCCTAAACTTGACCCACGAACACACCGCTATTCGTTCAATTTGGACGATGTAGAAAACGCCAAATTCCTGTCATTCTTTGATAGGTCAGGCTACACTATCAAAGCGCATTTTATTAAGAATTGCATTTTCGGTAAGTCATTTAAGGTTACGGTCAGGGATAAAAGTAAGGTTGATTATTACATTCAGCTAACACAGTTCTATTCACAATTCAGAAGTATAGGGCAGAATTATAATCAGGTAGTGAAAGAACTTCATTCCAATTTTTCAGAGAAGAAAGCACTTGCTTTACTTTACAGACTGGAACAATGTACTTTGGAATTGATAAAGACTAATGAAATGATAGTACTTTTAAGCAGACGGTTTGAACAGTCTTACCAAAGAGAGGGGACAATATCGGCAGAGGAATAAAAACGGCTTGCCAAAAAAGAAAAATCCCGAAGTTGCCACGTGTACAACTTCGGGATAGTTTCTTTCTTATTTGTCCGTTCCGTGTTCTTTTTCAAACTTTCGGAGCGTACCTACATCAAACCTTTCCTTTATGAACTCTCGCACATCAGAAGCCCGATAATAGGCTTTTCCGCTAATCATCATAAAGGATAGTATTTTTTTGCTTCGTAATCTCTGCAATGTTCGGGTACTTACTTTGAACAACAGGCATAAGTCCTGATTATCCAAAAGTTTATCGCCCGGCATTACTTCGGGATTGGTTTGCAAACTCTTCACGTCTTTTCCTACTTCTTCCAGTTTATCAAGTAGTTTTTGCATCCAGTCTTTGAACTCGTAATTATCTACATACATATTTGCTTCATTTTTCAAGTTATACATAAATGATTACCAATCGATTGATGAAGCAAAGTTCTGAAAATGGAAGCAAAGAAATTACAGGGTAGTATATGCTACCTCGTATAAATTTATGCTAAACACCTGATTATCTATACCCTTTATTTTCGTGTTCTTTGCGGATAAGGTTTGCCAGTTCATTAAGGAACTCTGTTAGTTTGGCTGGCTTTCGCTTGATGACATCCATGTACTTTTGATGATAATCACCTAATTTAATGTTAAAGAGCCATTCAAAGGCTTTTCCTAAGTCCGTCAGGTGAACAGGTTTTTCATTTTGATATATTATACGTTTTGACAGGAATAAGCCGCTGACTATTTCCATGATGTTGATAAGGCTTGTTTTGTCTGCTAAATGGAGAGGGGAAAGGGATAGTTTATTTGCGTGTTGCTCGAATTGTTCGGGGTATTTGATATGCAAATTCACTATGCGTACTTCTGTTTTGATTAGTTCTATTGCTTCATCAATCAAATGCAAATAGGGTATTTTTTTCTTGCTCAAACCGCACACGATACGATTTAAGCCGATGTAAGCCGAAAGAAAAATAACGTAATAAAACGCTGTAATCCTGTTCGTTGATACTAAAATCGGCTAAATGGGTAGCCAGTTCTTCAATAGCTTCTGTAAATTCGGATGCAGAAACTTTACGCTGTGAGTATTCCGATAATAATCGGAAGAATCTCTGTTCCAACAAATTATTCATTATGGGAATTATAGAAAGAAGTCCTACCAACGTGGTAGAACTTCCTTTTTTAATAAGTTATTTATTTACAAACTGAAAATCATATTCATTATATCTGTTACCAATATTAGGATATTTTTTTAAAAGCAGTTGTATATTAGAAACATCTTCCGTTGATAGATTTACATCTACCGCTTTTGCATTTTCTTCTAAATACTTAATCCGTTTAGTTCCCGGAATAGGAATTATATTTTCACTTTGTGCCAATATCCAAGCTAAGGCAAGTTGGGCTGGGGTTATTCCTTTGCTTTCTGCTATTTCTGCAATTTCAATAGCCAGTTTTTGATTATTTTCCCAATATTTACCGTTATAACGTGGCAAATGCTTGCGGAAATCATGTTCTTCCAACGCATTTACGTTGATAGTATTTGTTACTAAACCTCTGCCTAACGGTGAAAATGGAACTAAAGTTACACCTAATTCTTTTGTTAATGGCAGAATCTCTTTTTCGACATCATGTGTTAATAAAGAATATTCACTTTCAACCGCAGATATAGGATGAACATTACAAGCTCTTTTCAGTGATTCGGAAGAACATTCGCTTAGTCCCAAATAGCGTACTTTACCCTCTTTTACTAACTCTGCCATAGCTTCAACTGTTTCTTCGATTGGTATTGTGGGGTCAATCCGATGCGCATAATACAAGTCTATAGTTTCGATATTTAATCTTTTCAGGCTGTTCTCTACAGCTTGTTTTACATATCTTGGAGAAGCATCCACATAACTATCACCACCAACGAACACGCTACCTTGACTATTGCGTAAGCGAAAACCAAATTTTGTTGCAATGAAAACCTGATTTCTTTTTTCTGCTAATACTTTGGATAGCAATTCTTCATTAGCACCATTTCCATACACATCCGCAGTATCCCAAAAATTAATGCCAAGTTCTAAAGCACGATGCAATGTCTTAATGCTTTCTTTTTCGTCGGCTACTCCATACGCAGCACTCATTCCCATACAACCCAATCCGATAGCGGATAGGTTTACTTCTGTTTTGCCTAATTTTCTGTACTTCATTATTTATATTTTTTAGTCGGTACAAAATTAGGTAATGGAAATATGGCTGGTTAACACTATTCAAAGCATCATTTGCACAAATCAAATAATTGTTGTTCTCTAATTTCGCTTGGCGATTTTCCTGTGTGCTTACGATAGAATTTACTGAAATAGGCCATATTTTCAAATCCCAAGCTATAAGCAATTTCTGAAATAGAAAAATTACTATGTAATAAATACTGGGTACATTCTTTGATTATTCTTTCCGCAATCATTGTAGAGGTAGTTTTTCCAGTAGTATCTTTTACCACTTTATTTAAATGATTAACGTGTATAGACAAACGGTTTGCATAATCGGCAGGAGTGCGCAAACTTAATACTGAATGTGGATAATCAACAGGAAATTGTCTATCCAATAATTCTATAAATAATTCGGTAATACGTTGCGAAGCATTCGGATGTGATTCATATTTATTAGACTCCTGCATTTTTAAAGCTGTATGTATCAACAAATGAAGATAACAACGTAAAACATCATGTTTGTTTGCATAGTCTGACTGGTTTTCTTCCTGCATTTTTGTGTATATATCCATGACTTTGGCAACTTGTGCGTCATTCAAGAAGAAAACCTTATCTCCAGTAACTTTGAATAATGGTGTATTAGCCAAAGAGCCATTCTTTTCTTCTGACTGAACAAACTGCTCATTGAATATGCAGAACATACCTTTCTGTTCTTCACTAATTGATTCCCAAGCATAAGGGACTAAAGGATTAGAAAATAACATAGCAGGACGATTTACTAAAATCCATTTATCTGCATAATATAGTTTTCCCACACCAATAATCAATGTGACTTTATAAAAATCTCTATAACTGAATTGTACTGTCCCAAAATTACATTGTCGGGAAAGAACATTGAAATATGGTTTCTCCTTAGAGTAAGTTGTACCCAGTTGAGGGTCACAACGCTGGATTCTTTTATAGAACTGTGGAATACTTTCGGACATAATATTCAATATTGTATCGTTAGAGTCCTATAATATTTTTAATTTTTTGTATATTCTCAATGGTTAGATTATCATTATTACATTTAGGACATAATATTGCTTCTGTTTCAAAAAAGAATTCATAATCATCCCGTTTTAGAAAGTACTTATTTTTACAGATAGGACAGGTAAATCGTATTTTCTTATTGAATAATATGAAAATAGAATCTTTTTTTGTGCGAAGATAACTCTCTGTAAATAAGGAAAAACCTATTGTTCTTCTTAGCCTTTTTACAATGCTTAAGTTTTGATTATCGGTGTCTTTTAATATTGAGAATATCAACTTGTCAATAATATCTACTGCATATATAAGTATATATGGGACTACCCAATAATACTGTTTGTAATATAGAGCAAAATCTTCTTCTTGAGAAAAAACAAAATTAAAATTTTGTGGTTCTGTTCGATAATTCTTATCTTTAGTAACAATATGTAAAGCATGATTAGAAATCCCATTAATCCCATATTCGCATAATTTGTTATAACGTAAATCGTGAACAAAATCAGCGTCAAATAAAGGATTTGTTAGGCAATCTACTGCATTCTTAATAACATCCACTTTGTTTATATTTTTACTACTTGGGTCATACGTTTCCACAGTATCTGAATGAAAAAATCTATATATAAAATCAGAACGATTATATAGTAACTGTTCTAATATTAGTAATTCATCTGTAAAGGGTTTACGAATTAATGCATAGGCAACTGTTATTTTTCCTCTTTTTGCACAATATAAAGATTCAAAAACAAAATTGATAAAATCCGACGTTATAGAAAGTATTATATGTTTAGTCAAGATTAATTCTAAATCTTTGTTTTTATTATTCCATGTAAGCCAGTCGATTGCATGAATTTTATTCTTATTCAGTTCGTCCATTCCAGTCTCGCTTCCATCTAAAATTGACTCTGTATGATATAAGTCCTGATAATTTTTTTCTTTATATATTTCCGTTAATTGGTCATATATTACAGCACAAATATCTTGAATTCTATGATAGCATTTAGGCAAGAAAATTTGCTCGTTGGGAGTAATTGCTAATACTGGGGCTGTTTTTTCTGGTTTCATAGGCTATAGATGTTTATAGACAAAGATACAAATAATGAAATGGCATACAATATTCATCTAAAACTATTTTTCTGAAAATAATGATGTCTTTGCATTTTTGTTGTATCTTTGCCCTAACTCAAACAACCACCGCAACACCAAGCAATCTAAAGAATTGCACACGTGGGGTTATTAGTGGGAGAAAGAATTAAGAGCTTGCTAAGATATTGAGTACTTGAAGAATAAAACTAAGGTTCATCTTCCGTACGCACCGCAAAGGATAATTAAGAACAGATATTTAGCACTGATATTCAATATATTAGTGCTTTTTTTATGTTCTTACCTTTGCTACACTTTTAAAAATGGTGTGCATAATATGCGACCAATTATTAGTAACCCGTGCGACCAATCCATGCGTAACATTCATATATTCTAACCACCTGAACTAATGAATGTTATATATTGGTTACTTTTTAAATATTGTACCTTTACTTTTCGTGTCTCCGACACATAATATTCAGCTTCAAATTTGAATTCATAAGAACGTTTGATTTACTAACAATTAAATTAAATGTTATAAATACGTTTGCGGTTTCTTTTTTAGTCAGACCTTCCAAAGCTAACAAAGCAGGTGAATCCCCTATTGAATTAAGTTTGTGTATTAATTCGGAAAGAACTTATATCAATCTTCCAAGAAAGGTTAAACCTTCCCTGTTCGATTGCAAGAAGCAGGTTATTAAAGGAAGAAGTGCGGAAGCAAAGGAATTGAATGAGTTTTTAAGTCTGATGAAGTCAAAGGTATATGAAGCCCAAACCAAACTTATTGAAATGGATATTCCCGTTACCTGTACCAATATGAAGGATATGATGAACGGTAAGATTGTAAAGAAGTAATATATGCTGTTGGAACTATACAGGGAGCACAACAAAGAATTCTTGGAACAAACAGGCAAAACGGTACGGATGCCAAGTTACATTAAGCACCTGACAGCCTACAACCATTTGCAGGATTACATCAAACTGAAATGTAACGGACGTGAAGATATATTCTTATCTGAAGTTAATTCTTCTTTTGTAAACGGGTTCTTCACCTATCTTCTAACCAAGATGCAGAACAACAGTGCGATTGGTGACTGAAGATTACACTATACTTTCTATTATAGACCTGAATACACATCAATTGGTGTATCAGAACAGGTGGAACAAAATGGATTATAACGCCATTACTAAAGCAGTTGCAGCACAATTAATGAAATGGAATCCTGTTGATACTTGGATTGAGACTAACAGTATTGGTGATTTCTTCTTTGATAGTTTGAAAGAGAAGTACGAAGGTAAACTTTCTTCATTCTATACTTTGAATAAGAACAAACAGCAGATAATTGAAAATCTGATAGTTGACTTTGAAACTGAAGCTATCAAGATAATCAATTCAGAATCATTATTGAATGAACTTAAAACCTTTGGAATAGAGTTTTCAAAGAAGAATAGAAGTGTTGTATATCGAAGGATGTACGGTGCACATGATGATTGTGTTATGTCGCTTGCATTTACAAATGCTGCATATCACCAATATTATAAACGTTCTTCATTCAGTTATTATGTAGGCAATAAACACTAAGGACTATTTACACATTAAACTCACATGTAACTTACAAAAAAGGTGACTAATTAGTATTATTTGTTCATGTGTTGGACGTTCTATTTTTATTGTTGTATAGACAGGGGTACTTGTTGCAAAACTATATTCCCTTTGTATAATTGGGCTTGTAAAGCATATATGCCTATAAGTTGATAGCATATTTCATACCATATAGACCCTATTTTAAAACGATATAGTTTGTTTCCACCTTCAATATCATCAATAGTATTCGTTTTTATTAGTTCTGATACTCTTTGAACAAATTCTTCAATAGTTAAAATTTCACCTTCCATATATAATTTTTTATTATAATTTACCCACACACTTTATCAATCAGTAAGATGTGTGGGGTTTCTATTTTATTGGCTGTTATTCAAACCTAAAACATTAATCAAATTAGAATCAATACTTTTACCTTGCTTTGTTTTGTTAATGTAGTAAACAGCATTAAATATAGAATATAAGGATTGGATTGAATCTATATTATCACTTTCATATACAAGTTGTGGAACGTGATTTTCACCATATTTATTTACTTCAATATATTGTTCTACACTGTTGCACACTGAATTGTATCTTTCTTTTTTAATAAAACAATATTTGATATTATTGAAGTGTAGTACAAATGTACTTTCGGATAACTTTTCAAATGATGTGCACCTTTCAAGTATATCAGCATACTTTTTCAGTGATTTTATAATGTCTGTTTTATTGAAAAGTTGATGGGATACATATATTTCATGTAATTTTTCAAAAAGTTCATTAGCTTTAATTCTTGGTGGAGACAGTTTACCACCAATAATCCAAGCACTGCAAAGATAAGTATCAATAGTATTTCTATCAGTACCACATTTTAAATTGATATTCATACCTTGATGTTCTTCAAAATCAGAATAAACAATATACCAAGTTGAATTAACTTTGAATATTTGACCGTCTTTTGTTATTTCTGCAACACCCTGATTTATCAGTGTTTCCACTTTACTAATGAATGTATCAATTTCAATAAACGTTTTCTTATCTGCTTCCATAATATTCAGATTTTAGTTGTGATTGCCAAAGTTACATAAACTTATCTATTCTGAAAAGAAAAATGATAAAAAAGGAAGTAATTATAAGCAAGACACTTGAAACGGAAGGTGGTTATGTAAATGACCCTTCAGATAGCGGTGGCGAAACATATTGTGGTATTGCAAGAAATTCAAATCCTAATTGGAAAGGTTGGAAGATAGTTGATGCGTACAAGCCTTTGAAATGGAATCAAAAGATTCAGGATTCAGAATTAGAACAGTTAGTGATTGATGTTTATGATTCCAAATATTACCAATCAATCAGAGCGGATAGGATAGATTCAGATATGATAAGAATACATCTATATAATATGGGTGTTAATGCAGGAACAGGCTCAGCAGTGAAGATATTACAGAAAGCAATTAATAAGGTGTATGATGTGACAATTGCAACAGATGGTGTAATTGGAAACATTACCTTTACTTATGCCAATAATAAGTCCAAGTTGAATGAGTTGGTTAATGAGTTCATTAATCAACGAAGGCTATATTATCAGAATTTGGTAAAAAGAAAACTGACTAATCAAAAGTTTCTTAAAGGTTGGTTGAACAGGGTTAATATAATAACAGAATTTGTTGAAAGAAATAGTAAATAAAGCCTTCAGAATTATGTAGTTATAGGGAAATTTCGTACATTTGTGGTGTTGAAAAAAGTAGTTCTTTGAGTTCATCTTTTAATGCTAAATATTGTGTGCGAAATATGCGACCATATTTTAGTACCTTACTATTATTTAATAGTTAAGTGTCTAATTTATAGCGTTATAATTTAACGGGTTCGAGTCCCGTACGCACCGCTTAGTTATTTAAAGCTCTGATTTTTAACAAAATCAGGGCTTTTTTTATTTTTACCGAGCATGAACTTTGATAGTGGCTGATTCGGTGGTTTTAGGGGGGATATTAAGGCTTAATTTGTATTTAATGCTTTTTGGGTAACTACCATTTCATCTACTTTTTATATTATTACTTATCATGAAAGGAGTTCTATAGCTGTTCATTTTATAGTTTTACTCCTGTGATAGCATAAACCATAGGCAATTTATTGTTTAAGTGTTTTATTCGATATTTATCCTTATCAATTTGGATCGTATGTTTAAAACAGTTATATGGAGAATAATCATATTCTTCAAATCCTGTGAGGTGAATACCTGATCGAATAAGGTTATTAATGACCTCACTCAAGCTGTGAGTCCATGTGATAGTAGAGTATTTGATTTTAGCATTTCGGTTGGCATAACTTCCTTCCAATTGTTCGATGATTTCTGCTCCCTTAAAATAGCTATAATCAATAGAACTAAAATCGTCATCAAACATCCACACTACAGGATGGAACTCTACCATAATAAATTGTCCACCTAGTTTTAAAAAATGGGCTACAACTTTGGCCCACTCTTTCAAATCCGGCAACCATCCTATTACTCCGTAACTTGTGAAAACGATATCAAACTTATCATCTAAAACGTTTGGAAGTTCATATATATCCGAACAAATGAACTTGGTATCAATCTCTAACTCTTTTGCCATATTTTGAGCATAATAAATCGCATTATCTGATAAGTCTATACCTGTAGCTTTTGCACCTAATCGAGATAGTGAGATGGTGTCTTGACCAAAATGGCATTGCAAGTGGAGGATAGATTTACCTTTAATCTCCCCTAATAAATCAAGTTCAATATGTTTCAATGATGAATCCCCTTTCAAAAAGAGTGCATTATTGTAAAATTCACTTTTAATGTGAATGTCGGTTTTCAAGTTCCAAGCGGCTTTATTTATCTTCTTATAATCCTCCATCCTATTCCTCTAATTTTGTTACTATTTATAGGCAATTTATGTTCCTGACCCCATCTTTATACCTTATTCTATTCTGACTTGATACAAAAATAATGATAAGTTTTCTTTCAGCTCATATTCCAGATATATTTTGCTGTTTTAATTGGTGTCAAAGAGATAGAATAAAATGCTTTCTTAGGATAAAGATTAAGTTTATATCGCAAATATATATAATTATTGATAATCAATAGGTTATTGTGTAATATAAATATTTTGGGGCTCTATGTTTTTTCATTGTTCTTTGATTTAGTGGTTCGTTTTTTGTTAGAAGTAGAAGCCTTTCTCTAAAGTCTCAGCAGTCTCAACTACTTCAAACAGCATACGATCATTTATTGTGATCGTACCGCCTAAGCTTTGACCGATATTTTTCAATGATAAAAGTCAATCAATAAAACCCTCACCTCTTTACTTCATTTTCTGTTTTCATAACAATTGATAATTATTTCCGTTTTCATGTTTATGTAAGTTGTTGTATCTTATGAATAATCAATTTATTCCTCGGTGAGGAACGCCCCGTTTCTCGTAGAG
>ENA-OUQW01003831-OUQW01003831.1-human-gut-metagenome-genome-assembly--contig:-NODE-3831-length-10383-cov-6.359605_pt1 | contig 10383 bp, 7 predicted proteins | sample MGYA00248464_ERZ548849 | MGnify/ENA primary metagenome ERZ548849 (study PRJEB26491, sample SAMN04978193) | human gut metagenome | host: Homo sapiens | study: EMG produced TPA metagenomics assembly of...
CCGGTCAGGCATCCGGCCACGCGCGGAGCCTCCTCGTCGCTGATCTTCAAAATATTGCAGCGAGCCATCGACTCCTCCAGCACCTCCCGCGAGAAGAAATCCTGCCGCAGGTTGACGTCGAACACGCGCAGCGTCGGCCGCTCCCGGCGAATCACCCCGTCGAGAAACCGGACGACGGTAGCGTGCGACGCCGCGCTGCGCTGCGCCAGCGAACCGAAGCAGACCACATCGGTCCGGGCGGCCAGCCGGGCCAGCGCATCCGACCACGTCATTGCATCCCATGCGCCGGGCAGAATCTCGTAGGCGTTGACCCCGGCGGCATCCCGGCGTTTGTCGACGACGCCGGTAGGCAGCTCCCCGACGCGGCAAAGCCCGTCGCAAAGCCCGCGGGCCTCCAGTTCGGCCGACACCGCGCGGCCGCGCTCATCGTCCCCGACCGCGCTGACCACATGCACCTCCGCCGCATCCGGGCCGGAAATCAGCCGGGAGCACTTGAGGAAATGATCGGCGAAATTGGCCGGCGCGCCGCCGAAGGTATATTCGTCCGTCACGACATCGTGGTCGTAAAGCACCTCGCCCAGTCCGACGGCTACGATCTTGTCCGGATTCCCCATACCAGCAGGCGTTTTATTCCAGTTCCCAGTCCGTGCCGTCCTTGCGGTCCTTGACGCGGATGCCGGCGGCCGTGAGTCCGTCGCGGATGCGGTCCGAGGCGGCCCAGTCCTTCGCCGCGCGGGCTTTCAGGCGTTCGTCCAAAAGCATCTCGACCAGCGGCGTCACGTAGTCGCGCCCCGAAGCCGTCCCGGCGGCCTTCTCGTCGCGCAGGCCCAGGATGTCGAAAGCGTAGCGACGCACGGTAGCCGTCAGCGCCGCGAGGTCGGCGGCCGTGATCGTCTGCGAGCCGTCGGCCAGCTGGTTGATCGTACGCACCCAGTCGAACAGCGCCGAAATGACCATCGGCGAGTTCAGGTCGTCGTCCATCGCCTCGGCGCAGCGCGTCTCCAGCTCGGCGGGATCGACCGTCGAGACCTCCGCGGGTTTGATCTTCCCGAGCGTCTCGATGCCCTTCATCAGGCGGTCCAGCCCCTTCTCGGCGGCTTGCAGGGCCTCGTTCGAGAAATCGAGCGTCGAGCGGTAGTGGGCCTGGAGCACGAAGAAACGGATCGTCATAGGCGAATAGGCCTGCGAAAGCTTCGGGTGCGACCCGGTGAAGAACTCCTCCAGCGTGATGAAGTTGCCCAGCGACTTGCCCATCTTCTGCCCGTTGACCGTCATCATGTTGTTGTGCAGCCAGTAGCGGGCCGAATCGTGGCCCAGCGCGGCGGTCGACTGCGCGATCTCGCACTCGTGGTGCGGGAACATCAGGTCCATGCCGCCGCCGTGGATGTCGAAACGCTCCCCGAGGTAGCGCGTGGACATCGCCGAGCACTCCATGTGCCAGCCCGGGAAACCGTCGCCCCAGGGCGACGGCCACCGCATGATATGCTCGGGCGACGCCTTCTTCCACAGCGCGAAGTCGTAGGAGTGGCGTTTGTCCGACTGCCCGTCCAGCTCGCGCGTGTTGGCGACGATGTCGTCGAGGTTGCGCCCCGACAGCCTGCCGTAGTTGTATTTGGCGTTGTACTTCTCCACGTCGAAGTAGACCGACCCGTTCGCCTCGTAGGCATAGCCGTCGGCCAGAATCCTCTTCACGAACTCGATCTGCTCGATGATGTGTCCCGAGGCATAGGGTTCGATCGAGGGGGTCTCGACGTTGAGCGCGTCCATCGCCCGGTGGTAACGCTCCGTGTAGTAGTGCGCCACCTCCATCGGCTCCAGCTGTTCGAGCCGGGCCTTCTTGGCAATCTTGTCCTCGCCCTCGTCGGCGTCGTGCTCCAGATGGCCCACGTCGGTGATGTTGCGCACGTAGCGCACCTTGTAGCCCGAAGCCTTGAGGTAACGGAACAGCAGGTCGAACGTCACGGCGGGCCGGGCGTGGCCCAGATGCGGATCGCCGTAGACCGTGGGACCGCAGACATACATGCCCACGCGGCCCGGAACGAGCGGCTCGAAGACCTCCTTGCGGCGGGTGAGCGTATTGTAAAGTACGAGTTTGGAATCCATAATCGCAAATTAACGTTTTGAACGGGTAAAGGTACGAATTTTTACACGGAAACCGAAAAATAAATCGTACCTTTACGCCGATTATTATGAAATTTCAAGACTTACGACTCTCCGAGCCGCTGTTGCGCGCCATCGGAGAAAAGGGGTACACAGATCCCACCCCCATTCAGCAACAAGCCATTCCTCCCGTACTCGAAGGCCGCGACCTCCAGGGCTGCGCCCAGACCGGAACGGGCAAAACCGCAGCTTTCACGCTGCCGATGCTCCAACTTTTAGCCGCCGAACCGGCCCCCAAGGGACGCCGCCCGATCCGCGCCCTGGTGCTCACCCCGACGCGCGAACTGGCCATCCAGATCGACGAGTGCTGCCGCGACTACGCCCGCTACACCCCCATCCGCCACTGCGTGATCTTCGGCGGCGTCAACCAGCGTCCGCAGGTCGACGCGCTCCAGAAGGGCGTGGACCTGCTGGTGGCCACCCCGGGCCGCCTGCTCGACCTGATCGGGCAGGGTTACGTGACGCTCGACACGATCCGTTTCTTCGTGCTCGACGAGGCCGACCGCATGTTGGACATGGGCTTCATCCACGACATCCGCCGCATCCTGCCGCTGCTTCCCGAACGGCGTCAGACGCTCTTCTTCTCGGCCACGATGCCCGAGTCGATCGCCGCGCTGGCCGCGAAAATCCTCCGCAACCCGGTGCTGGTCACCGTCACGCCCCCGGCGTCGGTGGTCGAGACCATCGCGCAGACGGTCCATTTCGCCGAAAAAGCCGAAAAAAGCCAGCTGCTGATCGACCTGCTCTCGGCATCCGACGCCCAGCAGGTGCTCGTATTCTCGCGCACGAAGCACGGCGCCGACAAGCTGGCCAAAATCCTGAACCGGGCCGGCATCCGGTCGTGCGCCATCCACGGCAACAAGTCGCAGAACGCCCGCGTGAAGGCCATGAACGATTTCAAGTCGGGCGAGTGCCGGGTGATGATCGCCACCGACATCGCCGCCCGCGGCATCGACATCAGCGAGCTGTCCCATGTGTTCAACTACGACCTGCCCGAGGTGCCGGAGACCTATGTGCACCGCATTGGCCGCACGGCCCGTGCCGGAGCCGACGGCACCGCCGTCAGCTTCTGCGCCCCGGAGGAGCAGGAGTATCTGGCCGGCATCGAAAAGCTGAACCGCCGGAAGATCCCGGTGGTGTCCGGCCACCCGTGGGACGGCGTGCCCGCCCCGGTGCGCCCGGAGCCGCCCGTGCGCGGCAAAAAGCCCAAAGCTGCCCCCGAACAGGCCGGGAAGCAGCCGGAACAGCAGGCAAAGCCCGCGAAGGCGGCCGCCCCTGCAAAGCCTGAAAAAAAGGTTGCTGCCGTGCCCAAAGCGCAGGCAAAGCAGCCCGTAAAACTGGAAAAAGAGGAACGAACCATGGATGATCCCAAGCGTACTTCCGGCGGGCGCAGCAATGACCGCCGTTCCAACAATAACAACAACAGCCGCCCCCGCCGGGAGCAGAACGCCCCGGCCCGCGGCAGCAATGCCCAGCCCAAATTCGACCCGCACTTTGTGAGCGCCCCGGAGGCAACGCCGCTGCGCTCGGCCAGAAAGGCCCCGGCTGCTCCCGCTGCCCCGGCCATCAAGACCGCGCAGGGTGCTCAGGCCGTGCAGGGCCAGAATGCCCCGAACGGCGACCGCCGCAATGCAGGCCGCCGCAGCGACCGGAACACCCCGAACGACCGCAATGCCCGCCCGGCTGCAGCCGGTGGTGCAGGCCGTGCTCCGCGCAGTGAGCGCAATGAGCGCACCGGCAGCCCCCGCAGTGCCGCCGGCGGCGCAGGCCGCGCCCCCAAGGCCGACACCGGCCGCCGCAGCCGTCAGCCCGCTGCAAAGGACGAGGACCCGGGCCTTGTGCTCATCAGCCGCCGCCCGCCGCAGCAGAAGTTCACGAACTTTGAGGAGTACATGAACGCCCACGGCGGTGCCACCGCCCCCATTGAGGACCACAGCGACGAGGTATGAACCTGAACGAATTTGCCCCCTGGCAGTGCCCCCTGTGCGGCGCGCCGCTTGCCGGGGATGTGTCCCTGAAATGTGCCCGGAACCACAGCTTTGACCGTGCAAAAGAGGGCTACTGGCATCTGCTGCCGGTGCAGAGCATGCGCACCAAAGCCCCCGGAGACAGCAAAGAGATGGTGGCGGCTCGCCGCGCTTTCCTGAACGCCGGATATTACGGTATCTTCGGGCAGGCGGCGGGAGAGCTGTGCCTGGAATACGGCCAGCCTGCTGCCCCGGGTGCCGCACTGCATCTGCTGGATGCGGGCTGCGGCGAGGGCTGGTATGACCGCTGCATCGCGCAGCAGTTTGCCAAGGCAGGCAGGCCGCTGCAGCTGGCCGGGTTCGACATTGCCAAGCCTGCCGTGCGTCTGGCCGCCAAAGCACTGCCTGCCGCCCGGTACGCGGTGGCCTCCAGCTTCAGCCAGCCGGTGCGCACCGGCTGGGCCGACCTGCTGCTGAACTGCTTCTCGCCCTTTGCGCAGGAAGAGTTCCAGCGGGTATTGCGCCCCGGCGGACGCATGATCTATGTGGTGCCCGGCGCGGAACACCTCTACCAGATGAAGGCCGTGCTCTACGATACGCCTTACAAGAACTCGGTGCAGGAAGTTGCCTACCCGGGCTTCCGGGCCATCGGCGAGCGGGAAGTACAGGGCACCATCACGGTGCCCCACGACCAGCTGGAAGCGCTGTTCGCCATGACCCCCTATTACTGGAAAACGCCCCGCGACGGTGCGGCCCGTCTGGCCGCCCTGCCGGAGCTGACCACCGACATCGCATTCCGGTTTTTGCTGTTTGAGAAGCTGTGACCAAAAAGCTCCCCTGACCTGTGGTCAGGGGAGCTTTTTTCATGCGTGATATTCCATCCACTTGCCCTTCCAGGCGTAGAGGATCATGAGCCCGGCACCCAGTGCCCAGGACACCGGGTAGAGGATGAACACCCCTTCGATGCCGGAGAAGAGGGGCAGCACCCACTGGATCCACACGATGCGGAACAGGCACAAGGACACCAGCAGTACCACCATGGGCGGTACGCTGGCACCGGTGCCGCGTACCGCACCGGCCAGCCCGTGCAGGATGCTGAGCAGGAAATAGAAGGGGCAGAACCAGTGCATGGCGGCTTCGCCGAAGAATACCACGGTCTCGTCGTTGGTGAACAGGTGCATGATGGCGTCCTGCCCGAGCAGCAGCAAGGCACCGGTGGCCAGCGTGTACACGAGGCCCATGGCCAGGGTGACCCAGGTGCCTTTTTTTACCCGGTCCAGCCGGCCCGCGCCGTAGTTCTGGCCCACAAAGGTGGTGGCGGCCATGCTGATGCTGCTCACCGGCAGGATGTTGAAGCCGTCGATCTTCATGTAGGCGGCAAACCCGGCCATGGCGGCGGCACCGTAGCTGTTCACGCTGGCCTGCACCAGCACGTTGGAAAAGGAGATGACCATGTTCTGGATGCCGGTGGGCAGGCCCACCCGGATGATGCGGGCGGCCATTTTTTTGTGCAGGCGGATCTCGCGGGGGATCACCCGGCAGTCGTCGGTGGATTTTATCAGAAACCGCAGGCTCAGCACGCAGGACACCAGCTGGCTGATATCGGTGGCGATGGCGGCCCCCGCCACGCCCATGCGGAAGATCACGATGAACACCAGATCCAGCACGATGTTGGTCACCGAGGCCCATGCCAGATAGATGAGGGAGCGGCGGGAGTTTCCGGCGGCGTTCAGGATGCCGGCGGTCATGTTGTACACTACACTGAACAGCACACCGCCAAAATAGATGCGGATGTAGGTCACGGCATCCCCCAGCACCTCGGCGGGGGTATTCATGGCCACCAGCAGGGCCCGGCCGCAGGCGATGCCGCCCACAGTGAGCAGCAGGCCCATGATCACGGCGATGGCCAGCGAGGTGTGCACGGCCTCCTGGGCTTCCCGGTGGTCCTTGGCCCCCAGGAACTGCGACACCACCACGCCCGCGCCTACGGCCAGGCCCTGGCTGAAGCCGATGAGCAGATAGATGGGGGAACCGCTGGAGCCTACCGCCGCCAGGGCGTTGGCTCCCACAAAGTTGCCTACGATGATGCTGTCGGCGGTGTTGTACAGCTGCTGCAGCAGGTTGCCGAAGATCAGCGGCAGGGCGAACAGCAGCAGGCTCTTCACGATGCTGCCCTCGGTCATCAGATTGTTTTGGGATGGGGTTTTAACGGCGTTTGCCACGGGAGATCTCCTTTCGATGCAGTGGGTGAGAACTATCTTTTACCATAGCACAAAACCGGGCCGGACACAAGAGCAAAGGCCGCATGCTGCATAATTGCGGCACAGCGGCCCATACTCCCTGCAGAAAGGCAGGGGAGCAGGATGCATGCACAGCACGACCGGCACCGGGGGTGGAACCCCTTCTGGGCGGCACTGGGGGCGGCGCTTCTGGTGCTGGTGCCGCTGGTGGGCGGCACGGTCTTGCTCAGTCGGCAGCAGCTCAGCCGCCAGCTGCGGCAGGCGGCCCGGAGCCAGCAGGGCATTGCGGTGCAGCTCCCGCGGGAGAGCGACCGCCTGACCGTGCTGGTGTGCACGGCGGGGGAACAGCCGGGCTTTGTGCTGGCCTACCTGAACGCCAGCCAGAACGGTGTGCATCTGCTGGCGGTGCCCGCCGGGTTACAGGTGACCTTTGCGGACGAGGACGCGGCGCTGGCCGACTGCTACACGGCGGCGGGGCCGGCCCGCTGCCGACAGGCACTGATGGAGTGCCTGCCCCTGCCGGAGGATACCCGATACCTGGCGTTGTCGGAGGCCGTACTGGAGCGCATCACGGCCCGGTACGGGCCGGTGCGGGTGGGCTTTTCCGGGGCGATGACCGCCGGGGAGCTGGCCCGCTATGGCCGCGACAGCCGGGTGCAGGGACTTTCGGCGGCAGAAGCCCACGGCTTTCTGACCGGAATGGACGCGGACGCCGTTGTGCCGCAGGCCCACCGGGCCGCGGCGCGGGGCGCGGTGTGGGATGCTTTCTTCCGCCAGAACCTCGACCTGCTGCCCGGGGCCCTGCCGCAGGCGCTGCGGTCGGTGAGTGCTTCGCTGCTGACCGACCTGACCGCACTGGACCTTGACACACTGGACCGTACGCTGGAATTTCTGGCCAACAACGAAGCGCAGATCGAGACGCAGGTCCTGCCGGGCGACGAGCAGGCCGGGCGTTACACCCTCAACGAGGAGTCCCTTGCGGCGGTGCAGAGCTTTTTCAACGTTTCGCCCACCGACGGGCAGGCGTCATCCGCCAGCGAGCCGTAACCCAGCACAAAGGTGCCGGGGGCGGTGCTGCCGCTGCCGGTCAGGTCGTAGTCGCTGAGCAGGCTCAGCCGCACCCCCTGCGCCCTTGCTGCCGCGTGCAGGGCTGCATCCGGCGGGGCATTGCGCAGGTGTGCCAGCAGGTGCAGGCCGGTGTGCAGGCCGGTGAGGGGGAGTTCGCCGGGGGCAAAGGCAGCGGTCAGGGCAGCGGTCAGAGCGTCGCGGCGGGCCTTGTAGGCAACCCGCTCCCGGGCCAGATGCCGGGTGAAGTAGCCCCCGGTGATGAAGCGGGCCAGCGTCTGCTGCTCAAAGCGGCTCACGGTGCCGGAATACAGCCGGTATTTGGCGTGCCAGGCGGGCAGCAGATGTTCCGGCAGCACCATGTAGGCGATGCGGATGCCGGGGGCAAGGCTGCGGGAGCAGGTGGACAGGTACACCACCGGGCCGTCGGCCCCGGCCATGCCCTGCAGGCTGGGCAGGGGGCGGGTGTCAAAGCGGAACTCGGAGTCGTAGTCGTCCTCGATGATGTAGCGCTGGCCGGGGCGGCGGGCGGCCCAGTGCAGCAGCTCGGCCCGGCGGCCGGCCGGCATGGTGACCCCGGTGGGGAACTGGTGGCTGGGGGTAACGTAACACACGGCGGCCCCGGAGCGGTCCAGTGCATCCAGCGAAAGGCCGCCCTCGTCCACGGGCAGGCAGCAGCAGCGCATGCCGGTGTTTTCCAGCACCTGCAAAGCGCGGGGGTAGCCGGGGGTCTCCACGGCGGCGGTGCCGTGCAGCAGCGGGGCCAGCAGGCCCAGCAGATATTCCAGACCGGCACCCACCACCACCTGATGGGCACCGCACTGCACGCCGCGGTATTCGGCCAGATAATCCGCCAGCGCCTGCCGCAGGGCAAGGTCACCCTGGGCGTCGCCGTTGGTCAGCAGCTCCGGGGAGGAGTACAGCAGTTCCTTCTGCAGCCGCGCCCAGGTGCGGAAGGGAAACAGCCCCGGGTCCACGCCCCGGGTGGACAGGTCGTACCGCACCGGCGGTTCCGGCGCGGCGGGCTCCGGCACGGCCGGGGCAGGCGACGGGCCCCGTGCATCCGGCCCGACCTGCGGCAGCGCCAGATATTCCTGTACATAAAAGCCGCTGCGCTCCCGGGCGGCAAGGTAGCCCTCGGCAGCCAGCATCTGGTAGGCGGTGTCCACAGTGTTTACCGAGACCGACAGTTCCGCCGCCAGCCGCCGCTTGCCGGGCATCCGGGTGCCGGCGGGCAGGGCCCCGGTGCGCATCTCTCCGGCCAGACTGCGGTACAGCTGTTCGTACAGCGGCACCCCGGAGCCCGGCTCCAGTGCGGTGGTCAAATGGACCATGATCGTGTCCTCCTCTTTTTGCAGAATGCCAAACTGGCCCCATAAAAAAACTTTATTCTGGGTATTTTCATGAGGTCAGTTCCGCGTATAATAGGAGCATACCCGCCGGACACCCAAATGTCAAGTAGGATGGTGGGTAAGAGGCCGCGTGAGCGATCAAAGCCCCGGTGGGGCTTTGAACCGGAAAAGTCCGGCAATGTTGAAATTTGGAGGGAAAGCAATCATGTCTACTACTGCAATGTGGCTGCTGCTGGCAGTCGTTGTCGTTGCCATCGTGTTTGGCAGTGTGCTGTACAAGCGCACCTTTACCACCAAGGAACTGGCCCTTACCGGCGTCATGGCCGCGCTGAGCCTGGTGGCCTACCTGTTTTTCCGGGTGCCGTTCTACGGCGGCTCCTCGTTCCATCTGGGCAACACCTTCACGGCCCTGACCGCCCTGCTGCTGGACGGTGTGTCCGGCGGTCTGGCCGGTGCCATCGGTCTGGCTCTGGCCGACATCCTGGCCGGTGACCCGGGCTACGCCATCACCACCTTTGTGCTCAAGTTCATCATCGGTATCACCTGCGGTGCGGTGGCCCATAAGGCCTTCAAGCTGCGGGAGCTGGACAAGCACAGCAGCGGTTACCTCGTCAAGGTGATCGTGGCCGCGGCCTCCGGCCTGCTGCTGAACGTGTTTACGGACCCGTTCCTGGGCTACTTCCGCAATGTGTACATCTTTGGCCAGGAATACACCGTGGCACAGGCCCTGACCAAGATTGCAGGCGGCGTCACCTTTGTGAACAGCGTGGCCTCCACCGTGTGCGTGGTGGTGCTGTACCTGGCCCTGCGCCCGGCACTGGAGCGTGCCGGGCTGCTGCCCAAGGGCGAAACCAACTAAGCCATCTCTCTACCCTGATACAAGCACTGCCGCCCCCGTCTGCCGGACCCTATCCCCCGGCGGCCGGGGGCGGTGGTGTTTTTGGCCTGTGGGGCGGTTCCGGCCGTTCTGCTTTGCATTCCGGCGGTGCGTGCGGCATAAGATGGAAAAAAGAGCTTGCACATGGGGGCAAAATATGGTATAGTCTTTCTATCGCGCACAGCTGTGCACAGAGAAAGAACTGAAAAGACGTGCGGGGAAGCATTGCCCTGCACTCTGGAGAAGCCCGCAGCAGCGGGTGCCGAAGGTGTAAGGCCGCAGGGAAAGGCGGCTGTATCTCTCAGGCAAAAGGACAGAGCCATCGTCTGATACGCACAAGGGCACCGCCGGGAATGCAGTGTGCCCGGCAGCGGAAAATGAATGCGCCTGAATTTTGCAGACAGAGCCTTTGGTGGGTTCTGTCTGCTTTTTTGTTTTGTGTAAGAGGGGGAAATTTACCATGCTGGAATGGATCACGCAGATCAACAATGCAGTTAACGGAGTGGTCTGGGGCCCGGCGGGTCTGGCGCTGCTGTTCGGCACCGGCCTGATCATGTCGGTGCGCACCGGATTTTTCCAGTTCCGCAAAATGGGCTACTGGCTCCGGCACACCATCGGAGCCATCTTTACCAACAAGGACGTCACCGCCCACACCAGCAAGGAGGACATGGCCATCAGCCAGTTCCAGAGCATGTGCACGGCGCTGGCGGGCACCATCGGCA
>ENA-OUQW01003835-OUQW01003835.1-human-gut-metagenome-genome-assembly--contig:-NODE-3835-length-10375-cov-5.931686_pt1 | contig 10375 bp, 10 predicted proteins | sample MGYA00248464_ERZ548849 | MGnify/ENA primary metagenome ERZ548849 (study PRJEB26491, sample SAMN04978193) | human gut metagenome | host: Homo sapiens | study: EMG produced TPA metagenomics assembly of...
GCTACGGCTACTACATCCTGCCGACCTACCCGTCCGACCTGGCCGCTCTCCAGTTCGACCGCTCCGGCACGACGCACATCGGCCGCTTCGTGATCAACCACTCCTTCATTCTTCCGGGTCTGATCGGCGTGTTGACCGCCACGGCAACGGGCTATGTCCTTGGCCTCATCTACGGTTTCATCTAATCTAAGAACTACACTGAGGACAACAGATGCAACCTGAGCCGGCAGACCACCGGCTCCGGCCAACAAGCACAGTGAAGGGACAATGCGAAAGCATTGTCCCTTTGCATTTTCAGGTCTTCCCCGCCGCCTCCTCGCCCCGCAGGACCGCCCTTTCCTTCTTTTCCCTCTTTCATTTCCGCCCTATCATCAGACGACCGTCACGCCCCAGGCCCCGCCCGCCAAACGCACGCACGCAAACTCGCGCCGCTTCTTCAGGCCCCTACATCCATCCCTGCGCATGGACGACAAAAAGGCACGCCTCCCAGCGGGAAAGCGCACCTTTTCTTCAGTTCAGTTTTGGGATTACTGCAGATTCGCTCAGAACCTGCCTGCGGTCTTCACCTTGAAACCGTGTTCCGACGCCCAGACGGCGAGCTCCACGCGAGAGCGGAACTTGAGCTTCTTGAGCGTGTGCTTGACGTGAACCTTCACCGTTCCCTCGGAAATGCCCAGGCACTTGGAGATCTCGAGGTTCGAGATCCCCGCGGCCACGTAGCCGAGCACGTCCTGCTCGCGGCTGGTCAGCTCGCTCACGCGGCGGACCTCCTCGACGGCGTAGGAGTCGCCGCGAAGCTTTTCGGCAAGCGCCGAAGTGACCTTCTCGCTCACGGCCATGCCGCCCTGCGCGGTCTTCCTGAGCTGTTCGACGAAGTCGCTCGGCGTAATCGTGCGAAGCAGGTAGCCGTTCGCCTCAAGGCGGATGGCCCGCATGAGCTGGCCGGAACTGTCAGCCGAGCTCATCACCATCACGACGCGCGTGGCGGGCTGGCGGTACTTGATCTCCTTGAGAAGATCAAGCGCAGAGTACTCCTCGGCCTCGAGGCTCATCACGACGATGTCGGGGCCGAGCGAGGAAAGGCCGAGGGCCGTGTCGCCCTCGCCCGTCTGGCCGAGCACCTGAAACTCCCCGGTTGCGTTCAGGAGATCCGCCATCGCCTTGCGAAAGAGCGGATACTCGTCCACGAGCACGACCGAGATCAGCTTGCTCCTGTCCATAGCAACCACCTTTAGTCGAACTGACGAACCGTCTGCCAAAGGAGGTCGGTACCTGTCATGAAATCCTTCATGATCATTTCCTCATGAGGATTGTGCGAGCCGTTCTGGTTGGCGATGAAGATCATGCCGACGGGAATGCCGGCGGCGCCGATCACGGCGGCGTCATGGCCCGCGCCCGAGGGCAGGCGCATGCACGGAATGCCGTTGTCTTCAGCGGCCTTGTAGATGCGGTCGGAGAGGGCCTGATCGACGAGACCGGGGGCCGTGTAGAGCGGCTTGTCGAAGTCGAAGCGCACGCCGCGTTCCTTTTCAAGGGCGGCAGCCTCTTCGAGCAGCAGCTGGTGGAAGCGCTCGCACGTGTCGGCGCTCAGGCTGCGCATGTCAAGCGTGAAGCTCACTTCTCCGGGAATGACGGAGATGGCGGCGGTCGCACCCGTGCGGATGACGCCGACCGTGAAGACGAGGTCTTCGCCGCGGTCGAGCCATTCCTGCCAGTGATTATCCATGCGGCTCAGAAGCGCCGCCGTGGCCATCACGGCGTCATGACGGAACTCCTTGTTCACGGCGCCCGAGTGGGCCGTTTCGCCGTGGCACACCACGTTCTTGTGGCGGACGTTGCCGCGGATGCCCGTGACGACGCCGACGCGGACCTTGTCGTTGCTCGTGAGCGTCGGACCCTGCTCGATATGCAGTTCGACGAAGCAGGCGATCTTCTTCAGATCGACGATCGGCGTGCCGGCGGTGAGCTTGCTGGGATCAAGGCCGCAGGCCGAGATGCACTGGCCGAGCGTGATGTCCTCCGTGCGGTGGCGCAGCATCAGGTCGGACTGCGTCAGGCCGAGCGAGCCCACGTAGGCCTTGCCGAAGTAGGAGCTTTCCTCGCAGCGCATCATGAGGACCGTGTAGTCGCGCTCGAGCTGGACCTGATGGCGGTGCATCCACCAAGCGACCGTGAGCGCGGCGGTCACGCCGGCCAGGCCGTCGTAGTTGCCGCCCTGCGGAACGCTGTCAACATGGCTGCCGGCAACGAAGGCGGGAAGCGTGCGGTCGCGGCCGGGCATCGTCATCCAGACGTTGCCTGCGTCGTCGGCGCGGACTTCAAGGCCGATGTCGCGGCCAAGGCCCTGCAGGTAGTGCAGGACGTCCGTCTCAAGCTCGCTGTAGCCCTGACGGGAAACGCCAAGCGTGTCCGCCGACATGCGGCGGACGGTGTCGAAAATCGCCTTTGCATACTTCAGACCTTCGGTCTGCAGTCCAGTAACTGACATTTGCTGTCTCCTTCATTGTCGGATCGTCGTTTTCAGGGCTTCAGGTTGTCTTTTACGTGCACTCTTTCCGGCGCATGCAGTCGGCCCATGTTGGAAATACTACCAAGGGATTACAGCCTACCCCCTAAGAGAGAGAAGGAAAGCACCATTTCTTTGACACGAGATAAAGGAGCGGGGAGGCTTCACGTTTCTCATGTTGCTTTTAGGCTTGAGGCGTGCGCGAGTAGGCAAAAAAACGAACGATCCCTAGGCAGTCCGCCTTACGGTTTATCCTGATGCGGATTTCCACCAAGAGGCACATAATTCTCTTATCGACCTTTGCCCTCGACTCGCTTTCGCCTTCAATACCCCGAAAGTGATAGAGGACGCACTTTATGGAAATTGAGGAGAAGTCCAATGACCTGCACCTGCGCCTACCATGACCAGCTGATCGAAATCCGCCGCCATCTTCACACGATGCCGGAGGAAGGCTGGAGCGAATTCACCACGACCGCCTTCATCGTCGGCAAGCTGCGTGAATACGGCTACGAAGTGCTGCTCGGCAAGAAAGTCATCAATCCCGACAACTGCCTCGGCCGCAACCTCAAGGTTGTTGAAGCCGGCCTCAAGCTCGCCCGCGAGAACGGCGTGAGCGAAGAGCTCCTCGCCGAAATGGACGGCCTCACGGGCTGCGTCGGCGTGATGGACACGGGTCGTCCCGGCCCCACGCTCGCCATCCGCTTCGACATCGACTGCGTCCCCGTCACGGAATCCACCGAAGACTGCCACATCCCCGCTCGCGAAGGCTTCATCTCCAAGCGTCCGGGCCTGATGCACGCCTGCGGCCACGACGCCCACACCTCCACCGGCCTGGCCGTCGCCCACTGGTTCGCCGACAACGTCGACCAGATGAGCGGCAAGATCAAGATCCTCTTCCAGCCGGCTGAGGAAGGCGTCCGCGGCGCCGCCGGCATGGCCGCCTCCGGCATCCTTGACGACGCCGACTACTTCCTCGGCGCCCACATCGCCATGATGTGCAAGTCCGGCGAAGTCTCCGTCAACCCCTACGGCTTCCTCTGCACGACGAAGCTCGACGTCACCTACACGGGCCGTCCGGCTCACGCCGGCGTCGAACCCAACGCCGGCCACAACGCCATGGCCGCCGCCTGCAACGCCTTCGTGCAGTTGCTCGGCATCGCCCGCCACGGCAGCGGCATGACCCGCATCAACGTGGGCCAGCTCGTTGCCGGCGAAGGCCGCAACGTGATCCCGTCGCACGCCGTCATGAAGATGGAAGTCCGCGGTGAAACCGGCGAAATCAACCAGTACATGTACGATTCCGCCGTCAACATCATCAAGGGTTGCGCTCTGAGCCAGAACTGCGAGTACACCATCGAGAAGATGGGCGAGGCCGTCGACCTCACCAACGACCCCGAACTCGTCAAGGTTCTCACGGAAGCCGTCGGCAACGTCGAAGGCATGACCGCCCGTCAGGATCCGATGAACTTCGGCGGCTCTGAAGACGCCACCATCCTCGCCCGTCGCGTTCAGGCGCACGGCGGCAAGGCTGCGTTCTTCGTGCTCGGCGCCGATCGTCCGTCCGGCCACCACACGGCCAAGTTCGACATCGACGAAAAGGCGCTCGACAAGGGTCTCGCCGTCTGGGCGAACGCCATCAAGCTGATTCTGAAGTAATTCATCAGCAGGTCATCTGACCGAAAGGCCGGTCCGCCTGTCGCGGGCCGGTCTTTTTTGTTTTAAAATACTCGACCTTATCCGCTCCGGCCCATGCGCACAGCACAGAGTTCGCCGGCAGCAGGACCCTCATTCCCAAAGAACACAGGCGCGCGGCAACGCACCATGAATGCCCGAGAGGCACGGGTTGCCCGGCCGTTTACTGCATATCGAAAGGATCATCATGGCAGGTCATTCCAAGTGGGCCAACATCCAGCATCGCAAGGGCCGTCAGGACGCCAAGCGCTCCAACCTCTGGACGAAGCTGGTTCGTGAAATCATCGTGGCCGCCCGCATGGGCGGCGGCGATCCGGAGTCCAACTCCCGTCTCCGCCTCGCCCTGATCAAGGCCCGCGGCGGCAACGTGCCCAAGGACACCATCTCCAACGCCATTCTCAAGGGCACCGGCCAGCTCGAAGGCGTCTCCTACGAAGAAATCCGCTACGAAGGCTACGGCATCGGCGGCGCTGCGCTCATCATCGACTGCACGACCGACAACCGCGTCCGCACGGTCGCCGACGTCCGCCACGCGCTCACGAAGCACGGCGGCAACCTCGGCACGGAAGGCTCCGTCTCCTTCATGTTCAAGCACATCGGCGAGTTCGTCTTCGCCCCCGGCGTCACGACCGAAGACGCCGTGATGGAGATCGCCCTTGAAGCCGGCGCCGACGACGTCGTCTCCGACGAAGACGGCTCCATCGAAGTCACGTGCGAACCGGCCGCCTTCGACGCCGTTTCCAAGGCCTTCGAAGCCGCCGGCATCGAGCCCGTCGTCTCCGAAATCACGTACAAGGCCCTCAACGAAGTCAAGCTCACCGGCGAAGATGCCGAAAAGATGCAGAAGCTGATCGACGCCCTTGAGGATCTCGACGACGTCCAGCAGGTCTACACGTCCGCCGACTTCGACGACGAAGAATAATCGGACTGCGTCCGATGCCGAAGCCCGTTCAGTCACTTGAGCGGGCTTTGCTTTTACCTGGCGCGTCAAGGGGACAGCCGGACGCCTCGGGCGGTACAATAGGGCGTTCCCACCGGGAGCTCCGGCATCGACGGAGCACGACAGAATTTCACCTTCCTGGGAGCTCTCTCCCACAACTCCGGCGCCCCGCGCCGGTCCGTTTCTAAGAGACCATCAAAATGAACCTTCTCGTTGTTGGCAACGGCGGTCGTGAACACGCTCTCGCCTGGCGCCTCGCTCAAAGCGATCGCGTGACCAAAGTTTTCGTGGCTCCCGGCAATGCCGGCACGGCCCTGACGCCCCGTCTTGAAAACCTTCCGATCACCGACATCGACCAGCTGATCGAATTCGTCAAGAGCAACAACATCGCCTTCACGGTCGTGGGTCCCGAAGCCCCGCTCGCCGCCGGCATCGTCGACAAGTTCCGCGCCGCCGGCCTGCGCATCTTCGGCCCGACGAAGGCCGCCGCGCAGCTCGAAAGCTCCAAGGACTTCGCCAAGGCCTTCATGAAGCGTCACAATATTCCGACGGCCGACTACGAATCCTTCACGGATCCCGAAGCCGCCCACGCCTACGTCCGCCGCAAGGGCGCTCCGATCGTCGTCAAGGCCGACGGCCTTGCCGCCGGCAAGGGCGTCGTCGTCGCCATGTCCGAACAGGAAGCCCATGACGCGATCGACATGATGCTCGAAGGCCACACCTTCGGCAACGCCGGCGCCCGCGTCGTGATCGAGGACTTCCTCGACGGCGAGGAAGCCTCCTTCATCGTGATGGTCGACGGCGAAAACATTCTTCCTATGGCCACCTCCCAGGACCACAAGCGTCTTCTTGACGCCGACCAGGGTCCCAACACGGGCGGCATGGGCGCCTACTCCCCGGCTCCCGTCGTCACGCCGGACATTCACGCCCAGGTCATGCGCGAAATCATCCGCCCGACCGTTCAGGGCATGGCCGCCGACGGCATCCGCTACACCGGCTTCCTCTACGCCGGCCTCATGATCTCGCACGGCGCCGACGGCAAGCCCATCGTCCGCACGCTCGAGTTCAACTGCCGCTTCGGCGACCCGGAAACGCAGCCGATCATGATGCGCGTCAAGAGCGACTTCTCCGAAATCATCGAAGCCGGCATCGACGGCAAGCTCGACAGCGTTGAAGTCGAATGGGATCGCCGCACCGCACTCGGCGTCGTCTGCGCCGCCCGCGGCTACCCGGCTCACCCCGAAAAGGGCGCCGTCATCGAAGAGCTGCCTGAAAACACCGCCGAACAGATGGTCTTCCACGCCGGCACGGCCCTCAACGAAGAAGGCCTGACGGTCGTCTCCGGCGGCCGCGTCCTCTGCGTCGTCGGCCTCGGCGAATCCATCGCCGCCGCCCAGAAGTCCGCCTACGCCGCCGCGCGTCAGGTGAAGTTCGACGGCATGCAGATGCGTTCCGACATCGGCTACCGCGCCCTGAACCGCTGATAGCCCGGATCCGAACGGTCCCACAGGGCCGCCTCCCTCTGCGCAGGGTGGCGGCCTTTTTCATGCCCGCGACATGCAGCTTTCTTGATTCGCTCTCCCGCAGGGGATGTCCGAACGGGACAGGCGGGCTATACTGAAACCACGGCGGGGGTGCCTTCAGGGCAAAGCCCCGCATCCGACCAACACCGTTCGACCCAGCCACACAGATGCATCCTGCCTTTCTTTCAAAGCTCCCGGCCCTCCTGGCAGGCGCCCTGCTTCCGCTCGCTCTCGCGGGCGGCGCGCATGCCGAGAAAATCACCGGCCCGTTCGCCTACCCGACGGGCCTGCTTGACGCGCCGGCCACTCTGACGACGCCGCTCGGCCGCGACGCCCGCATCGGCAAGCCCCGCATCGTGCTCGAAAGCACCAGGCTCGAGGATCTTGCCGCCATGACGGGCGCAACCCGCCTTTCGGAGGGCGACGGCGTCTTCCGCCGCGACACGCTCTGCCTCACGGGCACCACCCACGGCAAGCCCATGATCGTCTGGTTCATCGCCACCGACAGCGACTTCGTGACCGAAGCGCAGCTCGAGTGGGCGGGTGAGCGCACGGTCCCCGAAATCTGCCGCAGGCTCGACGCCGAGCACCTTCCCGTCCAGATCGGCCGCATTGGTCTTGGCATGGAGTCCGCACTCGTTAACGAGCTTCTCGGCCGCGCCTCCTACAAGGACGAAGCGGGCTGGCACTACTGGTTCAGCCAGCGCTTCCTTCGCAACAAGCGAGGACTGCAGGAGCTCGAGCTCAACTGGCTGGCCGTTCACTATGACGACGACGGCCTCGTCGACAAGACGTTCTCCTCCCAGGTGACCAACCTCTGAGCCACCCTATGACCGACAGTCTTGCGCTATATTCCGCGCGCCGCGGCCTGGGCATTCTCGGCGGCACGTTCGATCCCGTGCACGCGGGGCACCTCTGTCTGGCCAGAGCGGCGCTCGACGCCGTTCCGCTCGTGCGCGTCGAGCTCATGCCCGCAGGCGAGCCTTGGCAGAAAAGCCGAATCTCGCCCGGCATTCACCGCTTGAACATGCTTCGCATTGCAGTAGAATACGAGCCTCAATGCCGCATCAACACGTCGGAACTCTGCCGAAGCGGTGCAACCTACACCATCGACACGGTCAGCCGGCTTCGCGAGGAGGTCGGGCCCGACATGCCGCTGGTCCTCATCCTCGGCAGCGACCAGTGGTTCAACCTCTCCACCTGGAGGGAGTGGCAGTCGCTCACCGACTTCGTGCACATCGCGTACTGCGCCAGGGACGGCGTGCGCGAATCCGAAATTCCCGAAAGCCAGGCCCTCTGGGCCGCGCCCCGCATGACCGAGGCGCGAAAGCTCGTCTTCTCGCCTTCGGGCAGGATCGCCCGCTTCGAAATGGCGCCTCACCGCGCTAGCGCCACCGCCATCCGCCGCACGCTTGCCAGAGAACCCTTTGCCCGCGCCATGTCGTCGCTCGACGGCTGGCTCGACCCCGGCGTTGCCTCCTACATCCGGACGCACGGACTCTATCAGCCCGCGCGCCATTAACCTCAAGTGAAACATGAACATCGAAGAACTCACCCAGCTCGTCGTCAACGCCCTTGAAGACGTCAAGGCCAAGGACATCAAGGTCTTCAACACCGAAGGCCTCACCGACCAGTTCGAACGCGTCGTCATCGCTTCGGGCACCTCCAACCGCCAGACCCGCGCCCTCGCCTACTCCGTCTCGCACGAAGTCAAGCAGGCCGGCGGCGACGTTCTCGGCATGGAAGGCCAGGAAACGGGCGAATGGGTCCTCGTCGACCTCGGCCCCGTCGTCTGCCACTGCCTGCAGCCCAACGTCCGCGACTACTACAACCTCGAAGAGATCTGGGGCGGCAAGGAAGTCTTCCTGAAGGCCAACGAAGAGTGCGCCTCCCGCCTGATGCCGCATCGTCCGGGCCACATGCCCGAAGACTTCGAATAAGTCATGCAGATCCGCATCGTGGCCGTCGGCCAGCGCATCACCGAGTGGGCGCAGTCGGCCGTCTCCGACTATCTGTCGCGCTTTCCGCGCGACTTCAGGGTCGAGCTCAGGGAAATCCGCACCGAGCCGCGCGCAGGCCAGACGCCCGCGCGCCTCATGGCGGCTGAAGCCGAGCGCATCCTCGCCGCCATCGAACCCGACGACTTCGTCGTCGTGCTTGACGAGCACGGCAAGGATCTCACGACGATGGACCTCGCCAGACACTTCTCGCACTGGCGCGCCGACGGCGAAACGCCCGTCTTCGTGATCGGCGGCCCCGACGGCCTCGCCCCCGAGGTGAAGACCAGGGCCAACCTGACGATCCGGCTTTCGTCGATGACCCTGCCGCACGCCTTTGCGCGCGTCATGCTCTCCGAGCAGATCTACCGCGCATGGTCGATCCTCGCAGGCCATCCCTACCATCGAGCCTGACACCGATGTCCAGCAAAACGATTTTCCTTGCGAGCAAGAGCCCGCGCCGCCGCGACCTGCTCACACGCCTCGGCTACGACGTTCGCGTCATCGCGAGCAACGCCCATACGCTCATGGCCTTCGAGGGCGACGAAGTCGTCCTGCCCGACGAGGCGCCCAAGGCCTACGTGCTGCGCACCGCGCGCAACAAGTTCCTTGAGGGCCTCGGCGTCAAGAACGCGGGCGAGTTCGCGGGCGTGCGCCTGCCCATCGTCGCCGCCGACACCGTCGTGAGCCTCGGCAACGAGATCCTCGGCAAACCCCGCGACTTCGACGAGGCCTACCTCTTTCTCGAAAAGCTCTCCGGCCGCACCCACGACGTGCGCACCGCCGTCTACGTCGGCCTCTCCGAAACGGCCTGCGACTGGCGCATTTCGCACTCCACGGTGAGCTTCCGCGAGCTCACGCACGCCGAAATCGAGGCCTACGCCAACAGCGGCGAGCCCTACGACAAGGCGGGCGGCTACGGCATCCAGGGCCTTGCGAGCATCTTCATCTCGAACATTTCGGGCAGCTACACCGGCATCATGGGACTCCCCGTTTACGAGACGGCCGAGCTCCTCGCCAATGCGGGCCTTCCCGTATTCAACGCTCAATAAGTCGACCTGTTGCAAACAGTCATGAAAAAAGCCCGCTGACGCGGGCTTTTTTCATGACTGCCGAAGCGGCCTCAATCCGGTCTTAGTAGACCTTCACGAGCTCGACTTCGAAGATGAGCGTAGCGTTGGGCGGAATGCAGCCCGGGACGCCGTAGGCGCCGTAGCCGAGATGAGCGGGGATCGTAAGGCGGCGCTTCTGGCCTTCGCGCATGCCGACGACGCCCATGTCCCAGCCCTTGATGACCATGCCGACGCCGCAGACGAACTCGAGCGGCTCGCCGCGATCAAGACTGGAGTCGAACTTCGTGCCGTCCTCGAGCCAGCCCGTGTAGTGTGCGGCGATCGTATCGCCCTTCATCGCCTGACGGCCGGTGCCTTCGGCGAGTTCCTCGATCTTGAGATCTTTCAATTCTTCCTGCATGGGTGTAGCCCTCGTGTGTAGGTTGCTGATGACACAATCTTACAGCGTCAAGTCGTTGCTCTGGCAACAGGGATGCATTCGACGTTTCCGCCGTGTACAATCCTAAAAGCAGAGAAATACACACTAACCCATTTTCCTGCCTTTAAGGGTTAGCCTTGACTTCGGATCTCGCCATATTTTCTTTCAGCATCTGAAGCACCAGTCGATCCCTCGTCGTGCTTTCGGTAGACCAACGGGACTTGGC
>ENA-OUQW01003836-OUQW01003836.1-human-gut-metagenome-genome-assembly--contig:-NODE-3836-length-10367-cov-5.940167_pt1 | contig 10367 bp, 7 predicted proteins | sample MGYA00248464_ERZ548849 | MGnify/ENA primary metagenome ERZ548849 (study PRJEB26491, sample SAMN04978193) | human gut metagenome | host: Homo sapiens | study: EMG produced TPA metagenomics assembly of...
TTTGTCCCGCTAAAAGAATAACGAATGATAGTTTGTATTGCCGAAAAGCCCTCTGTGGCGCGTGACATAGCCGATGTATTGGGAGCGAAAGAAAAGAAGGACGGATACATCGAAGGAAACGGATACCAGGTGACCTGGACATTCGGCCATCTTTGTACGCTGAAGGAGCCGCATGAATATACCCCTAACTGGAAGTCATGGAGTTTGGGAAGCCTCCCCATGATACCTCCCCGTTTCGGCATTAAGCTGATTAGCAATCCCACATACGAGCGCCAGTTCCATACGATAGAGAACCTCATGCAACATGCCGATATGATTATAAACTGCGGTGATGCCGGGCAGGAAGGAGAATTGATACAGCGCTGGGTGATGCAGAAAGCCGGGGCACGTTGCCCGGTGAAACGTCTTTGGATATCTTCATTGACAGAGGAAGCCATCCGTGAGGGCTTTGCCAAGCTGCGCGATGCGTCGGATTTCCAGCCTTTGTACGAAGCAGGCTTGTCGCGTGCTATTGGCGACTGGCTGCTCGGGATGAATGCCACCCGCCTCTACACCATGAAGTATGGGCAGAACCGGCAGGTACTTTCTATCGGCCGTGTGCAAACGCCGACACTGGCGCTGATTGTAAACCGTCAGTTGGAAATACAGAATTTTGTTCCCAAGCAATACTGGGAACTGAAGACCGTCTATCGAGATACCACTTTCTCCACCATCCTCCGGAAAAGTGAGGAGGAACTGGTATTGGAAGCCGAGAAGCAGAAAGAGGCTATAGCTGCCGGGAAGAAACCTAAAAAAGAAGAAGAGAATCGGGGTATCGACCCCATTACCGACCGCGAACGTGGGCTTGTTTTATTGGACCAGATTAAGAATTCTCCTTTTACCGTGACGGATGTTACCAAGAAAGAGGGGAGGGAGGCGCCACTCCGCTTGTTTGACTTGACTTCTTTGCAAGTGGAATGTAACAAGAAGTTTGCCTATTCCGCTGATGAGACGCTGAAAATCATCCAGTCTTTGTATGAGAAGAAAGTGGCTACCTATCCACGTGTAGACACTACCTATTTGAGTGATGACATCTATCCCAAATGCCCCTGCATCTTGAAAGGTCTGCGTGATTACGAGACATTTACAGCCCCTTTGACAGGAACTGCATTGTTGAAGTCCAAAAAGGTTTTCGATAACTCGAAGGTAACAGACCACCACGCCATTATTCCTACCGGTCAGCATCCGCAGAATCTGACGGATATGGAGCGTCGCGTATTCGATTTGATAGCACGCCGTTTCATTGCTGTATTCTATCCCGATTGTAAGTTTGCCACTACCACCGTATTGGGCGAGGTAGAGAGCATAGAGTTCAAGGCTACCGGCAAGCAGATTCTGGAACCGGGTTGGCGTATTATCTTCGGCATCCCCTCGGCACAATCGCAGGAGGAGAAAGAGGAGAAGGGAGAAGAGGAGAATGTGCTTCCGGCTTTTGTGAAAGGAGAAAGCGGACCGCACGTCCCCGATTTGTATGAGAAGTGGACGCAGCCGCCCCGGCCTTATACGGAAGCCACCCTGCTGCGTGCTATGGAAACGGCGGGCAAGCTGGTGGATAACGACGAACTGCGTGATGCGCTGAAGGAAAACGGTATCGGTCGTCCATCTACCCGTGCAGCCATCATCGAGACGCTGTTCAAGCGAAACTATATCCGCAAGGAAAAGAAGAACCTGATAGCCACCCCTACCGGTGTGGAGCTGATACAGATTATCCATGAGGAGCTGTTGAAGTCGGCGGAACTGACCGGTATCTGGGAGAAAAAGCTACGTGAGATAGAAAGGCGGACATATAATGCCGGACAATTCTTGGAAGAATTGAAGCAGATGGTATCGGAAGTCGTGATGAGTGTACTTTCTGATAACAGCAACCGCCACATCACCATCCAAGCGCCTGCTCCCGAAAAGGGCAGTAAGGTTTCTGCCAAGACAGAGGCTGCCGATAAGCCGAAAAAGGAGCCGAAGAAAAGAACACCGAGAAAGTCTGCCGCCGCAGGTAAAAAGACGGAGCAGGCTTCGGGCGCTGTGGCAGCTTCAAGTACGGAGGCTTCCGTACAAGCTGACGATTTCGTCGGTCAGCCTTGTCCGCTTTGCGGAAAAGGTACCGTTATCAAGGGGAAAACGGCTTACGGTTGTTCCGAATGGAAATCCGGATGTACATTCCGCAAGCCGTTTGAATAAGGGTAATCACATTAAATAATTCTCTCCGCCATGTATTTCCAGAGGGGAGCAGCCATCAGCGCCTGGCGGATGCTTCCTTGTTGCAGCAAGTCCTTGACCTCCTGCAAGGAAAGCAGGTGTACGGTCAGGTTCTCCGTATCTTCCAAGTGTTGCTCGGAGATTTTCTCCACGTCCGTAGCCAGGAAACAGTAGGTAATGTTGGTGTGGGTACTTGGATTGGGAGAGATTTGCATGAACTCTTTCCATACTCCGTTTCCATAGCCGGTTTCTTCCAAAAGTTCCCGTTGTGCGGAAACCATCGGAGAGCCGTCCTCTTCTTCGCATACCCCTGCACAGAGCTCATAGGACGTTTCTTGTATGCCATGCCGGTATTGGCGGATAAAGACAAATTGTCCATTACGGGTGATGGCGATGGTATTCACCCAGTTTGGATATTCCAATATATAATAGGAGGGGATGTGGTTGCCGTTGGGCAGCACTACATGGTCCTTACGCACAGTGAGCCACGGAGCCCGATGAAGGTATTCGCTGGATAAGACGGTCCAGGTGTCTTTTGATTTTTCCATAATGGTAAAATTGACTATATTTTAAACAGCATCCCTCCGATATTATCTGTCGTGGCTCCCGTCACCGAGGCGAGGCATCCGGGTGTGTCCGCCATATAGAGGGCAGCCAGGAAAGCAAAGATTAGGGCTTCCTTGTATTCTATGATTTGCCGGCTGGGAATCACGATTTCACACGGACACAAGGCGTCGATACGTTCTATGAGGAACTTGTTGAATGCACCTCCGCCGGTAATCAGCAGCTTTCCGTTGCCATCGGGCAAGGGGCGGGCGGTGATGATGCGTGATATTTGCCAGGCGGCATGCTCGTAAAAGGTACGTAGCATATTCTCCATACTCAAGCCATAACGCTCGAGCATGGGATATACCAGCGTTTCCACCCACTCCCGTCCCAATGACTTCGGTCCGGACTGATGGTAGAAATCCATTCCGTTCAGTTCGTCCAGCAGTTCTTGGCAGATGTTGCCTTGCCGTGCTATCTCGCCGTCACGGTCAAATTCCAATCCTATTTGCCGGCAGTAATGGTTGATGACGTAATTCACCGGACTGATGTCAAAAGCGATGCGCCGCCCGTCCTGCTCGAATGAGATGTTGGAGAAACCGCCGATATTCAAACAGAAGTCGTAGTCGGCAAAAAGCAACCGGTCGCCAATAGGTACGAGTGGAGCGCCCTGCCCACCCAGCATGATGTCCAGCCGCCGGAAATCCGAAACGGTAGGTATACGGGTTTCAGCGGCAATGGCGGCTCCGTCACCTATTTGGTACATGATTCTCTTTTGAGGCTCATGGAAGATGGTATGCCCGTGGGAGGCGATAATATCGGGGTGGACTCCAAATTCTTGCATGAACTCGTTGACACGTTCACCGAGAAACTTTCCATAGGAGCTGTGGAAAGTGATGAACTCCAAAGCACTCATTGTCTGTGCACCGGTACCCAATATCTGCTTCATGGCGTCGGGGTAGCTATAGCCTTTTGCACAGTCTATGTGGAAAGACCATTTTCCGGCTTGCTGCCGGAAAGTGCAACAACATACGTCCAGCCCGTCAAGGGAAGTGCCGGACATCAGGCCGATGGCTTGAATTTGGAAGTCTTTCATCCTGATTTTCTTGTTTTATTTATAATTGAGGTAGAATTCGACAACAGCTTCTATTCCTTTACGGAAGATGTCCAATGGTATATTCTCATTAGGTGAGTGGATGGCGTTGGATTCGAGCCCGAAGCCCATCAGAACGGTTTTGATGCCCAGTACTTGCTCGAAAGTGGAGATGATGGGGATACTTCCACCCCGACGCACTGCCAGCGGTTTCTTTCCAAAAGCTTTTTCAAAACCTTTTTCGGCGGCTTGGTAGGCGGGTAGGGTGATGGGACATACATATCCTTGGCCTCCATGCATCGGAGTGACTTTTACCTGTACTGAATCCGGCGCTATGTCCAGAATGTAGTCGGCAAAGAGCCGGGATATCTTGTGGTGGTCCTGGTGGGGAACCAACCGGCAGGATACCTTGGCGTATGCCTTGGATGGGAGCACGGTCTTGGACCCTTCACCCGTATATCCGCCCCAGATGCCGCATACGTCGAAAGACGGACGGCAACTGTTACGTTCCAGCGTACTGTAACCTTTCTCTCCGAAAAGTGCTTTTACATGGATAGCCTTTTTGTATTTCTCTTCGTCGAAAGGAATGCGGGCTATCATGTCGCGCTCGGTTTGGGGAACTTCTTCCACATCGTCATAGAAGCCCGGTACGGTGATACGTCCCTCTGCGTCCGTCACTTGGCTGATTATCTGGCAAAGTACATTGATGGGGTTGGCAACAGCACCGCCGAAGTGACCGCTGTGCAGGTCGCGGTTGGGGCCGGTCACTTCTATTTCCCAATAGGCCAGTCCGCGCAGTCCGGTGGTCAGTGAAGGCAGGTCTGCACCAAGCATGCTGGTGTCCGAAACCAGAATGACGTCTGCTTTCAGCAACTCTTTGTGCTCCTGGCAGAAGCTTTCCAGGCTGGGCGAGCCGATTTCTTCTTCTCCTTCGAAGATGAATTTTACGTTGGTTTGCAGCAGTCCGTTTCTGACGAGGTATTCAAACGCTTTCACTTGTATGAAAGATTGCCCTTTGTCATCATCAGCACCACGTGCCCAGATATGTCCGTCGCGTATTTCCGGCTCAAAGGGTTCGCTTTTCCAAAGTTCGAGAGGTTCGGCCGGCATCACGTCGTAGTGGGCATATACCAATACGGTCTTGGCGCCCGGGTCTACGATTTTCTGTCCAAAAACAATCGGGTTGCCTTTGGAGGGCATTACGAGGGCTTCATCCGCTCCGGCTTCGAGCAGCAACTGTGCCCAGCGTTCGGCGCAGGCAAGCATATCGTCGTGATACTCGGGTTTGGCACTGATGCTTGGAATACGGATGAGGCTGAACAAGTCTTCCAGCATTTTAGACTCGTTCTCTGTAATATATTTCTTTATTTCCATAGGTGAATATTATAGCTGAGTTGTTCTGTCAATCAGGTAATAATCCAGCAATGTCATTGCTGCCATTGCTTCCACGATGGGTACTGCGCGTGGCAATACGCACGGGTCATGGCGTCCTCGGGCTTTCAGGGTGGTGTCTACACCGTCAATGTTCACGGTGTGTTGTTCCATCAGTACGGTTGCCACGGGTTTGAAGGCTACACGGAAATAGATGTCTTGCCCGTTGCTGATTCCACCTTGTATGCCGCCCGAATGGTTGGTGCGGGTTTCGATACGTCCGTTGTTATTGTAGAACACATCATTCTGTTCCGAGCCTTTCTGCTTTAATCCCTTGAAGCCGTCTCCATACTCGAATGCTTTTGCTGCATTGATGCTGAGCATGGCGGCTCCGAGTGCTGCATGGAGTTTGCCGAATACGGGTTGTCCCAGTCCGATGGGGCATCCTTTGACGACACAGGTCACCACTCCTCCGATCGTATCTCCTTCTCCCTTTATCTTGAAGATGAGTTCTTCCATTTCTTTTGCCTTCGCCGGGTCGGGGCAGCGGACCGGATTGGTCTCTATCAGGTCGAGGTCGTATGCGGTATAGTTTTCTTCAAGGCGGATAGGACCTACTTGTGAAGTGTACGCCGTGATGTGTATACCCAGCTGCTTCAGCGCCAATTTGGCCAGGGCACCCGCTACTACACGCGAGATTGTTTCACGGGCTGATGAACGTCCGCCTCCGCGGTGGTCGCGGATGCCATATTTTACTTTATAAGTATAGTCGGCGTGTGACGGGCGGTAGACTTCTTTCAGATTATTGTAATCGTCAGAATGCTGGTTTTGGTTCCATACAATGAATCCTATGGGGCAGCCCGTGGATTTTCCTTCGAAGATGCCGGAGAGGAACTCCACTTTATCACCTTCTTTCCGGGCGGTAGTGATACGTGACTGTCCGGGGCGGCGTCGGTCGAGTTCTGCCTGGACGAAATCCATATCAATGACTATTCCTGCAGGGAATCCGTCTATAACTCCTCCCACACCCTTACCGTGCGATTCCCCAAAACTGGTAAGACGGAGAATATTTCCAAATGAGTTGAACATATCAAATGCTTTAAAGGTTTATATATGAGGTTAATGTGCCAATACGCTTTATAAGAAATGCTTTTGACTTTATAAAGATAACAACTTTTTTTCATAAAACGTTTAAGGAAATAAGATAAAAAGTCTTTTCCGCATAAAGTTGCCTGCCTTTGCCAGAGTTTGGCCAATGGCTTGTTCTTTATAAAAATGGCTTACTCTTTATGAAATCTGCATCCGAATTTCACTCGTAATGATGAAAAAAGGAACATTTATTTTTTAGAAAAGACCTTGTACTGTAACCTTAAAAAGTGTTACTTTGCACCTTTGATTTAAAATGGGAAATTAATAGCTCCCTTGGGAAGCTTTTTATTAACTAAACAAGTACTCAAGAAAGTATGAAAAAGAATTTATTTTATTTATTTGCATTGATCTGTTCAATGAGTTTATTCACGGCTTGTAGTGATGATGACGATGACAAGGTAGTATGTCCTGTGCCGCAAACAGAGTTTACAGTTGCAACAGGTTTGAACTTGACTTATAACGGTGGATCAATGTTGGGAAAGAAAGTAACTTTTACTCCGGATGCTTCTGATGCAACCAAGGCTACTTTGGTATTGGCTGGCAATTTGGATCTTTCCGGTATTCTTACACGTGAAGCGGCTTCCGGTTCTTTTGGTGCAGGCGTATTCCCTGGTTCTCCGGTTGTAACCCTTCCGGTTACTTTGAATATACAAGGTGACGAATGTTCGTTTTCCGGCACAAGTGAGACCGATTATTGTACTTTTGACTATGCAGGAAAGGTTACTGCTTCTTCCTTGAAATTGGATTTAACTAATGTCGCATTGAAAAATTCCGCTTTATCCGGAACAACTTGGGTTCCTACACCCCTTAATTCTGATTATACGGAAGAACCGATTCATTTGATTTGGGAATCCAATAAGAATGTAGAGGTAATGCCTGGCTGGGGGCTACCGATTCAAACAATTTTGACGTTAGCTCTTCGTATGCCTTTAATTGACGCAGGTGGTGATGATAAAGTGAATGTAGAAGATATGTTGTGTAGTGTGTTGCATGATATTACTTTGGGTGCTGACGGTAATATTTCTGCTTCTTATGTTGATGCCGCTCAGGGAGGTACCTCTGTTGTTAAGACTCCTGCGAATGTTGCACAATATGTAGTTCTCAGTGATACCCAAATGAAGGTATATTTGAATCTGGATGCCATCATTGCCAATGTAAAACGTCTGGGCAGTTCTACCAAGGCTATAGATATGAGTGAAATTTTGTCTCAGGCTGTTACGTCTTTGCTTCCTTTGGTAACTGACGGTGTGCCTTTGACTTACGAAAAGAACGAAGGTAAATTAAAGGCTTATTTGAATACGGATTTGTTATTGCCTTTGATGAAAAATATAGTTGCTCCTTTATTCTCGGATGAGGAGTTTGTGAATATGCTTATCGAAGCAATGAAAGCTGATCCTGATTTTGGAAGTATGGCCGGTATGGCAGAAGGTATGTTGAAGGGTTTACCTGAAATAATTAATGAAACAACTCGTTTGGAAGTTGGTTTGAACTTGACTGCCGCTAAATAACTTTTTTTTCGATATGGAATTTTCCCTCCTTTGTCTCCTGATTTTCAGGTTATAGAGGAGGGATTTTTGTTTGTTTTTTCCTACATTTGCATGATAAATAATCAAATTGTAGAAATGATATGACAGAAACGGAAAGACGACAGATTATTGCTTTGGTTAAATCTGAAGTAATTCCTGCCATTGGTTGTACAGAACCTATAGCTGTGGCATTGTGTGTAGCAAAGGCTGCGGAAGTGCTGAATAAGCGTCCCGAAAAGATAACTGTATTGCTGAGTGCCAATATTCTGAAAAATGCAATGGGAGTGGGTATTCCAGGTACGGGGATGATTGGATTACCGATTGCTGTGGCGCTTGGCGCCTTAATAGGTAAGTCGGCATATCAATTGGAGGTTTTGAAAGAAAGTACTCCTGATGCAGTGGAGGCAGGAAAGCGTTTCATAGAAGAAAAGCGCATTCATATATCTTTAAAAAACGATATGGAAGAGAAGCTTTATATAGAAGTATGTTGTGAAGCTGATACGAACAAGGCAACAGCTATTATTGCCGGTGGGCATACTTGCTTTACTTATATAACGCGCAACGGTAACATCTTATTGGACAAACAAATTGCCTCTTGTATCGAAGAGGAGGATGTATTGGACTTGACTTTACGCAAAGTGTATGACTTCGCCATGACAACCCCATTAGACGACATCCGTTTTATCCTTGAAACGGCCCGTCTGAATAAGGCGGCTGCAGAACGTTCTTTTGAGGGTGATTACGGACATGGTCTGGGAAAAATCCTTCGCGGTACTTATGAGCACAAGGTTATGGGGGATAGTGTTTTTTCCCATATTCTTTCTTATACTTCCGGTGCCTGCGATGCCCGTATGGCAGGAGCTATGATTCCGGTCATGAGTAATTCAGGAAGCGGTAATCAAGGTATATCCGCTACGTTGCCGGTTTTGATTTATGCCGAAGAAAACGGAAAATCGGAGGAAGAATTGATACGCGCCTTGATGTTGAGCCATTTGACGGTAATTTATATCAAGCAGAGTTTGGGACGCTTATCTGCCTTATGCGGTTGTGTGGTTGCTGCTACGGGTTCCAGTTGCGGTATAACTTGGCTAATGGGAGGAACTTATGAACAGGTGGCATATGCTGTACAGAACATGATTGCCAATCTTACCGGAATGATTTGTGATGGTGCCAAGCCCAGTTGTGCATTGAAAGTAACCACCGGAGTTTCAACCGCAGTGCTTTCAGCCATCATGGCCATGGAAAACCGTTGTGTGACTTCCGTAGAAGGTATTATTGATGAGGATGTGGATCAGAGTATCCGTAATCTGACAAAAATCGGTTCTAAAGGAATGAATGAAACGGATAAATTGGTATTGGAGATAATGACAAGTAAATAATATAGAATTTGAAAATTAAAGAATTAAAAATTAAAGAATTACCATGCGGCATGCTTAATACTGTGTAGTCTGATTCTTTAATTTTTAATTCTTTAATTTTTAATTCTTAATTCTTTAGTGGCAGCATCCGCCTCCACATTCATGGTCGCCGCATCCGTCGCCACAGTCACCACAACCGCAGCTACCACAACCGCCACCCATCATACGGGCAACTTCAGCAAGCTCTTCGTTCGTGGCCGGGCGGCTTTCCACCACTTCTCCGGTAAAGTTCAAATCACAACCTGCGAGTGGATGATTCATGTCCATTACAACTACGTCTTCCTTTACTTCTACTACACTTCCATTGATGCGTTGACCTTCAGAAGTCATCAAGGGGATGACAGCGCCTTCCACTACACGGTCGCTGTCGAATTCTCCTTCTATCATGAAGATTTCTTTGGGGAGGTCAATGACATGGTCGTCGTCATATTCACCATAAGCTTCTGATGCCGGAATGGTAAAGTCGAATTTATCGCCTATCTGCAAGTCTTTTATCTGGGCTTCAAAGGGTTCGAGTGTCATTCCCAGACCTGAGATAAACTGAAAAGGATGCTCTACGGGTGCTTCTTCTTCGAAATCTTTTTCTCCGTTTTCGATTGAGTACAGCTTATATGCTACGGTGATGTACTTGTTTTCTACTGTTTCCATTAATTTTCTATCTTTATTTAATTAGTAAATACTGTTTTTTTGAGTATTTGAAGAGACAAAGATACGAATTATTTGTTTCGGGATGTAGAGAGCCTTTGGTAATTTTCAGATTATTAAATGGTTTCAATGATTGGCAATACATTTACATTGGCTGTCTGAATGGTTCTATTTAGAACTGTTAAGTGATAAAATAGGATTTTAGGGCGATTTTTTCTTACGATTATTCATATTTATCTTATTTTTTTCTTCAATTTGTTTGGAGATTATAAAAAAGCCCTTACCTTTGCAGCACGTTTGAAACAAAAAAGAAGAATTAAGTTATGAATTTACATACATCTATTAACCTGGCAGTCCTGCATATTATTCGCGTCGTGGTGGTGGCAT
>ENA-OUQW01003837-OUQW01003837.1-human-gut-metagenome-genome-assembly--contig:-NODE-3837-length-10364-cov-3.470851_pt1 | contig 10364 bp, 15 predicted proteins | sample MGYA00248464_ERZ548849 | MGnify/ENA primary metagenome ERZ548849 (study PRJEB26491, sample SAMN04978193) | human gut metagenome | host: Homo sapiens | study: EMG produced TPA metagenomics assembly of...
TATTCTATATTGAATTTTGCAATCTTTAATATATATAGCCCTATTAAAGAAATTATAAAAGATATTAATATCAATGTTACTTCTGCTTTTAAATAACCTCCGAGTGTTTTGGTTAATTCTTTTATATGTGTTCCTAATTTAAATACCCATTTTTTTGGAAGGTGATGCTCTATTTGGTCTAATATATATACTTTATCTACACATATTAAGTATAGCGCCATTATTGTTACTACAAAATATATTGCTATTGTTGGTATTGAGGTTATTATATTTAGTAATCCTGTCAATGAATTTCTTAGCCAATTAGAAGCGGTATTTATTATTCCTCCTGTTGAATTTTGTAATACTTGATTTATTTCATTTGGAAAGTGAATTTTATTAAAGTCAAATCTATTTGTAAAACTTTGAAATAAACTATACATTTTATCAACATAAAAATTTAGACTTTGTAATAGGTTTGAAGCCTCTGAAAATAGTGCTACTATCCCCCATGCTAATCCTCCTAGAATAACAGTTGCTACAACTATAAATATTATAATAGAACTTGTTTTTCGTGTTAATTTTAGTTTTTTCATAATAAATCTAATAGATGGTTCTATTAGAAGTGATATTATAAATGCAATTAAAAATGGCATATAAAATACTGATAATTTTAATGCAATAATTAATCCTATTAAAATCAATATTACGTATAATATTCTTCTCCCTACTCTTGTCCAATAAGACATATCAATAATCATAATTTTTCTCCTATTTTTAGTATATGTAATTATTGGTTCAATCATACATTTTGCATAATAAAAAGAAGCTCTTTGGCTTCTTTTGAAAAATTATTCAGCATTTTTATTGCTATGGCAGTTACATATTTCATCTATTGTTGTACAAACTTGTTGTTTTCCTAATTGTTCATCATTTTGCGCTAAATCTCCTAATGTTAAAATTCCTATTACATGATTATCTTGGTCACATACTGGAAGCCTTCTTACTTGATAATTTGCCATTTTGCTTTCTGCATTTATTATATCATCACTTTCATTACAAGTGCATACATCTTTTGACATTATTTCACTTGCTGTTGTTTGGCAAGTATCTTTGTCACATGCAACACTTCTTAATAATATATCTCTGTCTGTTATAATTCCACATATACAATTATTTTGGTCGCATACCGGAACACATCCTATATGATTTTGGCTCATTATTTTTGCCACTTCATTTATTTTTGTTTCTGGTTTTACACAGCAAACATCATTACACATACAATCTTTTACTTTCATTTATTTAACCACCTTTCAAAATTTCTCGTTTTTATTATTTGTTAAAAATAAAAAAATATACAAACTAATTTTGTATATTTTGGAAATTTTTTAATTAAAAAAGGGAGATATACTCTCCCCCATAAAACATTACTTCGTTGAAGCCATTATACTAAGATAATTAAATATCATCTCAATTTTTTCTTTGTCTTCTTCTGAAATCTTTTCTAATTCGTTATTACTTCTCATCTCAGCTATTGTTATTTCAACTGATTTAGCAATAGACCATTTTTCGAGTTTCATTATACGTTCTGGTATTTCTGCTTCTTTCGAAGTGTATAAATCCCATTCAGATAATAGATTTTTTAATTTCTCATAAAGCATATTTTTTCCTCCTGTCTATGACTTCAATATTTTACTTTTATATTTTAGCATATTGCCAAGATTATGTCAAATTACATCTCATATAAATCATAATTATCTACTTCAAATTCTCTTGGAAATGGTGGTCTTCCCCCTGGTCCAAATGGTGGTCTCATTGGTGGTCTTGGTGGACGTGGTCCCGGTCCTGGAGGCATTGGTGGTCTAACTGGCGGACGTGGTGGAAATGGTCTTGGTCTGTTTAACAGTTCTCTTATTAATAATATTTTTACCAAATCCCTTAATCCACTATTAAATTGTCTCGTTTCTCTTTTTGGACTCTCTGTAGCACTAACATCTGCTTTTCTTGCATTTACACTACTACTTGTTCTAACATCATTTTTTAGATTTATATTTAATTGTGTTTCATTTTTACTTTCTAATGCAAAATATATTTCATCTGTCATTTTTTCTAATTCTTCATTTGATAATTCTGCTCTTACATTTTCACATCTTTTTGATACCATTGGGTATACAACTTTATAGATTTCTGGATAGCTTTGTTCTAACTGAGAATTTTGAACAATTGCAATATTATCTTGCATCCTGTAGTTACTATAATTATCATTATAGCCATAATCATATAATTCATTTTGATTATAGCCTAAAATACTTCTTATGTATTCATCATAAGTTCCATCGTACATAAAAAAACCTCCTCATATTTTTTATATAATATGAGAAAGCTTTTATTTTGGTTATATTTCGTTTACTAATTTTTTAAATTTGTTTCCTCTATCAGCAAAATTTTTAAACATATCAAAACTTGCACTTGCTGGTGAGAATAATACAACCTCTCCTTTTTGTGCTGATTTTCTTGCTATTTTTATTGTTTCCTCTAATGAATCACACATATATATGTCCATTTTTTTATTTTCTTTGTCTAGTTCTTCTTTTACTGCATCAAATATTTTTTCTGCTGTTTGCCCAATTAGTATTAAAGTTTTTACTTTATCAACAACTGTTTTAGCAAGTGGCGTGTAGTCTAAATTTTTATCATATCCTCCTGCAATTAAAATTATATCTTCTTTAAATGAATTTAATCCTGATAATGTTCTTGTAGGAGATGAACTTGCTGAATCATTATACCATTTTACTCCTCCTATTTCTCTTACAAATTCAATTCTATGTTCAACTGGTTTGAATTCTTTTATTGCTTTTACTGCTGTATCTGTATCAACTAATGTTTTTGTAGCTGCTAGGGCTGTTGCAATATTTGCAAAATTATGTGTACCTCTAAGTATTACTTCATCTGTATTTAAAATGTGTTTTCTAACTTTGTCCTCACATTCTTTTATAACTCCATCATCTACTATAAATCCATTATCTAATTTTTCTTTACTACTAAAAAATATTACTTTTCCTTTGGCTTCTTTTGCACAATTTCTTGTTATTTCATTATCATAATTTAAAATTAAAATATCATCTTCGTTTTGATTTTTGAATATACATTTTTTTGCTTCTATATATTCATCATAATCTTTGTGTATATTTAGATGGTTTGGTGTTACATTCGTCATAACTGCAATTTGTGGGCTTACTTGCATATTCATCAATTGGAAACTACTTAATTCTAATACTACTATATCTTCTGGTGTCATTTCTGGTAATTTTGTAAATAAAGGTGTTCCTATATTTCCTCCTAAGAATGTATTATAGCCTGCTTTTTCTAAAATATGATTTATTAAACTTGTTGTTGTTGTTTTTCCATCGCTTCCTGTTACTCCTATCATTTTGCATGGACACATTTCCATAAGCATTTCTATTTCTGTTGTAACAATAGCTCCTCTTTCAGCTTCTGCTTTTAATTCTGGTTTTGTTGGTAAACAACTTGGTGATCTAAATATAACATTAAATCCTTTTAAATTTTCTAGTGAGTTTGTGCCAAAAGAAAATTCAAATCCATATGTTGTTATTTTATCTAATATTTCTTTTGGAATGTCATCTATTGTTTTGTTGTCAAAAACTGTTACTCTAGCTTTTTTTTCATATAAATAATCTAATAAAGGTATATTACTTACCCCAAGCCCAATTACAGCCACTTTTCTAAATCTTATGTATTCATTAAATTCTTCTAATTTTTTATTTTCATATGCCATTATTTTATGCTCCTTTTTATTTTTATATATTTTATGCTTATTTTCTAAATTCGTTTTATATTATATATCTTTTTTATAAAAAAAACAATTTTTGAATGAATATTTTTTTGTTTTTGGGTAAAAATATTTTTAGATTTTGATTGGAGGTGCATTTCAATGTCTAAGAAAAATAAAGAAAATAGAAATAATAATAACAATAATAGCCAAAATGAAGAAAGACAAAACAATAATAACAAAAATTCTAAATAGTTTTCGATTAAAAAATAGCTTTTTAGCTATTTTTTCTTGCATACTTTGACTTTTTTCGACATAGGTGTTATAATAATTTTTGTTATTTATTAATTTAAGTAGTAAAATCCATTTTATCAACAAGGAGGTAATCAACAATGGAACAACAAAATATGGATTTTAATGTATCAGAAGCAACACGGTTTTTAGAACACTACAAGAAAAAGAAGGCAATAGCTAAAGCTGGATTTTTGGAAGAATTAATAAAAACTAATAATAATTTTAATGGAAAAAGTATTTTTGATAAAAAATTATTATTAGAAAACTATTATTCTAAAAAAGCTATAGATTTGGTCTTAGCCGACTTAGGCTATACTTTAGATTATTCTAGTGAGCAAAAACATTACGATTGTTTTGGGAATCCACAAGGTAAAACTTCTATAATTGTTATTTCTAAGAAGTGAGGTTTCTAATATTTTGACTGGTGAGAATTCTTACCAGTCTTTTTATGTTATAATTATTTCATTTTTTTATACTTTTTTTCTAGACATGTTTATTACTTTGTGTTATTATATACAAGTAAATCAAATGAAAAAATAGGAGGTTAAAAATGTTAAAATTTTCTAAAAGTTTTTTAGTTATAGCAATTATTCTTTTATTAACTTTATTACCTTTTACAGTAAATGCTGTAGATTTAAATTTATCTGAAAATTCAAGTAATACTTCTTCTAACACTTCTAACGAGAATACTTCTACTAATAGTTCATCAAGAGAAAGTAATACTTCAGCAAATAACTCTGCTACATCTACTAATAGTAATATATCAACTACTAGTACAAGCTCTGCAAAAGTTAGTAATGTAAATTCTAATTCTGGATTAAGTTTATCTAACATTCTTAATATTTTATTAATTGTTGTAGGTATTGTTTTAATTTTATTAGCTATAGCTATATTAATTAAATTGAAATAAATTTTATATATTAAGGCAGATTTTACAAAATTCTGCTTTTTTCTTTTTTTAACATGTATATTTTGTCCAAATTTTAAAATAATATTATTAGATTTAAATTAAAATTAAGTCGTTTATTTTTTAAGGAGGATATGTCATGAAGAAAAAACTTTTAATTTCTTTAGCTATTATTTTGGCTTCAATTTTTTCTTTTACTGTTTGTTTTGCTACAGATGGTTTAGGAAATGTTGCTAATGATGTAAGAAATGTTGTTGGTGGAGTCGAAAATACTGTTGAAAATGCTGCAAGAGATGTTTCTAATGTTTCTAAAGATGCTACTGGTTCTGTAGAAAATGGTATGAATTCTGATACTCATAATTCTATGTCTAGAACAAATAATTATAATACTACTAGAGTTGCTACTGGTTCTTCTAATATGTCAGGAGGAATGTCTGCAAGTGCTTGGACTTGGCTTATTCTTGGTATAGTTGCTATTGCTATTATTGCTGTGGTTTGGTATTATTCTATGCAACTTACTAATGGTAGAAACAATCATGATGATAATGATTAGTTTGTTTTAACTTTTATTGCAGTTTTGGATTTTTCGTGTTATACTATATTTGTTTATTTTATTTGAATCGAGGTTTTTTATGAAGAATGATAATTTAATTGCGAAAAATCCTACTGCTTATCATAATTACGATGTTACTGATAAATTGGAAACTGGTATTGTTTTAAGTGGTACAGAGATAAAATCTATTAGAAGCGGTAAAGCTAATTTAAAAGATAGTTATGCCATAATTAGAAATGGTGAAGTTTACATAGTCGGGATGCATATAAGTCCATATGAACATGGAAATATTTATAATAAAGATCCTCTACGTGATAGAAAATTATTATTAAATAAAAGAGAATTATTAAAATTATATTCAAAAGTAAAAGTTGATGGTTATTCTTTAGTACCTATTTCTTTATATTTCAAAGGTAGTTTGGTAAAACTTGAATTAGGTGTTGGAAAAGGTAAAAAGCTTTATGATAAGCGTCAAGATATTGCAAAAAAAGATGCTGAAAGAAGAATGCAAAAAGCCATGAGACAAAAAATAAGAGATAATAGCTAAATAACTTTATAATATAGAAAAAATCACCTATTAGGTGATTTTTTTTACGCAAAATATCCTATTTCACAACTAATTATTGCTACATTCATAACTTCCACATTTTGATTCATCAGATTTCATTGAATTATTATTTGGTGTAGGAACTACATTGATTGCATGTAATGTACAGCATTTTGAATTTTCATCTTGATATGCACAACTTTGAACAGTACAATTTATTCTTTGATTTTTTTCCATAATAACCTCCTGATAAATAATAGAACATTTTTATTATGCTCTTTTATTATAGTTTTATTCTAATGAATATTTTTATTTTTTTATCAAATAATATTTATTGAAAGGATTTTATTATGAATGCAAGAGTAATTTTATTATCAAAAAAAGATGGAGATATTGAAGAATTTTTAAATAAATTTTCAAATACAAAAATAGAACTAGAAAAATCTAATATTTGGCAAAAAGATTTTTCTAATCCTATTGAAATTTCTGAAATTGTTGCCGCATTTATCGACAATATTAATTCTTTTAATTTAATTATGTGGATTACCCTTGATAAGAATATATTCATCAAAGTTTCACCAGCAAATTCTAATGATATTATTAAATATTTATTTGAACGCTATCCATATTAAGTTTATTTTTTTGCTACATCTGGTTGATTTTCTATTCTTATAACAGTATAAGTTATTGAAGCTAAATATACAATCAAAATTAATGTTGGTGTATATACTCCAACTGGCATCCTTGTAATTGCTATCAAGCAACATAATATTATCTCACATATTGCTGGAAATACTATTGTTTGTAGCATTACTTTTAACATTCCTTTTTCATGATATCTTACAGTCATATAAACTAATATTATTACAAAAGATAATGACATTGGGAGAATATATTTTTTTAATATATCTCTTATTCTTGTAGCTGGTATATTACTTATTTCTGTATTTTCTGCTGTTTGCTCAAATTCATAATTTTCTTTTACTTTATTTACAATTGTGTCTTTTTGTTCATCAGATATTGATTTTGCTCTTATTGTTACCATATCTTGATATATTTCTATTGTTTGTACCATATTATTTCTTCCAAGTACTTCGTTTGCTATGTCTTTAATCTTTTTTACATCAACTTCACTTGCTACATATATATCTATTTTTTGACTTTCTTGATATCTTAGTTGTTTATTAAATCCAATTGTAAAAGTTACTATAACTCCTGCAATTATAATTATCATTGCTATTGCTAGTATAATTACATTTCTTTTCTTCATTTTCTCTAGCAGGTACTAACTAATTTGTTAGTACCCTCTCCTTTCTATATTCTATTTGTTTTCTCTTAATTTTAATAATGTTCTTGTTATTACAAAGTTATATATTGCTGTTAATATTAGTCCCCAGAACATTATCATTCCAAAACTGCTTAAACTTTCCCATTTTGCTAAACAGAATACTATTGTTATTATTCCTACAGGTATTAATTTTAAATATACATTTTTATAAGTAGCTTTTACAGCTTCGTCTACTAAATTTATTTTTTTTGTTTTTGCTAATATTTCTTTATTTATTATAAAGTTTATTATCATAATAATTATTATTGCACTTATTCCATCTAATGATATTACAACATTTGTATATCTTAGCAATAATGAAAATATTGATAAAAAGCCAATAAAAGCTATACTTGCTAATATTCCAGCTTTTTTATAGATAATACATAATACTATTAATGCTACTACTAATATTGCCAATATTATCATAGCAAAATACATAATTTCACTTTGTGTTATACTTGAATATTCATATCTATTTGTATTTACTTCATAATCTGATTTTAATTTTCCAGCATTTTCTAGCATAGCTATCTCTGCTGCTTTTGAAATATTATTATTTACAGATGTTGTATTTGATGATGCAGATCCTATTTTTAAAGTTATTTTTCCTTTAGATATTACATTTACATCATATGCTGTATCATTAACATATACTTTTGCTACTTTTTTTGATGTTTTACTTTCTTCTTCTATTGTAGTAGTTGTTGTTATTTCTGTATTTTCTGTTGTTTCTGTTGTTGAGTTTTCATTTGTCTCAGATGTATTTTCTGTTGTTGATTCAGTTGTACTTGTTGATTCGCTTGATTTTGCATTTTCTATTTCTGTTACTTCTGTTGATAATAAGGCATAATCATTTAATAATTCATTCAATTTGGCTTGTCCATCTTTTGTTAGTTCAATTTCTTCATAAACTTGATATGCCCCTTTAGCATCACTCACATATGAATATTTTGCCTTTTTTATCATATCATCATCTAAAATTATTTTTTTATCTTCTTCATCCTTTATTGTGATTTTTTGACTTGCATATAAATAATATATATACATATCAGTATTATTATTTTCTGGAAGTTCAACTCTTACTGTTCCATCTTCTTTATTTAATGATATTGTATAATCTGTTGCACCTAAATATTGTAATCTTTTTTCCATTACTTTTTTTGCATTTTCAAAATCACTTTCATTTAATTCTTCTACATTTTTTTCTGAACTTTCTGTTGTTTCTGCTGTTTCTTTTTTTTCTTCTTCTGAATTAGTAGAATCGTTTTCAACTTCTTTTATTTTTAATTCAACCACTCTTTGACTTTTTAGTTCTCTACCTAATTCATAGTCTTTTACTTTATTTTCCATTCTATTTTGTTTTTGAACATAAATTCCTCCAAATGCAATCATTGTTATTAATATAATTGCTAATATAATGGTAAATATTTTCACTTTCTTCATCACTTAATTCCTTCTTTCTAAATTTTTATTGTCAAAATAATCTGTATAGATTTTACTTTATTTTTTTTAAAATATCAACCTTTTTTTATATTTTTTTCGAATATATTTTAAATCATTTCTAAACCTCCTTTTAATGAATATACATTTGTATATCCTATTTTTTTTAACATATTATATGCTTCTCTACTTCTTCCACCATATTGACAATATACAACTATTTGTTGATTTAATTTTGGCATTTCATTTTTTATATTTTTTATCTCATATTCAGGTATATTTATTGCGCCTGGTAAATGTCCTTCGTTAAATTCTTGTGGACTTCTTACATCTATCAAAATAGCTCCTTTAGATACCAGATTTTTTAATTGTTCAAAACTTATTTCATTTTGATAATTATTTCTGCAATATCCTCTGTTTTTATAACATCTTCTACAAAACATATTTGATCCCTCCTATATTTTATAGTATGAAAAAAGAAACACTTTTGTGCTTCTTTTACAAATTTCTATCTCATAATTGTCATAACAATTACTATTATTCCAAGTATTACTCTATATATAGCAAATCCTTTGAAACTTCCTTTTTTCAAGTAGTTTAATAAAAATTTAATTACAATTATTCCTACTAAGAAACTGAATAATACTCCCATAAAGAATGCAAGTGTAAATTCAAAGTCTTTTATACTTACAAGTACTGCTGCTAATACTATTGGTGTTGATAATAAAAATGAATATTTTGCAGCACTTTCTCTGTCTACTTTTAAAGCTCTTGCAACAGTCATTGTTATACCAGATCTTGATGTTCCCGGAAATGCTGCTGCTATTGCTTGTGATAATCCTATTAAAAATGATTGTTTAAATGTCATATCTTCATATTTTGTTTCTGATGGTGCTTTTTTATCAACAATATAAAGTACAATTCCTAATACTATTAATGCAATTGCAATCATTATTGATTCTATGTTAAATTTGTCACAAATATATCCTGAGAATTTGTCTAATACTAAACTTAAAATTCCTGTTGGAATTGTTACTGCTACTATGTACCAGAAGATTTTACCTTCTGTTGATTTTTTCTTTTTTACAACTTGATTATATCCCCCCTTTATTAGACCTAACCAATCTTTGAAGAAAAATAATGTTATTGCTAATAATGTTCCTAAATGTAATGCTACATCAAAACTTTCTGGAATGTTCCAATTAAACATCCATGGTATTAATTTTAAATGTGCTGAACTTGATACTGGTAATAGTTCTGTTAATCCTTGAACTATTCCTAAAACTATTGCTTGATATATTTCCATATTTTTTATAATGTTAATCTTTTTAGATTAACACTCTCCTTTCTTTTGCTTCTTTTAAACTTTATATATTTCTCTTAATATATTATATATTGTATTTTTTATAAATTCTGCTGATGTTGTTGGTGCTACTTTTCCTGGCAATGATAATGCCCAAACAAATTTTAAATTTCTATCTTTAATTGCTTTTTTATCAATTCCACCTGGATTTGAAGCTAGGT
>ENA-OUQW01003856-OUQW01003856.1-human-gut-metagenome-genome-assembly--contig:-NODE-3856-length-10309-cov-3.892725_pt1 | contig 10309 bp, 8 predicted proteins | sample MGYA00248464_ERZ548849 | MGnify/ENA primary metagenome ERZ548849 (study PRJEB26491, sample SAMN04978193) | human gut metagenome | host: Homo sapiens | study: EMG produced TPA metagenomics assembly of...
TTTGAATATAGAAAAAGAAATTTCTTTAACATAGAAAAACTTAATAGAATGGCAGGGAATAGTATTGTAGTAAATGTATTGGAAGAAATATTTAAACAGGTTGATTATATAAATAACATAATATTTATGGAAGAAACTCAAATACAATATACTCAAGCTTCATCAATAGATAGAATAAAGAATAAATTAGCAGGTTTGTTCAATGCGCAAAATGAAGCATATCAAGTTATAAAATAGAAAAATGTAGTAGAAACCCTACTACATTTTTTATATATTTGACAAATAAATAAAAAATATGTATACTATATATAAAAAATGTAGTGAAGAAAGGGGCGACATATGGAGTCTAAAAGAGAGAGATTTAAAAGAATTGCAGAAAATAGAACTAATAAAATTATTAATATGATTGATTTATTAGGAAATTGTGCTAATAAAAATAATTATGAATATACAGATGAAGAGATAAAAAATATATTCAATGCAATAGAGAGTTCTCTAAAAATGAGTAAGATGAAATTTGTAGAAAAACAAGAAAAAGGAAAATTTAAGTTATAATAATTGTAGTAAGAAAGGTAGAAGAAAATGGAAGAAAAAAGAGGATGGTATTTCCCAGATAATAAGGGAGGACAAGATGAGGGATTTGAAAATCAAGGGATAAACCAATTTAAAATGAGTCCATATGGAAAATTAGCTAGAGAAATAATTCAAAATTCTTATGATGCTAAAATAAAAGATGGAGATAAAAAAGTTAAAGTGGAATTCAAATTAGTAAAAATGGAAAAAAGTAAAATTCCAAATTTAGAAAGTATAAAGGAAAGTATCAATGCAAGTGCAGAATATTTTCCTGAATCAGAACGATTAGAAAAGTTTAGACAGGCTGCGAATGAAAAGTTTGAAAGTGATATTATAGATGTATTAAAAATAAGTGATTATAATACAACAGGACTTGTAGGAATAGAAGAAAGAAGAAATAGCGCTTGGTATGGATTGATTAAATCATCTGGTAATTCTACAAAAAGTGGAATTAGCGGAGGGTCTTATGGTTCAGGAAAACATGCTGCATTTGTTTTTTCTTACTTTAGAACTATTATATATGGAACTTATGTAAAAGATGAAGGATATGCATTACAAGGTAAATCAATTTTATGCTCTCATAAAAAAGATGGTGTAGTAAAAAGTAATATTGGATACTGGGGAGAGGTTTTTGAAGATGAGTGTAAACCAGTAAGGGATCAATATTCAATGGATGAATTCTTTAGAAGAGAAGAAACTGGAACAGATTTATATATTATAGGAGCTAAATTAGATGAAGAGAATTGGATGGCTAATATATTATATTCTGTTATAGAAAATTTTTGGAAACTAATTATAGAAGATAAACTTGAAGTTAAGATTTCAAGCCCAACAGAAGAAATAAATATAGACTCTAAAAATATAAAGGGGTTAGCACAAGTTGGAAAAGAGATAAATTTTAAAATAGATGAGCAATACAGTTTTAACGCACATAAATTTATAGAATTAGATGAAAGTATTGAAGAAGTACGATATGGTAGTATATGTACTGAAAATGATGTTGAATTAAAAATTGCAAAATTACCACAGTATCCTGAAAAGAAAATTTTGAAAATGAGAGATACAGAGATGAAAATTGATATATTTTCCCCAAGAAAGAGGCCGGTTAATTTTATAGGAATATTAATAGCTACTGGAGAAGAATTAAATAGACAGTTAAGAGAAAGTGAACCGCAAACACATGATTCATGGAATGCAGACAATATTGAGGATGAGAATTATAGAAAAAAAGTAAGAAACACAATAAAAAGATTAGATGTTTGGTTAAATGAACAAATAGATTCATTAGCATATTTTGACGACATAGAAGAATTCGATGCAGAAGGATTAGATTTTTTAAATTTAGATGATGATGATTCTAAAGGAATTGAAGAAATGCAAAAACCATTTGATGAAATAGTAAACCAAGAGGAGGAAGAACAAGAAATTTTAATTGTTCAAAGAAACAATAGCAAATTAACTGGTATTGATAAGACCAGTGAAGAAGATCCAAAAGCAGGTGGACAAGGTGATGGCGAAGAAAATAGAACAAGGGATGGAAATGAGAAAAAAATAGGAGATGGAGAAAATAATACAGGAAGTGGAGATTCATATCATGAAACAACAATGAAATATATAAAAACACCATATGATAGCGAAAAAAATGAGTATAGGGTAATAATTAGACCTGAAGAAAACTTAAAGAGATCTGAAATACATTTTCTAAGATGCACAGATTCTGGAGAATTAGAAAAATTAAATGTAAAAAAAGCTTATATTGATGGATATGAATTAGAAATATCAGGGAATATAATAAAAAATGTCGATTTAAGAGAAGAAGAAGATACAAGAATAGAAGTAGAATTTGAATCTAAAAGAAAATGTATAATGGAGGTGAGAGTATATGTTCAAGATTAAAGGTAATTATCCATATCCGATACTTTTAGAAGATTGCATTGATTATAAAACCAGTACAATAAGAGCAAGATATTTATACCAAGGATTAAAAAATGGACACAACATAAAGATAGAATGTATAGTAAATAATCCGGAAATAAAAAAGTTAATTGAAGATAGAAAAGCATGTTATGCTGTGCAAATAGAGTCACCAAATGCAATGTATAGAAATATGTTTGAATTCTATAATGGAGACGATATTAATATAATGTTAGGAAATGATGAAGTCATAGATTATATAGATATAGGAATTGCCATATTAGTTAAAGAAGATATCGAAAATTTTGAAAGCGAAGATTTTGTTGATGCATATAAAGATATAAAGATGAAAATAAACAAAAATGAAATTTTAGGAGTATGCCAGAATGTAAGAAAAATAATAGTACTTGATGAAGAAGTTTTGAAAGAAGTACACTCAATTTTCAATTTACAAAAAGATTCAAAAATAGACCATACTACATATGATCCTAATTATGACAGAATATTAATAAGAGTTCCTGAAGAAATAGGAAATTATTATTTAACATCAAAAGGAAATAAAGAAAAAATTACAGTTTTAAATTCAATATTATTTATGCCAGTATTAACTAGTGTAATCAATGATATGAATGATGCTGAAGAAGAATTTTCCAATAGACTTTGGTTTAAAACATTAAACAATAAAATAAACGAAATTATCAAAGAAAAACAGATGACTAGAGAAGAAATATTTGAAAATCCATATGAAACTGCTCAAATTTTATTAAAAAATATAACGGTTGAATCAATTAATGAGTTTAAAAAATTGTTAGATAATCAAGAAGGAGATGATGAATAGATGAAACAAAAAATATTTAAAACAAAAATATTAGATAAGTTAGAAGAAGATATTATAGTAAATAAAGAATATTATATACATATGGAAGAAAATCCTACTTGGTTAATAGAAATGTTTAGAGAATCCGGAAATAATAATTTTGAAGTAAGTAGTAAAATAGAGGTAGAACCTTTTGAATTAATTTTAGGAGGACCAGAAACAGATAAACAAAATGCTAGAATAATATATGAACATCTAAAAGAATTAAGGCCTGTACAAGCGGTTTCAGCAGAATTATGGACATATATGACACACATACAATTCCCAGAATATATGGCTAGTAGATGGAAAATTAATGATAATGAAAATGAGAAAAAATTAAGAGAAGTTATTAAACAAAGATATTTTGCAATAAGAGGTTCTAAAGGTGTTATAAGAAATGGTATAGCAAGATTATGGTGGGCAGGATATTGGGGATATGATGAAAATAGAGAAGACCCATATGAACTTGTTGATATAATACTTGATAGACAAGAAATATATGAACATATTTCAGAACGTTCTTATAATAGAAATAAAAATATATTGATAGCAGCTTTAGAAGCAATAAAGGAAAATGATTTATATAGTAGAGATCCATCGAGAGCGTTGTTTAAAAAAATTAATTCTTATGGTAGTGATAAACATTTAGATGCTTTGGATATATACGAGGCAAGAAAAATGGTAGAAGAATTAGTAGAAGAAATTAAAGAAAGTGAAGAAAATAGTGTCGTTCTAATTTAATAAAAGTATTATAGAGTAGAAAAAACTACTCTATATTGCTTTATACATAAAAATGTTATAAAATAAATGTGAAAAGATAAATAATAGAAATAAATATAAAGTGAATGAAAGGAGAATGAAGTGAAAAAAAAATCAGATTACTTGATTTATTGTGATGAAAGTTGTCCACTAGAAAAGGATGGCAATGATATAATGGTTATTGGTGCAATAAGTTGTCCTTATGAAGAAAAACAACAAATATTTTCAGAATTGCGAGAACTAAAAGAAAAATATAATATGAATAGTAGAACAGAGACTAAGTGGATTAAAGTATCGAATTCCAAACTAAGTTATTATAAAGAGCTAGTAGATTATTTTATTAAAAAAGAAGATATTAGAATTAGAATTCTTGTGGCCCAAAATAAAAAAGGATTAGACCATATAAAATTCAATGGTGGAAATTATACAAATTGGTATTTTAAAATGTATTATTATTTATTAAATAAATTTATAGATGAAAACTATCAATATTATATGATGTTTGACCAAAAAGATAAATATACAAAAAATAGTCTCAACAAGGTAAAAAATAGATTAGAAAATGAAAAAACAAAAACTACTCTAATAAATAACAAATTTTATATAGACATTAAACAAATTAATTCCAAGGAATCTGAATTAATGCAATTACTAGATGTTTTTTTAGGAGCAACATCTTACAGAAATAGAAATTTATATAAGAAAACTAATGAAATAAAGAAGAATATAAATGGTAAAGATAAAGTTATTGAATATATTGAGAAAAAAACGAAGAAACAATTAAACAAATCAACATCTCCGTATGAAAATAAATTTAATTTATTTTTGTGGAGGCCTAGAGAATGAATGAAATTAAGATATATGATTTGAATGAATTTACAGGAGATATTAAAAATAATGAAGATGTTCAAAGATATATTCAAGAATCAAATAAACTTTATCAAAATAAAATTAAAAGTAAATTAAAATTTAGAGGAAAAAATATATTTTTTGGTACACATAGACTAGAAAATGGATTATATCAACAATTTGTACATATATCAGGATTTTTAGAAAAAGATGATAATTTTTTTATACCAAGGCCATGTAAAAATGAAAAATATATAGAAAATTGTAATAATTGTATAAAAAGAAATATAGTAAATAGAATAAATGCAGAGGATAGATATTTTTGCTTTTATAGGTGTTCATATATGGTGTATATTATTAATATATTTAAACTAATAAATGTAGGTAACTTGCAAAATATTGAAATTTGTGAAGAAAGAAAATATATAAACAAAAGGATGAAGGAATTAAAATTTATACATATAAGATATAGAGAAGGAGATATATACTATTATATTTTACTTGAAGATGTGTCGGATAAGGGATATTATGCTTTTAGATGTGGCTTTCCGATATTTAATCAAAGAGTAAAAAATGAAAAAGATAACACATCTTATTATATGCAGTCTGCTGTTAGTGATGGCAGCCTGTGAAAAGGATACGGAGCCTGCAAATTTTGCTCCGAAGTTGGCGACTGGTGAAGCGACCAATATTTATCGAACCGGAGCTACTCTGTCAGGAAGCATGGAAAAGGCAGAAGGAGTGGTGGTAAAAGAATACGGTGTTCTTTATTCCACGTTGCAGAGTATGGCAGAATATACTGAAGTGAAAGTAGATGAAAAAAGTGGTAACGATTTTGCCGTCCAACTCCAAGGGCTTGAATCCGGTGAAACTTACTATTATTGTACATATGCCCATAGCGGTTATAGTATAGCTAAAGGGGAAATCCGGAGTTTTACCACCGGAGCAAGTAATACGCCTGTATTTAGCGCGTTGGAAGTTTCCGGTACGGATGAGAAAAGCTTTACAGTTTCTACTTCTATACTTGATGAAGGGGGAGGAGAGATACTTTTTTCCGGTTTCTGCTGGAAAGAGACAAGTGTCTCCGGCTATCTTCCGACAGAAAAAGACGAGATGAAAGTTATAGACAATCTGTCCGACTATCGATTGCGTATCAAGGACCTCAAACCTGGAAGACAATATGCCGTTCGTGCTTATTCCGCAAGTACTAAGGGAATAGGATATGGAGAGACTGCCTACATTATTACAAAAACGACGGACCTTCCGGTTGTATCTTCTTCCGTGCCACAAGACTCTACAGAAACTTCGATTACTTTGCTGGCAAGAATATTGGCAAACGGAACTACCGTAACTGAAAAAGGTTTCTGTTATAGTACAGAGATGGAGGAACCAACTATTACCGGACTTAAAGAAATAGCTTATACACCTGATACAACAATTTATGCTACAATAAGTAGATTGAAGCCGGGAAATACATACTATATCCGTGCATATGCAGTTGGGCAGCAAGGGGTAGGATACGGAGATGTGATAACCTATACTATTCCTGATGACGGACACCAGGCGGTTCCTCCAGTAGTAACAACACTAAGTGCCGAAGATTTGGGAAATAGTACAGCCGTACTAACGGGAAGTATTGCTACTGATCATTTAGAAGGGATTACTTCATTTGGATTTACCTGGCAATCAAAATCTTCTTCTATAGGGAATGTTGTTATAGAAAATTATCCAAGTGGAAATATAAGCCAGTTAACAGGCATATTCACATTAAAACTGGAAGGGTTACCTACGGAAGAGGCTATTCAGGCATATGCTTGGGCTATAAGAGAAGTAAATGGGCAAGAATTGCGAGGTCAGGGAGATTGGATTGAATTTACGTTGGCACAAACGCTACAGCCTGCTACGGTAGCCCAAACGGCTGTACGTGATATTACCGTTCACACAGCTTCTACCATTGCTGTAGTGACCAGTAATGGTGGAAGTGAGATTACAGAAAGCGGCTTTTATTATAGTATAACTCATACTTTACCCGATGAACGGGACCTTCATGTATCTTCATTGACTACAGGAAACAATATTACTGCCAACCTTGCGGGGTTGGAAGAGGGTCAGACTTATTACATTCGTGCTTATGCGATAAATCAGGCAGGGCTATCATATGGAGTAGTAAGTAACTTCCAGACGAAATCTGTCACTCTGCCTGTTGTAAAAACAGGTGCTGTTACCAATGTGACCTCTGCTTCTGCGAGCTTATCCGGTACTATTACTTCTTTAGGTAATGGTACATTACAGCGTAAAGGCTTTTGTTGGAGTAGCACACATACGGTTCCTTCTCTTGAGCAACGAGAGGGCAGTAGTGAGGTTTCAACAGAGGGAAGTATTTATTTTTATGAGTTAACAGGACTATCTGGTAAAACAAAGTACTATGTCCGTGCCTATGCTGAGAACGAGAAGGGGGTAAGTTATGGTGAAACACAAGAATTTACAACTGGTACCTCTGCTGTTGTTCCAACACTTAGTGGTACTACTGTCAGTGAAATAGGTGAGACTTCTGCTAAAGTAACTGCTACAGTAGTGAGTGATGGGGGAGCTTCTGTTTCCGGAAAAGGTTTCTGCTATAGTTTGACAAATAGTTCGCCTACCATAGAAGGTGGTAGTAGTATTCTTGCGGATACGTCAACCGGAAATTCAATAACCGGAGTTTTGAAGAATCTGGAACCTGATGCAAAATACTATATTCGAGCTTATGCTACTAATGGGGAAGGGGCTGCATATGGAGTGGTGAATGAGTTTCACACCATACAAATTACTGTACCCACAGTAAGTAGGTTACAGGTTACTAATATTAAAGAAACCACTATTGATGCTTCTGCTACTATTACTAATGATGGTGGAAGTGCTGTTCTTACCAGGGGCTTCTGTTACAGTTCAACGAATCAGCTTCCTACAACGGGCGATCTGAGCGTGATATCGGGAGATGTGAATTCCATTTTTATTTCCACAATAACTAACTTATCACCAGAAACCACTTATTATGTGAGAGCTTTTACTACCAATATAAAAGGTACTGCTTATAGTGAAGTTTATACGGTAAAAACTCTTCCTGAAATAACTTCCGGAACTCCAGATGTAGATGATAATGAACCGCCGATTAATACACGAACTTTAAAAATAGATAATAATGGAAAAGAATAAATTGAGAATTTATGTAACTATTTGGGGACTGTTCTGTTTGGTTTCATTAGTGCATGCTGAAAAATTGGATTTATATATAGAAACTGCAGGGACTTTAGGACAATTGCTTGGAAATCAAAAAGAAACAGTGACAGAACTTAGATTGAGAGGGCATTTGAATAGTGATGATATTACTTGTCTTCAAGAAATGCCAATATTACGTGTATTGGATGTGGAAGAGACGGATGTAGCAACATTTCCTTTTGCACATTCCGGTATCGTATCTATAATCCTTCCTAAAACAGTAAAGAAACTTTCTGCTTTGAGTTCTTGTAAAAAATTGGAGACAGTTGTTCTACCCGAAGGATTAACTAGTCTTGGGACACTAACTTTTTATGAATGTTCATCGCTAAAATCGATAAATATTCCGGAAGGAATAACAAGTATTCCTTATTATGTATTCAGTGGCTGTAGTAGTCTGAAGACTATTGAACTTCCACAAAGCTTAACTGAAATAGGGGAATCTGCCTTTAATCGGTCTGGTATAGAAGCGATAACTATTCCTGCGGGTGTTCTTTCGATTGGAGATCGTGCATTTGCTAACTGTTGGGTTTTAAAATCGGTAGTATTACCGGAGGGGGTAACTGATATTGGACAAGAGGCGTTTAATCGTACTGGACTCAAGTCGATTTGTATTCCTGGCAGTGTTACTTCTTTAGGGCATAAAGCTGTTGGTGAGTGTTATGATTTAGATGTAATATACGTTTCGGAAGGAATGGGGAGAATACGGGAGGGAGCCTTTGAAGGCAGCACACCTTGTTGTCTTGTATGGAACCGAACGGATAATATACCTTCAAGCCTTTTTGAATATTATTCAACTCCTCCTTCTCATAAAAATTTTCTTGTTTATGTGAAGAGTGATATTGCTGTTCCGGAAAATTGGAATACAGCTCAGGTGATTTATGATGGCATGGCAGAATCTATTGTGATTTCGGATGAGACTGGCTTCGAACGATTCTATGCTGCTCTGCCTTTCAAGGTGAAAAAGATCAGTTACTCTCGTAATTTTGATGTACAGAGTGGTCTGCATTTTTCTGCTGGATGGCAAAGTGTTGTTCTTCCTTTTACAGCTTCTCGTTTTATGCATGAGGTTAAAGGTGAATTGGCTCCTTTTGGTAGTAACGTTACCGGAACCAAGCCTTTCTGGCTTCGTGAATTGACGCCTGATGGCTATGTGGTTTCTTCTACCTTGCAAGCGAATAGGCCTTATATTATTTCAATGCCGAATAATGCCGAATATGAGGACGAGTATAATATCACTGGTACGGTGACTTTTATTGCAGAAAATACTTCCGGTGTTGAAGTATCAGCTACTCCTGCTGTTATGCCTACTGGAGAGAATGCTAATTATAAATTAGTACCTACTTATCAAATGATTGCTGCTAATGATACTGTATATGCGCTTAATTCTTCTGTTTATAATAAAAAACCTGGCGGTAGTGTTTTTGTGAAAGCATTACGTAATGTTCTTCCTTTTGAAGCCTATGTAGTCAGTAAAGAGTCCCATGTTACTGCTCCGGCAATGTATAGTATTGGTGGCGATGGTGGAAGTAGCACTGCTTTAGAGAAAATACTTTTGAAAGAAGATAATTCTCTTAGGATTCATACGCAAGGCAGCATTTTATATATTGAGACCGACAAACCTCGCCTGATCTCCATTTATGGAGTGGATGGAATTTTGAACCGTTCTGTGAATGTACATGAAGGCGAAAACACAATTAACGATCTTCCTGCTGGTATCTATTTCCTCGAAGGCAAAAAAGTCATTATAAGAAATTAACTGGTAAATTTATGTTTGTTTTTTAATATCCTTGCCACCGTTTGAGAAAACATGTGGCAAGGAGTTTTGTTATATGTATACCATTTAGTTGTTGGGAAATTTATGATGGCGATGAGGAACGTGTGATAAATATGTTGTCTATATTATAAATCTTAGCTTAGTATCTGTGTGTATTTTTCCATTTCTATTTTCTTTTGTTTTCCTCCCTTTCCTCTTGTTTCTTAATAAAATAAGTGTACAATCTTGTGTTTTGTAATTATCTGGTTTTCAATCAATTATCTTTTTGTTTTTTCCTCTACCATTATCTTTGCCATGGAAAACATAGTTCTTTATGAACGTTA
>ENA-OUQW01003857-OUQW01003857.1-human-gut-metagenome-genome-assembly--contig:-NODE-3857-length-10306-cov-3.695835_pt1 | contig 10306 bp, 7 predicted proteins | sample MGYA00248464_ERZ548849 | MGnify/ENA primary metagenome ERZ548849 (study PRJEB26491, sample SAMN04978193) | human gut metagenome | host: Homo sapiens | study: EMG produced TPA metagenomics assembly of...
TCTCTGCAGAACGCCCAGGACGCGCTGGACAACTACACCATCACCGCCCCCATATCCGGCACCGTGATCGAAAAGAATTTCAAGGCCGGTGACAAAGTGGAGGGCATGAACTCCGGCTCTCTGGCAGTGGTTTATGACATGAGCTACTTGAAGCTGGAAATGGCCGTGGATGAGCTGGATATCAGCAAGGTGGAGGCGGGGCAGTCCGTCACCATCACTGCGGACGCGGTGGAAGGGCAGACCTTCACCGGTGTGGTGGACAACGTCAGCATCAACGGCACCACGGCGGGCGGCGCTACCAGCTATCCCGTGACCATCCTCATCAAGGATTACGGCGACCTCAAGCCGGGTATGAATGTCTCCGCAACCATCGAGGGCGACCGGGTCCCCAATGCCCTGTGCATCCCCGTGGACGCTGTGAACCGGGGCAACACCGTGACGGTCCCGGGCCCCGGCGCCATGAACGCGGACAATACCGCCGTGGCGGATGTCTCCAAGCTGGAAACACGGGAAGTGACGCTGGGCAAGAGCGACGGCGATTTTATCGAGGTCACCGGCGGTCTGGAAGAGGGGGACACTGTCCTGATCCCCAACCAAAGCTCTAACATGATGGCCGAAATGATGGGGATGTAAGCCATGGAGCATCTCATTGAATTAAAAGACGTCTACAAGATCTACCACATGGGCGACGAGGACGTTCACGCCCTGGACGGCGTGAGCCTTACCATTGACAAGGGGGAGTTTGTAGCCATTGTGGGCCAGTCCGGTTCCGGCAAATCCACCGCCATGAACATCATCGGCTGTCTGGATGTGCCCACGGCGGGCACCTATAAACTCAATGGCCGGGATGTGGGCAGAATGAGCCGCGATGAACTGGCCGAGATCCGCAACGAGCTGCTGGGCTTCATCTTTCAGCAGTACAACCTGCTGCCCAAGCTCAGCCTGATGGAAAACGTGGAGGTTCCGCTGGTGTATGCCGGGGTGCCGCGCGGGGAGCGCCGCCGCCGTGCCGCCGCAGCACTGGAACGGGTGGGACTTGGCGATAAGCTCCGGAACAAGCCCAACCAGCTTTCCGGCGGTCAGCAGCAGCGTGTGTCCATTGCCCGTGCGCTGGCTCGCGGCCCGGCGGTCATCCTGGCCGACGAGCCGACCGGTGCATTGGACTCCCACACCAGCCGCGAAGTTCTGGGAATGCTCCAGGATCTGCACAAGCAGGGCAATACGGTCGTCCTCATCACCCACGACAACTCCATCGCTGTGCAGGCCGAGCGCATCATCCGCCTCGAAGATGGCCGCGTCGTCTACGACGGCGACGCCCACGCACCCGAGGCAGTCGTTCAGCCGAACTTCATGATGGCAGAGCCGAAAGCCGGAGAGGAGGGGACGCAGGCATGATAAAGGAGACCTTCAAACAGGCCGTCCAGAACGTCTTGAGCAACAAAGTCCGCACCTTCCTCACCATGCTGGGCATCATCATCGGCGTCATGGCCGTCATCGTCATCGTCGGTCTCGGCAACGGCATGACCCACATGATGCAGGACTTCTACTCCGATATGGGCAGCGATATTCTGTCGGTCAACGTCATGACCGCCAGCACCCGCACGGTGGAGGTCAGCGATGTGTATAACATCATCAACCAGAAGCCGGAGTATTACAGGGGCCTTTCGCCCATCGCCAGCGCCGGGACGGATCCGCTGCGGGTGGCAGGGGAGAAGTACCGCCGCACCAACATCAGCGGCGTCAATGAGGATTATCTGACCATCAACAACTATAAGGTGGCCAAGGGCCGAGGCATCCAGTACGCCGACCTGATGGACAACAAGAACATCTGCGTCATCGGCGACTATGTGGACCGCAAGATCTTCGGCGGCAACGGCCTCGGCAGCACCCTCAAGGTGGGTGCAAACGAGTTTCGCATCGTGGGTGTGCTGGAAGGCCGCTCCAAGCCCGCCGCCCAGTACGAGGGCGGCAACGACGACATTGTTCTTATCCCCTATACCACCCTGATGAGCGTCAACAACACCAGCAGTGTCAGCCAGTACTATGTGGTCCTGCAGGACGCGGACCACTCGGATGAGGCACAGGAGTATATGCAAAAAAGCATCAAGAAGCTGGTCAGCAAGGACGACTATGTCTACGTCCAGAGCCTGAGTGCGGCAATGGCGCAGATGTCCTCCATGATCAACGTCATGGTGGGCGTCCTGACGGCCATTGCAGGCATCTCGCTGCTGGTCGGCGGCATCGGCATCATGAACATCATGCTGGTGTCCGTCACCGAACGCACCCGTGAGATCGGTATCCGCAAGGCACTGGGCGCACAGGAGAGCACCATCCTGACCCAGTTCGTCGTGGAGGCCGGCGTCACGTCGGCGCTGGGCGGCTGCCTCGGCATCGTGCTGGGCTACGTCGTGTCGGCCATTATCAACCAGATCCTTCCGTATATCCTGACGGATATTACCCTGAACGTCACCCCCTCGGCGGACGCAGCGGCCATCGCCGTGGGCATCTCCTGCGGCATCGGTGTCCTGTTCGGCTTCCTGCCGGCCCGCCGTGCCGCCAGCCTGAACCCCATCGAAGCACTCAGATATGATTAAGGAGTTTACCATGAAAAAACGATTCCTCGCATTCCTGCTGGCCGTCTGCGTGGCGGTTTCCATGCTGGTGCTGCCCGCCTCGGCGGTCGGCTCCAACGCGGCAGTCCAGACGGCGACGGCGCTGGGCGGTCTGACCGCCGAGCAGGCCGGTTCTCTGGGTGCGCCCCTCACTCGTGGGCAGGCGGCCCGCCTCCTCACAGCATTCTCTGCTTACCGCGATACCACCACGGCACAGGGCCGCACCGGCCGCCTCTACAGCGACGTGGACAGCGACTCTCCCTATGCGGTCTACATCCGCACCGCTGTCCAGAACGGCTGGATGACCGGCTACTCCGACGGCAGCTTCCGCCCGGACAACACCGTCACGCTGGAAGAAGCCTGCACCATGGCGCTGCGCCTGCTGGGCTATGATGTGGCAAAGCTGGGCGGTACCTTCCCCACAGCTCAGCTCAGCAAGGCCAGCGCACTGGGCCTGCGCAATGAGATCGATGCCCGTCAGGGCGAGACTCTGACCCTCGAGCAGGGGACCATGCTCTTCTACAACGCCCTCACCGCCATGAACGGCAGCGGTCAGGTCTACGCCTCCACCCTGGGCTTTGCCGTGAACAACGGCCAGGTGGACATCTCTTCTGTCCTGCTGGACAACGTCAAGGGTCCCTTCGTGGCAGATGCTTCCACCGTCCTGCCTTTCGCCCCGGCGGCCATCTACCGCAACGACGAAGTCACCACCTCTGCGGCCCTCTCTCTCTATGATGTCTACTATTATAACGAGAGCGCCCGCACCGTCTGGCTCTACAACAAGCGCGCCGCAGGCCGCGTGACGGCTGTCTCGCCCTCGGCCAGCGCTCCGACCTCTGTGACTGTGGCCGGCGTCAGCTACACCATCGCTTCGCCCTCTGTGGCCTATCAGCTGTCCTCCCTGTCCGGCGGCGGCGTGGGTCAGGTGGTCACTCTGCTGCTGGGCATGAACGATGCAGCTGTCTCCGTCCTCACCGGCGACGCGGCAGACGCTGTGTTCTACGGCGTGGTCCAGTCCTCATCCCGCACCCTTGTGGAGACGAACAGCGCTGAGGTGCAGCAGGCTGTCTCGGTCATGTGTACCGACGGCACCGCCCGCACCGTCAATGTGAACAATAAGCTCAATTTCCCGGCCGGCAAGCTGGTGGAGATCAGCGTGGACGGTGACGGCGAACGCGTCCAGTCCATCTCGCCCCGCTCGACCAGCGGCACCGTCAGCGCCGACGGCACCGCGCTGGGCGACACCCCGTTTGCAGACAACGTGCAGATTCTTGATACGACGTCGGAGGGTGTGGCTGGGGCAGTTCGCCCCAGCCGCCTATCGGGGGTAACTCTGAGCGAAAGCGACATCCGCTACTACACCACCAATTCCGCGGGCCAGATCGATCGGGTCATCCTCGACGATGTGACCGGTGACCTGTGGGAGTACGCTGCGCTGGATTCTGTCCGCCGCCTGACGGACGAAGCCGCCAAGAAGATCGACAAAAAGATCAGCGACAAGGCACAGGACGCCGCAAGAGAGGCCGCAGGCCTCCCCGCTGGGACCACCACCAAGGCAGCCAAGACCGATGAGGAGACCTTCCAGGATGTGAAGAACATCCTTTTCCCCAGCACCAGCGATGTGCTCTACGGCCTCATCGACGGCAGCATCGTCAGCTCTACCTGGAACACCCTCACCGGCAAGACGGACCAGCTCTTCAGCTATGTGCTCCGCCGCACCGGCGACAGTGTGGGCGGCACGCTGGGCGATTTCCTCAACTATCTGGGTGAGGGTGCCACCTACGTCTGCTACACCGGCGGCAAGCAGGTGGCCTACAGCACCGCCACCAAGTACCCCATTATCGCAGGCGGCATCGCCATCGGCCGTTCTGCCGACGGCAAGACCATCAACCGGATGCTCCAGCTCTCGCCGGTAGTCATCGATAAGCTGGGCGCAGCTTCGGTCATGAGCGGCGACAAGCGCTATGAGACCGCCGACGATATGCAGGTCTATCTGTGGTCGAACGGCCAGTATTTCGCCACCTCGCTGCCCAAGATCAACACCGAGGATTATAAGCTCATCGGCTGGTACGACAACTTCGGCTGCTCCGGCGGCAGGAAGATCCGTATCCTTGTGGCCGTCAAGACGAACTGAGCCTGAAATTTTCCAATCACAGAACAGCAGCCTCGCGGCAGATGAAGCGGGGCTGCTGTTTCGTTCTCCCATTTGCCACACGACCTATTTCGTGTTACAATAAAAACCAGAGAAATTGCGGAAAAAGGAGGTGCGGCAATGATACACATCGCTCTGGTGGAGGACGAGGCAGAGGTGCGGGCGCAGCTGCAAGGCTATGTGCAGCGGCACACCCGGCAGTATGGTACCGAGTTTGCTGTGACGGAGTTCGCCGACGGAATGGAGCTGCTGGATGATTACCGCCCGGTGTACGATGTCCTGTTTCTGGACGTGGAGATGAAGCATCTGGACGGGATGGAGACGGCCCGGCGGGTGCGGGAGCTGGACAAGGACGTCATCATCGTCTTCATCACGAATATGGCCCAGTACGCCATCGGCGGGTACGCGGTGGGTGCGCTGGACTATGTGCTCAAACCGGTGCCCTACTTTGCCTTTTCGCAGCAGCTCCGGAAGGTGGAGGAGCAGCTGCGCCGCCGGGTGCGGCACTATCTGGCTCTGCCGGTGGAGGGCGGGCTTCGGCGGCTGGACTCCTCCCTCATCTATTATCTGGAAAGCGAGGGCCACCGCGTCCACTTCTACACCGAGGAGGGGGACTTCGCGGCGGCGGGCACCCTGAAAGCCTTCGAGGAGAAGCTGGCTGAGCGGCCCTTTGCCCGCTGCAACAGCGGCTACCTCGTCAATCTGGCGCAGGTGAAGGGGGTGCAGCAGGGGATGGTGCAGGTAGGACCCTATGAATTGCAGCTGAGCCGGCCCCGGCGGAAAGCTTTCCTCGCGGCGCTGGCCGACCACATCGGAGGTGGAGGCGCATGACGGCGCTGCCCAGTATCCCGCGCCTCTACACGGCGCTGGCCGAGTGTCTGGCCGTGGGCATCTACGCCCTGCCGCTGGGCCTCCGCTTCGGCCCGAAAGCCACCCTCGCCGTCAGCGCGGCGTGGGCGCTGGTCCTCTGCGCTTTTTTGCAGGCCACGGGCAGCGTCCCGCTGGCGTGGTGGATCCCCTGCATGGCGGCGGCGGTGGCGATGCAGTACCTTTACCTCTGGCTCACCCGCACCATCTCGCTGCTGGAGGCCGGGTATGTCTGCGCCCGGGCCTTTGTTCTGGCCGAGCTGGCCGCCAGCGCCGAGTGGCAGCTGCACTGTTTCCTCTGGCCCCAGCGCAGCGGGGCCGATGGCCTGTCGCTGGCGCTGCTGGCGGTGGTCTACAGCGGGGTCTTCGGCTGCATCTGGCTGCTGGAGCACAAGCACGCCAGCCCCAAGGGCCGCATCGTCATCAGCGGAAAAGCGGCCCTCGTGGCCGTCGTCATGGCGGCGATGGTCTTCGCGGTGAGCAACCTGCTGTTCTTGGGCGACCGCGAGGTGGACATGAGCGTCTACTACATCCGCACGCTGGTGGACATCTGCGGCGTGCTCATCCTGACGGTCCAGCACGAACAGCTGCGGGAGGCGGCGCTCCACAGTGAGCTTGCCGCCATGGACGAGGTGCTCCACCGCCAGTACGAGCAGTACAAGCGGAGCAAAGAGGGCATCCGGCTCATCAACAGCCGCTACCATGAGTTGAAAATTCAGATCGCAGACATCCGTGCCGAGCGTGACCGGGCCAAGCAGGACGCCGCGCTGGCCCGGATGGAAAGCGGCATCCGCCGGTATGAGGCCGAGAACAAGACCGGCAATCCGGTGCTGGACACCCTGCTCACTGCAAAGAGCATGGACTGCCAGCAGCGGGGCATCAACATGACCAGCGTGGCCGATGGCAGCAAGCTGGGGTTCCTGACGACCCGTGAGCTGTGCACCCTCGTGGGCGCGCCGCTGGACAACGCCATCGAGTGTGTCACGGCAGAGCCGGACCCCGAAAAGCGGCTGCTGCGGGTGGCCGTCTATGACCAGAGCGGCTGTGTGATGCTCCGGTTTGAGAACTACTGCGCCGCCCCCGTAGCGCTGGGCCCGGACGGTCTGCCCGTGCGCAGTGCTCATGGCGGCTACGACCTGCGGGGCGTGCAGGCGGCAGCGCAGGACCACAACGGCACCATGACCCTCCATTGGGCCGACGGCTGGTTCACCCTGCGGATCCTGCTGCCGATCCCGGAATAAAGAAAAACCTCTCCGTCATTGCTTCGCAATGCCGGAGAGGTTTTTCTGTTTTGCACAATAAAGCCGGGTCTGTATTTGTGGATAAGCACAATAAAATTTGAAACCAAAATGAAACTTCTGCAAAATATGCCTCAGAAATGACAGGTTGTGAAAATCTTTGTAAATTTTCATTGAATTCCTTTATAATGGATGCCGACAGTCCGGGAGCTGTGCCCGGGAAATATGAATTCAGAATAAGGAGGAAGAATTATGTTGTCCGTCAATATGGATGATGTAATGCAGGTAGTTTCCAACATCCAGAACTACCTGATCGCCTTCGGCGTCGTGGTCGTGGTCGCACTCATTGCGATGTTTGCGGCCAAGAAGCTGCCGAAAGCCAAGAAGAAGATGGTCCGTGCGCAGTCTGGTGTCGCCATTCTGCTGGCACTGGTCATCGTTGTCAACCTCATCTGCATCGGCCCCATGTCCACTATGCTGGATCTGGTCTCCGGTGAAGGCTCCATCAGCGAGGAGACCTCCGCAGAGGCGACCGAGCTGGTGAACGAGATCACGCAGGAGGGCATCGTTCTGGCACAGAACGATGACAACATCCTGCCTGTGGCCTCTGGCTCCAAGCTGAACGTCTTTGGCTGGGCCTCCACCAGCCCCTGCTACGGCGGCACCGGCTCCGGCGCACTGAACGACGCCTATCCCGTCACCGACCTGCTGACCGGCCTGCACGATGCGGGCATCGAGACCAACGACGAGCTGAGCAAGTTCTACACCGACTACTGCGCTACCCGTCCCAGCGTCGGCATGGCACAGCAGGACTGGACCCTGCCTGAGCCGAACGTCAGCCTGTACACCGACGAGATGATGGCAAATGCCAAGGAATACTCTGACACCGCCATGGTGGTCATCACCCGCGTCGGCGGCGAGGGCGCAGACCTTCCCACCGATATGTCTGCTGTCGTGGACGGCAGCTGGGTCCGCCGTGTGGCAGATTACCGTGGTTCTCAGCGCGGCGCCGGCTACTACAACGGCACTTACGATGACACCCTGAACGAGGGCAATGACTGGGATAAGGGCGACCACTTCCTGCAGCTGTCCAACCGCGAGGAAGAGCTGATCGATCTGGTCACTTCCAACTTCGACAACGTCATCGTCGTCTACAACGGCGCAAACGCATTCGAGATGGGCTGGGTCAAGGATTACCCCCAGATCAAGGGCGTTCTGCTCTGCCCCGGCACCGGCCAGTCCGGCTTTGAGGGCTTTGGCCGCGTGGTCGCCGGTGAGGTCAACCCCTCCGGCCGCACCGCAGATACCTATGTCACCGACCTGACCGCCTCTCCGTGGTGGAACAACTTCGGCGACTTCAAGTACACCAACGCTTCCGAGTTCAACTCCAATGCAAGTATGTTCGACCCCGAGGGCACCACTCCCTCCTTCGTCAACTACGTCGAGGGCATCTACGTCGGCTACAAGTTCTATGAGACGGCTGCCGATGAGGGCCTCATCGACTACGACAAGGAAGTGGTCTATCCCTTCGGCTACGGCCTGAGCTACACCACCTTCACCCAGAAGATGAGCGACATCACCAACGATGGCGCAGACCTGAAGTTCTCCGTCACTGTCACCAACACCGGCTCTGTTGCCGGCAAGGATGTTGTCGAGATCTACAGCGATCCTCCGTATACCAACGGCGGCATCGAGAAGGCCTCCGCAAACCTGCTGGACTTCGCCAAGACCGACGAGCTGGCTCCCGGCGAGAGCGAGACCATCGACTTCACCATCCCGGTGGAGGAGCTGGCTTCCTACGATTACCAGAACAACGGCTGCTATGTGCTGGAGGCTGGAGATTACGTCATCAGCACCAACGCAGACTCCCACACCGCTCTGGATTCCAAGACCTGCACCTTCGCTTCGGACATTGTCTACAACGAGTCCAACAAGCGCGAGAGCGATGAGGTCGTGGCCACCAACCAGTTCGATTTCGCTGAGGGCGAGATCACCTATCTGTCCCGTGCAGACGGCTTCGCAAACTACGATGAAGCCACTGCCGCTCCTGCCACCTACGAGATGAGCGACGAGGTCAAGGCTGGCTTCGAGAACTGCTTCACCTACACCGAGTCCGGCTACGAGAAGGACGAGGACCCTAACGCAGAGGACATTACCACCGGCGCAAAGAACGGCCTCAAGCTGGCTGACCTGCGCGGCGTGGATTACAACGATTCCAAGTGGGATGACCTGCTGGACGAGATGAGCATCGACGACCTGCAGCAGACCATCGGCTTCGGCGGCTATCAGACCGCAGCGGTGGACAGCGTCGGCAAGGTGCGCACCAACGACTGCGACGGCCCCGCCTCCATCAACAACAACTTCACCGGCGTCGGCTCGGTCGGCTTCCCGGCTGCTACCCTCATCGGCATGACCTGGAGCAAGGATCTGGCCCATGACTTCGGCGACAGCATCGGCAAGATGGCCAACGAGATGAACACCTCCGGCTGGTACGGCCCGGCCATGAACATCCACCGCACCGCATTCTCCGGCCGCAACTTCGAGTATTACTCGGAGGACGGCGTCCTGTCCGGCGCAATGGCTGCAAGTGCCATCGCAGGTGCACAGGAGCACGGCGTCTACGCTTACATGAAGCACTTTGCCCTGAACGATCAGGAGGGCAACCGCAACTGCATGGCGGCCACCTGGTCCAACGAGCAGGCCATCCGTGAGATCTACCTCAAGCCCTTCGAGATGTCGGTCAAGGATGCAGACTGCCACGCAGTCATGTCCTCTTTCAACTACATCGGCAATCGCTGGGCCGGCGGCTGCTCTGAGCTGCTGCAGAACGTCCTGCGCGGCGAGTGGGGCTTCCTCGGCTTCGTCGAGACCGACTACTTCGGCGTCTACGGCTACATGACCGCCGATCAGGCTGTCCGCAACGGCGGCGACCTGATGCTCTGCACCACGGGCAACGATTACAACAACGTGACCGTCCTGACCAACAGCAGCAAGCAGGCCATGCGCACCGCTGCCAAGAACATCCTCTACACCGTGGTCAACAGCCGCGCTTATGAGGCTGAGAACCTGAACCCCGGCATGGCAAAGTGGAAGGTCATCCTGATCGGCGCTGACGTCGTAGCCGCGCTGCTCATCGTTGGCCTGGAGTACACCGCCATCAAGAACTACAAAAAGCGCAAGGAAGAGGAAGAAGTCTAAGACGTAAGCACTCTCCGTGCAGCACCTGAACAAAACCGATGGCAAAGGCCCGCTGCAGCGAACAGCGGGCCTTTGCCCCGCTCAGGGATAAATGAGGAAAATGCGATGAAGCACACTGACATCATCCGGAAACTGAATCTAGAACAGAAATGTGCCCTGCTCTCGGGCGAGACGGTCTTCACCACCCGTGCCCTGCCCGGCAAGGGCATCCCGTCCATTACCCTGTCGGACGGCCCCAA
>ENA-OUQW01003859-OUQW01003859.1-human-gut-metagenome-genome-assembly--contig:-NODE-3859-length-10300-cov-7.396291_pt1 | contig 10300 bp, 7 predicted proteins | sample MGYA00248464_ERZ548849 | MGnify/ENA primary metagenome ERZ548849 (study PRJEB26491, sample SAMN04978193) | human gut metagenome | host: Homo sapiens | study: EMG produced TPA metagenomics assembly of...
CTTTTTATACAATATGTCAAAGAACACTTGATTCTTACTTTTTACACAACCTCCCTGAAGGAGGAGAATATTAGATACTACTGACTTATTGCTCAACCTCAAACTATGCAGGGTGTTTGTGAAACTTGAGTTATTAATGAATAAATGAGAAAAAAGATATAAAATCGAGTATGAAAATAGTGAGATATTACAACAAATATAGCTAACTGTCCTACCCTTGTACAGAGACAGGAATGATTAATATAGGCAAAAGGCTGCAATCTTTATAGGAATTGCAGCCTTTTTTGTTGTAATAAATGGATGCTAAGATTCTAAATTTCTATTTGAGAGTTTATAATAAACTTGGATACCGTTTATAATAAACGATTCGGAAATTTATTATAAACCGAATAGGAGTTTATGTAGTGAACTGTAAATTATTTTAGTCATATTGATTTTCGTGCATGGAATCTTCTTGAATTCGGGTAATTATAGCATACAATGGATCTGGTAACCTAATTATACAAACACTTGTTTTTCTTGTCCTGTTATCCGGCCCAGTTCTCCCTATCCAGATTTCTATAACTGATCGCTTCCGCTAAATGTCCGGAAAGAATTTGCTCACTTCCTTCGAGATCGGCAATGGTGCGTGATACTTTCAATATCCTGTCATAGGCGCGGGCGGATAAATTGAGCCGATCCATTGCATTCTTTAATAAGGTAAGCCCTTTGTCATCCGGCCGGGCAAATAGTGACAGTAATTTGCTGTTCATCTGTGCATTGCAATAGATACCGGGATATTCGGCGTAGCGCTTTTCTTGTATTTGCCGTGCTTTGATAACTCGTTCGCGGATCGTTTCACTAGATTCTCCCCTTCTCTGGTCAGATATCTTATCGAATGGTACGGGAATGATTTCTATTTGAATGTCAATCCTGTCGAGCAGCGGACCGGAAATTTTATTCAAATATTTCTGTACTTGCCCGGGACTGCATACACAAGCCTTCGTCGGATGATTATAATATCCGCAAGGGCAAGGATTCATCGAAGCTACCAGTGTAAAACTGGCCGGGTAATCGATGCTGCTTTTTATTCGGGAGATTGTGATTCTCCTGTCTTCCAATGGTTGCCGCAGTACCTCAAGTACGTTTCTATTAAACTCCGGCAGTTCATCTAGGAATAAAATTCCGTTATGCGCCAGACTTATTTCCCCCGGCTGGGGAAAACTGCCCCCGCCTACCATTGCTACTTGCGAAATCGTATGGTGCGGGTCACGGAAAGGGCGTTGAGTGATTAGGGAGGAATTGCGGTTTAATTTTCCAGCTACGGAGTGTATCTTGGTCGTTTCGAGGCTTTCACCCAACGAGAGGGGAGGGAGAATGGAAGGAAGGCGTTTGGCCATCATTGATTTTCCGCTTCCCGGCGCACCTATCATGATGAGATTGTGTCCGCCGGCAGCAGCTACCTCCAGTGCTCTTTTCACGTTTTCCTGCCCTTTCACATCTGCAAAATCAAACTCGAAAGTACTTTGATGGGCATAGAACTCTTCTCGGGTATTAACAACTGTCGGTTCTAATTCGCGTTCATTATTGAAGAACTCAATGACTTCCCTGATATTGCTGACTCCATAGACTTTTAACTGGTTAACTACGGCGGCTTCCCGCGCATTTTGTTGGGGAATGATTAATCCTTCAAAACCGTCTTCCCGTGCTTTGATGGCAATGGGAAGTGCTCCCTTGATCGGTTGTATGCTTCCGTCCAAGCTCAATTCTCCCATTAACAGGTAGCGGGAAAACTTCTCCGATGATATGGTTTCATTGGCGCCCAGCAACCCGATAGCAAGAGGCAGGTCGTAGGCCGAACCTTCTTTCCGGATATCTGCCGGCGCCATATTGACTACAATATTGGTGGTCGGCATTTTATAACCGTTGACTTGCAGTGCGGAGATGATACGTTGGTGGCTTTCTTTGACCGCTGAATCCGGAAGGCCGACGAGATAAAACATACAGCCACGCGAGCTGTTTACTTCGATTGTGATGAGTGTTGCATCAATCCCTTGAACAGCCGCTCCGAAAACTTTAATTAACACGTTTGGTTACTGGTTATTTCTTTTTTTGTTGTCTTTCTTATCTTTTTCTTCTGCTGCGGAAACTACTTCTTCAATTTTCTTCTTCAGCTTTTCGCCTTTGAGGTCCTTTGCCAGAATCTTTCCGTCTGCTGACAGGAGTATGTTGGCCGGTATTTGCCGGATCGTATATTGTTTAGCAACTTCGGAGTTAAATCCATCGAAGTCGCACACTTGTTCCCAGTCCAGCGTGTCACGTTTAATAGCGTCTTTCCATTGCTCCTTGTTCAAGTCAAGAGAAATGCCCAACATGGCTATATATTTATTCTTTTTGTATTTTTTGTAGATTTCCCGCAGTTCGGCATTGCTGTTTTGATTGGCAATACTATCACCCCATGAAGCCCAGAAATTGATTAGCAGGTTTTTCTTTTTGAGGTTTTCCGATGTGCGGCTTATCTTTTCTCCTTTCACATTAGGGAGGCTGAAAAATGGGGCATATTTACCGATCTCTGTCTTTTCCGCTTGGGAGATGCTTTCGTTAAGACGTTCGATGTAAAGTTTGTCTTGCAATACTCCTGCCATTACTTCGATGAGTTTTTTTATTTTATTGAAGTCGGGCGAGTCTTTTTGAACGAAGTATTTATCCAATAGGTAGAGGCTGACGAATGAAGAATGATGTCCCCGGATGAACTCTTCCGCTTTCTGCTCCAATACCTTTTCAGAGGGAGTGCCCAGCCCTCGCAGATCTTCCTGAAAAGCAGTAAACTCCTGATTATATATATTCCCTTCGATATGAAGGTATTCCGGATTGCTTATATCTCCTTTAATTTTGATTTTGTTTCCTTTATCAAGATATATGGGATATTCTATTTGGTTGTTGATAAGCAGAAAAGCAGGAGTAATGGTGTCTACCGGGATGGTATAGGCGAATTTGTCGTCCTTGGTGAAGATCGTGTCTATCCGGTCGCGCAATTCGTCCATGCCGTACAGGTAAAGTGTATCTGTTCCCAATCCTTTGATTTCTCCGGTGATACTGGCTTCCTTGGAAGGCTTGCTGCAACTGAACAGACAGATAGCTATGAGGATTAAAATACTACTCTTTTTCATCATTTTGATTTCTTTTCTGCGAAAGTACGGTTTTTACGGATAAAAAAAAAGAAGAGGCTGTCTCAAAATGCATTGCACCCCAAAAGTTAGACAAAAAACTTTTGGGGTGCAGCTTTTTTATTGCTTTTTGGAGGATTTTTATTTTTTCATTTTAGCAAAGAGAACAACGTTGTTATTGTCTTCGTTTAATGATTTCACTAACGCTTGTGTACGTTTTCGTACTGTGCTGGGGAGATCTTTTCTTGCCAGTTCTTTCTCTAGTGTTTCTTTTAGTTGTGACGGTTCCATGTTAGAGACGTAATATCCGTTGCCGAAAGACGGCCATATCTGCATCTCCTTTGTTCCTAAAAAGTCATTGTACAAGTGGAAATAGTTGCCGTGCAGTGTCTTTTTGTCTACAATATATTTGGCAGGCTTAGTGCTTCCCCATGTGTTTTTAGACATTTGTACCGGGAAAGAAACGTCGCCTATAAAATGGCGCGGATATTCGGAATAGCCATGCCAGGGAATTTTATCTTTATTGGCATATTCGACAGTGAAACGGGCTTCCAGACGGTTTTTGGCATTGTTGTAGTGGTATAGGCTGTCTACTCGCGGGGTAGGCATAATGACCATTAGCATGACATCATAATCGGAGGTGTTGTTACCCATAAATACTTCATTACTGAAGTCTCGTGGAACGGTCAGATGTGCGGGAGCAACGAAGTTTTTGCGTTTGCCGTTAAAATCTTGTGTCCATACTACTGCCGGCCAACCCTGAAATGGCAGTACCGTCACTGTGACTTCCGATTTCTCCGTGTCTACTCTGAATTGTCCTTTAGGAACGCGCAGGCATAATGGGATGGGGGCTTGTGGATTTCCTTTCAAATCGAATACAAGTAATTTGTCACTTTGCCAGGGTAGGATATAGATACGGTTGTGGGCCTCGTCTAACTGTTCAGCGTATGTATTACCGTATTCGTTCGGTCCCTGGCCATAGGCGCCAATGTTGGTGATATATTTGCCGTCACGGGTGAAAAGTTTATAGGGAGTCTGTTTGTTATTACTTACCAGAATGTAATTGTCGCTGACAGTAGTACGTACCCAACCTCCTACCAGTGCTTCATCCCGATTGTCTAACTGTACCACTTGGAGTTCTTCTGTCAGATAGCTCAGGGGAATGTCTACCGTATCTTTCAGGCTTTTTAAATTACAGGAAATTAATGTTCCCGTAGGTGTTGTGACGCTCTTGGCTACGACAGGCGATAGTGCCAGTGGGTCTTTCGTTGCTTTGCTGTTGTCTGTAAAAGCAAAAATTGCTAATAAAGAACAAGTGCATAAACTGAAAATAATACTTCTGTTTTTCATACTGATATGTATTTAGTTAGTACTGTTTTTCTAATTGGCTTCGGGACAAAAGTAGGCTGAAACAAATAGAAAAACAAAAAAACAGGCGGACAAGAATGCTCTCTTGGTTGTCGCTTATATATCTGATTATTAGTAGAGTATACGCTATTTTATTATTTTGTAAGGCGGACAAAATATAAATGAGGTTGGACTAATTACTAAAATGCTTTGAGAAAACTGTCAAGGCTTATGTTTTCATCAGTGATTCCCAGCTTGTCGGTTTTGATTCGATATTTTCGTTTGGTGATAGCTGCTTTGCTGATACAGTAGATGTCTGATAAATCCTGTATATTGACATTGATTTTGACGAGGCAGCAGAAGCCGATTTCTTTTTCTCCCAAAGAAGGATAGGCTTGTTGTAAGCGAACTACAAAATTGTCGAAGGCATCATTTACGACTGAAATGACTTCCGCCCACTCTGTGTTTGTTACCACTATTTTGCTGTTAGCGGCAGATTCATCCTGCTTGTCATCGGTGTGGAGGGAAGGTAGTTTATGAAAGAATGATATTCTTCTGAAAAGAGCTTCCCGCAACTCCGCTTCTTTGTTTCTCTGTCGGATTTCTTTTTCCCGCAATCCGCTTAGTTCCGCTTCCTTGTGCAATAATAGATTCTCTTGCTGCAACCGCTCTTTTTTCTCTCTTTGATAAAAGAAGAATGCGATGAACCCTACGCTTAGTAAAGCTGTGATGATTCCGAGCATCCATAGTTCGTGCTTCTGTTGCTGAAAATGAAGCTGGTATAGCTCGTTTTGCAATTTGAGCTCGTTGAATTCTCTTCTTTGTATTTCTGAATTGATGTTGCCAAGTATATTATTTTTTATTGTATTTTCCTTTTGTTTGCTGTAAAACGCTTGTTCTGGATAATCTTCTTGATTTATCAGATTGAATAAAAGAGCATTTGCTTCCATGGCAATAAATTCTGAAGTGGAGGTTGCAGCTTGCTGATAGTAATATTTGGCGGAATCTGTCTGGTTCAGGGCTGCGTATGTCCTCCCACGGAGCAATAGGTAATGGGGAATTTCGTATCGGCTGCGACGTTCATTGGATAACAGTTGGAGATACTTCAGTGCTTGCCGGTAATCTTTTCTTTCCAAACTGGTATTCAGCAGATTTTCGAATGCATAATAAATGAGGGACTGGTGGTTGGGAGAGTCTCTAAGTTCTTCTATCAACTTTTTGTACCCTTGGGTATATTTTTCATGTTGCTGCATTGCTTCTATAATTTGAAGGTATAGTTGGCTTGCAGTGAAGTAGGCAAGCGTATCTTTGCTTTTGCGGGTTAGCTGTCTGCTGCTATCCGCCATTGCAAGGGCTTGATTGTAGTCTTGTTTTCTGTAATATGCCGCTCTCCTTAGTCCGTATATGCGTGTCTTTAATGTATCGTTCAGTTGGTACTCTTTCAGCAACTTTCCGGTTGATAATAATGTGGAATCGGGTAGATTCTTATATAGGTAGGAAGCGCTTTGCTCTATGTGTGCTTGTAGCCATTTGGCTTGTAGGTTGCTTTGTTTGTAGCACGTGAGAGCATTTCGGAGCAGTGAGTCACCGGGGAGGCCGGTTTTCCATAACGTTGCTTTATAAGAGAGCAAATAATAGTCTCCTTGTTCGGATAGGGATAATTGGCGGGGGTGTGTTATTTGTTGCAAATAGAAGAATATACTGTCTGTTGAAACTTTTTCCATTTTCATGGCTTCTTTCAGTAGTGATGAAGGTTTGGGCTGGCAACTGCTCATAATAATGAGGCAGCTGATTAATAAACTGTAATAGTATCTACTGTGCTTTTTCATATATTCTATTCTATGATTACGAATATACTATTTTGCCGACAATAAAGAACCTTTCTTTAGGGTATTTTATTAATTAACCGTTTTCTCCGGATAAAAAAAAGAATTGCCCGTCATTTATATGACAGGCAATTCTCATTATTTAAAATAGAGTGGTAATTCTATTATTTAGCGATGCTCATGAAATCTGCATTAGTGAAGTATTTTGCAAATTCCAGGTCAGTAGCTGCCTTCTTAGCTAATGAAGGATCTTTAGCAACTGCGCTCTTCAAGCTGCTTGTTACCATAGAAGAATTGTTAGTTCTAGCACCTAAAACAGCCATCAGGTAGTCAGTGTAAGCATCCGGTCTTTCTACGTTAGCCAATGTGTTTTTAGCCTTGTTGTAGTCCTTAGCAAGGATCTGAGCCAGAGCAGCACTGTTAGTCTTAGAGTCACCGAATGAGTTAACTGCTCTTTCATATTGACCTTGAGCGATGTACAGGTTACCCATAGATTCGCCAAGTTCTTTAGTGCCGGCAGCTTTACCGAAATAAGTTTCAGCAGCAGCTTTGTCACCCTTGATCAAAGAGATCAAACCTAAGTTCATGTTAACTTCAGGAGAAGCGTTAACGCTGGCAGCTTTCTTGAAATAAGATTCTGCTTTGTCAACGTTACCAGCCTGATAAGCCAATTTACCCAAGTTGTTGAAAGCACGGTAATCGTTAGGGAATTGTTTTGTAGCCTGAGTATAGATAGCTTCTTGTTTAGCAGGATCGTTAGTCAGTGTAGCAGCATACAGCAATTCTTCAACATTCAGTTCTGAAGGATTAGAAGAAGCCAGCTTAGCGATTTCTTCGTCAGACTTACCGATGATTTCGTAGTTCAAAGTCAAACGAGAACGACGCAGCTGAGGAAGGATTTCGTCAGCCAAAGTTTTGTAAACTGAAGAAATGTTTTTGATTTCTTGTTCTCTTTGTGCAGGATCTTGATACATTGACAATACGCGGAGAATCAACTCTTTATCCTGGATGTTAGATTTAGAAACCAGTTCCTGGAAGCCTTCCCAGTCCTGTGCGGTATATTTAGCATCGATCGGAGCGTCGATTTTAGCTTTCTTCAGGTCTTTGCTCAACATCTTAGTTGTGTTGCCTTCACGATTTTCAGCCAGTGTAGTATTCAAGCTTACACCACCATCAGGAGAAGCGTATGCAGAAACTTCGATATTGCTGATCTTCTTGTTAGCAGCTTCGTTTACGTTAGCCACTTCTTTATTGAATTCTTTAGCAGTTTTCAACTCGCTTGAACGAATGTTAGCTTGTTGGATCAAGAACATGATGTTAGCGTCATGTTTTTCTTTGATGATACGTTGGAAAGCGTCTTCGCCCAATGCCGGGTTTGCGTTACCTAATGTATTGTTAACTAATTCAGAAGTAGAAATGACACCATCAGCTACTTTCACAGCAGGGATAGTAACCACTTTCTTACCGATAGTAGCTTTAAATTCGAGGTACAGTTCAGACTTAGCCATTTCAGGAACATAGTCGAAGGAAGTTTTCATTGTGTAGCTACCGCCCATCTTGTAAGAGATAGTCTGGTCGTTACCTTCTACTTTTTCACCTTGGAAAGTCGCTGGTTGGCCTTTAGCTTCGCCACCATTCCATTTCAAAACCGGAGTTACTTCTACAACTGCTTTCTTGTTGAAATACTTTTCCGGGAATTTGCCGTTAATGGTTGCAGGAACTTTACCACCTACTGCCTCCAGCACCTGCGGAGTAACAGTGAAGTAATCAGCTGATAATTCACCCATTTTTTTGCTGCAAGAAGAGAATAATGCAACAACCATTGCCATGAGTAAAGGCAAGTACAACTTCTTAGTCATTTTAGGTATAAATTAAATGTTTGTAATTGAAATATCGTCGTATTCACATACACCTTTCTGTCTAGTACAGAAAAAGTAACGCAAAGATATTAATTCTTAATATAAATATAAGGATAAGGGCTTGATTTTATCATAATTTAATGAAATTAGCGCTCTTTTTCTTTCCGGTACTTGATATTTCGGGGATGATGTTCAATGATCTCACTGCGAAGCATATTACGGTCGATATGCGTGTAGATTTCGGTTGTAGCAATAGACTCATGTCCGAGCATGCATTGAATAGCCCGCAAATTGGCTCCGCCTTCCAGTAAATGAGTGGCAAAAGAGTGGCGGAAAGTGTGCGGGCTGATATTTTTGATGATACCTGCCGTTTGTGCTAATTCTTTAATCATGTGGAAGATCATTATTCGTGAAAGTCCTTTGCCTCTCCGCTGGCTGACAAATACAAAATCTTCATATTCTTTTTTTACTTCGATCCGGTTACGGTCGGTGAAGTAGAGTTTTATCTCGTTAATGGCACGGGGGGAAATGGGCACAAGTCGTTGTTTGCTGCCTTTTCCTTCCACTTTGATGAAGCCCTCGTCGAAATAAAGATCGGACAGCTTGAGGTTGACAAGTTCTGATACGCGAAGTCCGCAGCTATATAAGGTCTCTAATATAGCCCTGTTTCGTTGCCCTTCGGCCTTACTGCGGTCGACGGCAGAGATAATCCGATCGATTTCTTCCACCGTCAGCACCTCAGGGAGTTTGAAGCCTATTTTGGGCCCTTCCAGCAATTCGCTGGGATCAGCCTCCAAATAATCAGCCATAAGCAGGAAACGGAAGAATGATTTGATCCCTGACAGGATACGGGCCTGCGAACGGGGATGGATACCAATATCATGTAGCCCGGCTGTAAAACGTTGGAGATCAGACAGGCACACTTCCAGAACGTTGATGCCCTCCAAGGTCAGGAAACTCATCAATTTATCCAGGTCTGTAAGATAGGCTTCCAGCGTGTTGGGAGATAAAGACTTTTCCAGTTTGAGATACTGCTGATACTTTCTGATTATCAGCGCTTGTTGTTCCGACAAGATTCACGGATTCTTTATATCCTTTTACTTGCCCTTCAACGGTTTTCTCGTCAACGATATAATTCATTTTCCCCTCTACGGTGATATTGTAAAGGCCTTCGTTGAGCGTGATTTTCCCTGTGGTTCCGGTCATCGTGTTTGTTGTCTGTTTTCCGGTGTTCACGTTCTTGAACGTGACGTGTAGGTCGGATATGCTTGTTACATTCAAGTCTTCCGGTTCCGTGAGTGTTAAAGTAAACTCTGTGATTTTTACTTTGTCATCATCCGTGCAGGCAATAAATCCTGCACAGATGAATAACATAAATACTAATACGTAAGAAATTTTGTTGACCATGTTGTTTTTGTTTTTATAAAGTGTTTATTTCTTCAATGATGGTGTAGCCTCCGGGGTAAAATCCTCGGTTGAATTGTTGGTGTCTTGCAGAATTTCCCTTCCGTCTTCCGTGGTCGTGAAGGTTTTCCGGAGAACGCTCTTTCCATATCGGTTTTCATCCCCGTCAATAACCCCGCAGTAGGTCCAGCCCATATCTATCGTGGGCGAGGTTACAATCCATTGGAATTCTGATTTGACACTTAAATTGACAGCATCTACAATCATTTCGTTCGGTACTTTGTAACAACTTTCTTCGCAAGGAATCTGGTATTCTTCAAAGACAAACATCCACTCGTAATCATAAGTATAGTCCTGTAAGAACTTTTCGATATCTCCCAGTCGAGCTATCGCGTAACTATTGAAACCGCGATTGTGGAATACAAATTTGCCGTACGGGGTCAGTATGTTGGGAACTTCGTGGTTATCAATATCGTCACTATCTTCATAGAAGATTTCGAAATCCGCTTTACTTAAATCGATGGAGTTTGAGTTTTGAGCTTGATGATTTATCCCGTTATCTGCAATGATAATATATTCTCCGGGATTAACCGGGTGTTCGGTTCCATTTCCCGGAATGGTAAGAATAGAGTTTACGGCCATAGCCTCTCTCATGATGTCTGGCGTGTAGTCTTGCTTGTCTGTGGTTAGGAATGCTGATTCTAGAATAGATAATCCG
>ENA-OUQW01003861-OUQW01003861.1-human-gut-metagenome-genome-assembly--contig:-NODE-3861-length-10298-cov-3.674119_pt1 | contig 10298 bp, 6 predicted proteins | sample MGYA00248464_ERZ548849 | MGnify/ENA primary metagenome ERZ548849 (study PRJEB26491, sample SAMN04978193) | human gut metagenome | host: Homo sapiens | study: EMG produced TPA metagenomics assembly of...
TGTATCAAACCGGGCAGCAGGCAGGAGAATACAGAGGCTTATCTTAATGTTATGAAAAATCCATACGTCAATATCATCGGACATCCGGATGACGGAAGATACGATATCGACTATGAAGCACTTGTACAGGGAGCGAAAGAATACGGTAAAGTTCTGGAGCTTAACAACCACTCCATGGACCCGGATTGTACCCGCGAGAATGCAGTAGAGAACGATACCATTATGCTGAACTACTGCAAAAAATATCAGGTACCTGTAATCATGGACAGCGATGCTCATTTTGACCTTCGATCGGGGAATTTGATCTTGCCAGAGAGCTTCTCACAAAACTGGATTTTCCGGAAGAACTGGTACTGAACCATTCCGTGGATGCTGTGAAAAAGTATGTAAATCGGAAATTCTGACAGGAGGACAGACTGTTCTGTATCAATTGACGGTATAACTGAAAACTTTCTGAAAAAAAGTTGTCAAAATTGAATAAAATACTTGAAATTTGCATGGAAATTTAGTAAAATGTGAACATATTAAGTAAGACAAACAGGGAGGTATTACATATGGACGTTTTCAGAACAGACCGAATCAGAAATGTAGTCCTATTAGGTCATGGTGGCGCAGGTAAAACAACACTGGCTGAGGCAATGGCTTATCTGGCAGGTATGACAAACCGACTCGGACGTGTTGAGGATGGCAATACTGTCAGCGATTATGACAAGGAAGAAATAAAGAGACATTTTTCCATCACAACTTCTTTGATTCCGGTACCATGGGATAAGATGAAGGTAAATGTACTGGATACTCCCGGATATTTCGATTTTGTGGGAGAAGTTGAGGAGGCAGTCAGTGCAGCAGATGCAGCGATCATCGTTGTTTCCGGTAAGGCCGGTGTTCAGGTTGGAACACAGAAAGCATGGAATCTCTGCGAGAAATATAAACTTCCGCGAATGATTTTTGTTACCGATATGGACGTGGATGATGTCAGCTATCGTGAGGTCGTGGAAGAGCTGACAGAGCTGTACGGTAAGAGGATCGCTCCCCTTCATTTCCCGATCCGTGAGGATGGTAAGTTTGTAGGTTATGTCAATGTTGTGAAGCAGGCAGGAAGAAGATATATTGATAAGGCCGGCAAGGAAGAATGCCCGGTTCCGGACTATCTGACCGAATATCTTGAGAAATATCATGAAACTCTGATGGAGTCTGTTGCAGAGACAAGTGAAGAGTTTATGGACCGTTATTTTGAGGGAGATACCTTCTCCGTAGCAGAGGTTTCTGCGGCCATTGCAACTAACGTACAGGATGGAAGCATTGTTCCGGTATGCATGGGTTCACCGGTAAATCTTCGTGGTGTATCCAATCTTCTGGATGATATCTGCGGTTACTTCCCGAGTCCGAGCGGACGTTCCTGCAACGGTATCGCACAGAAGACCAACGAGATCTTTGAGGCGAATTATGACTTTGCCAAGGCAAAATCCGCCTATGTATTTAAGACCATCGCGGATCCGTTCCTTGGTAAATATTCTCTGATCAAGGTATGCTCCGGTGTGCTGAAATCCGATGATACACTTCTCAATGTAGAGAAGGGAACAGAGGAGCGTGTAAATAAACTCTATGTTCTGGAAGGTTCCAAACCGATCGAAGTTCCGGAGCTTTTTGCAGGTGATATCGGTGCCATTGCCAAACTTGTCAGCGTACAGACCGGTGACAGCCTTGCAACTAAGGCGAACCCGATCCTTTATCCGAAGGCTGTACTTTCCACACCATATACATATAAGAGATTTAAGGCAGTGAAGAAGGGCGATGAGGATAAGATCGCACAGTCCCTTGCCAAGATGATGACAGAGGACAGAACACTGAAGGTTGTCAATGACAGTGCAAACCGTCAGAGCCTGATCTACGGTATGGGCGATCAGCATCTGGATATCGTTGTCAGCAAGCTGAAAGAACGTTATAAAGTGGATGTGGAACTTTCAAAACCAAAGGTTCCGTTCCGTGAGACACTTCGTAAGAAGTCTGATGTAGAAGGCAAACATAAAAAACAGTCCGGTGGACACGGACAGTATGGTCATGTTAAGATGCGTTTTGAGCCATCCGGTGATCTGGAGACACCTTATGTATTTGAGCAGGTAGTTGTAGGTGGCGCAGTTCCGAAGAATTACTTCCCGGCAGTTGAAAAAGGACTTCAGGAATGTGTCCTGAAAGGACCTCTGGCTGCATATCCGGTAGTTGGTGTGAAAGCAACTCTTTATGATGGATCTTATCATCCGGTAGATTCTTCTGAAATGGCATTTAAGATGGCAACGATCCTTGCCTTCAAGAAGGGCTTTATGGAAGCTTCTCCTGTACTTCTTGAGCCGATCATTTCCATGAAGGTTACTGTTCCGGATAAATATACCGGTGATGTTATGGGCGATCTGAACAAGAGACGTGGCCGTGTTCTCGGAATGAATCCGGATCACGAAGGAAATACCATTATTGAGGCAGATGTTCCGCTGCTTGAGATTTATGGTTATTCCACAGTACTTCGTTCCATGACCGGTGGAAGCGGAGATTTCTCCTATGAGTTTGCACGCTATGAGCAGGCTCCGAGTGATATCCAGGAGAAAGAGATCGCGGCACGCGCAAGTAAGGTTGACAGTGCTGACGAATAAACAGAGATATTTTTTGAGGGCAGAATAAAGAGTTGACAGGCTGCAGCATTTGCTGTAGCCTGTTTTTAGATGCATTCGTGAATAAGCAGTCAGAGAAACGAATTGCGCTCATACAGGTTATTGAAGTATGAGCAGAAAAGAAAAGAGAGAGGACAAAAAATGTTGGTATGTGATTATATCGTGGAACAGATTGACGGAGATTATGCACATTTGAAGCGTGTGGATCAGCCGGAGGAGGAACTGAAAGTAGTTGCCAGAGCATTACTTCCGGCAGAAATCTATGAGGGCTGTGAGCTTCATTATGAGCTGATGCAGTATTCAATGAAATGATAAGGCTGCAGGATATCGCGGATATGGCCGGGGTCAGCCGCACAACAGTATCCAATGTGATCAATGGAAATACAAAACGGGTTTCACAGAACACTATTGACCGGATCACGGCGATCCTGAAGGAGCAGAATTATGTTCCCCACATGGGATCTGTGATGCTATCCGGACACGGCTCAAGGATCATTGGAGTGGTTCTTGGTTTTTCCTTCATTCATGGTATGCAGTCTCTGCAGGATTCTTTTGTGGGAGAGATCACCGGAACGCTGCAGGTCGAAGCAGAAAACAGAGGCTATTATATTATGCTCATTGGCGGTGAACGGATCGATAATGTGGTAGATATGGCATCCCGTTGGAATGTGGAGGGTCTTATCATTATAGGGTATAATGAAGAACAGTATCATCAGCTTTCCAGAAAGCTGAATAAAAAAATGGTATTGATCGATGCCTATCCGAAGGGTGGATATAGCTTTCAGAATGTAGGAGTGGATGATTATTCCGGTGGATATCAGATCGGGGAATATCTGCATTCCTGTGGATACCACCGGGCACTTTTTGTTGCGGAAACGGAGCAGGACAGTGATTATGCCAGATGGCTTGGATTCAAACAGGCTATGGAAAAAAATGGCGGCTTCTGCAGCCGCTCCCGCTATGTGGTGGTTCCCCAGGAACCCCGGCGCAGACTGAAAAAATATGAAGAGCTGCTGCCTCATTTTCTGGAGACAAAGGCTCTGGCATTTTCTTCGGATTACACAGCTGTGGAGGCCATCAATTTTTTTACAGACAGGGGAATCCGGATTCCGGATCAGATTTCCATTACCGGCTTTGATGATAATTTTTATGCGCAGATCGTCAGGCCAAAGCTGACCACCATTCATCAGGATGTTCATCAGAAAGCAGTTCTGGCCTTGCGGAAGCTGCTTCTTATGGCAGAGGGAAAGGAACCTGCCGAAAAAAATGTAAAAAGCCCTGTCTGGCTTGTAAAGAGAGATTCTGTAAAAGAGTAGCAGGATCTCTTTTTTTATGTTGTGATGACTTTTCCTGGCACATCATCGAAATACGGTTGGAAATTATTTTTAGAGGCCAGTAGTGCTTTATTGTTAAAACTGCATAAAAAAAACAGAAAAGTTTGGCAGTAATTTAAGTTTCACGAGAAACCTGTTGATTTTAAATGGTGGATAGGATATGCTGATTTCAGAATCAACAGAAAAAGGAGGCAATTTACCATGAAAAAAAACTGGTGGAAAGAAAGCGTGGTATATCAGATTTATCCGAGAAGTTTTAAGGACAGCAACGGAGACGGAATTGGTGATATTCCCGGGATCATAGAAAAACTGGACTATCTGAAAGAACTGGGAGTAAATGTTCTCTGGATCTCACCCATGCTGGAATCCCCGCAGGATGACAATGGCTATGATATTTCCGATTACCGCAGGATCTATAAAGAATATGGAACCATGGAGGATTATGAAAAGCTTCTTGAAGAAGCGCATAAACGGGGCATTAAGATCCTCATGGATCTGGTCGTAAACCATACTTCCGATGAACATAACTGGTTTATTGAAAGTAGGAAATCCAAAGATAATCCTTACAGGGATTACTATATCTGGAGAGAGCCGGTGAATGGAAAAGAACCGAATAACTGGGGAAGTGCGTTCGGAGGACCTGCATGGGAGTATGATCCTCAGACAGAGATGTATTATCTTCACCTGTTTTCAAGAAAACAGCCGGATCTGAACTGGGAAAATGAAAAGGTTCGTCAGGAAGTTTACGATATGATGAATTTCTGGTGTGAAAAAGGAATCGACGGTTTCCGAATGGACGTGATCAGCATGATCTCCAAGGATCAGTCATATCCGGATGGAGAAATGAATGGAGGATTATACGGTGATTTTGGTCCTTACTGCGTCCATGGCCCGAGGGTCCATGAGTTTCTTCAGGAAATGAACAGAGAGGTTTTATCCCGATACGATGTGATGACAGTTGGAGAAACCTCCGGTGTGACTATCGAAGAGGCACAGAAATATGCAGGGGAGGACAGGAATGAGCTGAACATGGTGTTTCAGTTTGAGCATGTAGAGGATCAGGGATCAGACCATGGTAAATGGACTACCGAGAAATACGATTTCCAGGAATTTAAAAAGGTTATGATCAAATGGCAGGAAGAGCTTGCGGGAAAAGCATGGAACAGTCTGTTTCTTGGAAATCATGACCAGCCAAGAAGTGTTTCCAGATTTGGAAATGATAATCCGGCATACAGGGAAACTTCAGCCAAGATGCTGGCAACCTGTCTTCATATGATGCAGGGAACTCCTTATGTTTATCAGGGAGAAGAGCTTGGAATGACCAATGCTTATTTTACAGAGCTTAAGGATTATCGTGATATCGAGAGTATTCAGTATTTCCATGAATATACAGAAGCAGGTATTTATACACCGGAATATATGATGAAGTGCCTGATGCTGAGAGGACGTGACAATGCCAGAACACCGATGCAGTGGGAGGATTCCCATCAGGCTGGCTTTACGGAGGGAACGCCATGGATCAGGGTAAACTCCAATTATAAGGAGATCAATGCGAAGCAGCAGCTTTCGGATCCGGATTCCATTTTCCATTATTATCAGAAGCTGATCCGTTTAAGAAAAGAAAAACCGGTGATCGTTTACGGTGCATTTGAGGCACTTTACAGAGATCGTGATCAGATTTTTGCATATACCAGAACCCTTGAGGGAGAGAAGCTTCTTACAGTCTGCAATTTCAGTGAGCATGTGGCAGAAATGGAAATTCCGGAAGAATTTCAGAAAAATGCAGAATGCCTGATCACCAATCTTGGAAGAAAGGATTTTGGGAAGAAAGTGATCCTGAAACCTTATGAGGCATTTGTTCTTTACAGAAATCTGTAACAGGAGAATGAAAAATGATAAAAAAATATGTATATGGAGAGCCCTTTGAAACTGAGGCACTGACAGAAACCCTTGAAACAGCAGAAGGAAAGCCAGGATATGGAGAAATCTGTGCAGAAGATGGATTTTCTTTTACTTATATCATGGATGAAGAGGATATCGTCTACGGATTGGGAGAATCCAACCGCGGTATCAACAAGAGAGGATTCATTTACACCAGTAACTGTACCGATGATCCGGAGCATACAGAGGATAAACATTCCCTGTACGGTGCACATAATCTTATCATTGTGTCCGGAAAAGAAACCTTTGGAATGTTTTTTGACTATCCGGCAGCGATCACCTTTGACATTGGCTATACCAGAATGGATACCATGAAGGTAACCTGCGAAAATGCAGACCTGAAGCTTTATGTGATCGAAGGGGAGAGTCCCTATGATATTGTAAAGCAGTTCCGTCATGTGATCGGAAGAAGCTATATCCCACCGAAATTTGCCTTTGGATTTGGCCAGAGCAGATGGGGCTATACTACAAAAGAGGATTTCCGGAAGGTTGCAGCTGGATATCGTGAAAATCATATTCCTATTGATATGATCTATATGGATATCGATTATATGCAGTCTTATAAGGACTTTACATTAAGTGAAGAGAATTTTCAGGATTTCCCGGAGTTTGTAAAGGAACTGAAGGATCAGGATATCCGTCTGATCCCGATCATCGATGCCGGTGTCAAGGTAGAGCCGGGATACGATGTTTATGAGGAGGGTGTCAAAAACCGCTACTTCTGCCAGAGAGAGGACGGCAGTGATTTTGTAGCTGCTGTATGGCCGGGGGATACTCATTTTCCGGATGTATTGAACAAAGATGCCAGAAAATGGTTCGGTGACAAATACCGTTTCCTGATCGAGAAGGGAATCGACGGTTTCTGGAACGATATGAATGAGCCGGCGATCTTCTATTCCACAGAGGGAATGAAAGAGGTCAAAGAGCTTGCAGGAGAATTTGCAAAAGATACGGAAGGAAAGATCCATATCTGGAAGATGCAGAGTGCACTTCGCAATGTTGCAAACAATCCGGAAGATTATCGGAGATTTTACCATAATGTGGATGGCAGAAAGATCCGCCATGACAAAGTCCATAACCTGTTTGGCTACAATATGACCAGAGCAGCAGGGGAGGCTTTTGAACGGATCGATCCGGAAAAACGTTTTCTGATGTTCTCCAGATCATCCTATATTGGTATGCATCGTTATGGTGGGATCTGGACCGGCGATAATAAATCCTGGTGGGCTCATATCCTTTTGAACCTGAAGATGATGCCCTCTCTGAATATGTGTGGTTTCCTGTATGCAGGAGCAGATCTGGGTGGATTTGGCGCTGATACAACAAGAGAACTGCTGCTTCGTTTCCTGGAACTTGGAGTATTCACACCGCTGATGCGTGATCATACAGCGATCGGTACCAGAGAGCAGGAATGCTACCAGTTTGAAAATGTGGAAGATTTCCGTCATGTGATCGGTGTAAGATATCGTCTTATTCCATATCTTTACAGTGAATATATGAAGGCGGCTCTGAACGATGATATGTATTTCCGGCCGTTGGGCTTTGTTTATCCGGAGGATAAGATTGCTGTACATGTGGAAGACCAGCTGCTTCTTGGAAATGAGATCATGATCGCTCCGGTTTATGAACAGAACGCAAGAGGCCGTTATGTATATCTTCCGGAGGAGATGAAGTTTGTGAAATTCCTTCCGGATGGAACCATTGCAGAGGAGATCCTTGAAAAGGGTGTTCATTATGTAGAGGTGGCACTGAATGAGATTCCGTTGTTTATCCGGAAGGGAAAATGTATTCCGGTTGCAGAAGCAGCGGAATGTGTGGCAGCTCTGGATACAAAAAATATGCAGCTTCTCGGATATGAAGGTGCGGAGTATACCTTATATGAGGACGATGGGGTCCATAAGGATTACGACAGAGAAGAAAATTACCGTGTTCTGAAAAAATAAAGTCAGCAAAATGAAATATAAATTTCTGTGTTACATCATTTACGTTAAACAGTATAAAGAATACAGGATGTGAACAGTTGATAAACAGAAAAGCCGTAAGTATATGTGAAAGTTTCTTAAACATATATCTTACGGCTTTTGCTATTGCTGCTTTACATAAAATATTTTATGTAAAGTAATTCGCATTCTGTTTAAATAACACTTCAGAAAGATTTGTTTATGCTTCTTCCTCAATCTGGATAACATTTTTCAGTACAGAGCAGCATGCCATGTCACCGATAACATTGACACAGGTGGCGCCCATATCACAGAGGGTATTGATGCTGATATAAACACCAAGAACTCCGGCAGGAAGTCCGGCCATAGTTGCCAGTGCTGCGAAAGATGCGATAGCACCACCGGGAACACCTGGAGTACCAACGGAAAGCAGTACGTTTGCAAGAAGGATAATGATCATAAGAGAAATACTTACATGGATCCCGCAGGCGTTTGCAAAGAACATGATCATAAAGGACATCAGGATAGATACAGCATCCATATTAACGGTAGCACCAAGAGGAATGGCGATGCTGGTGATCTGGTTGGATACGCCCATTTCTTCTTCCATACACTGCTTGCTTAATGGAATGGTTGCGGAGCTTGAGCAGGTTCCGAAGGCGTTCAGTGCTGCTGGCAGGATCGCTTTCAGGAATTTCAGCGGGCTTTGTTTGCCGATCAGCTTTACAGAGAGACCGTACACTACAATAGCGAAGCCAAAGAATGCCACATACAGAATGACAAGCTGTGTTGCAAGGGAAATGATCGTTTCAGTTCCGTTGGCTTCCACAACCGGTACGATGGTACAGAAAACACCGATGGGTGTAAAGTACATGATGGTTGTGATGATTTTCAGGCATACTTCATTAACGGAATCGATCAGATTCAGGAATGGAGTTCCTTTTTCACCGACTGCGATCAGTGTGAAACCGATGATCAGGGCAAATACCAGAACCTGAAGCATGTTTCCGTTGGCAAATGCAGCGATGGGGTTGGACGGGATCAGGTTTTTCAGTGTGTCCAGGATGCTGCTCATCTCAGTAGCCTGGATATCTGAGGTTGCCATCTCGAATTTTACGCCTTCACCGAGGTGAATAAGGCGAGGGATGATCAGTCCACACAGGCTGGCAAGTGCCGTTGTGCAGAGGAAATAGATCATGGATGCAGCTGTGATCTTACCGGTAGTACGTGCATTTCCGATGGAACAGATTCCAATGACAATGGAGCAGAAGACCATCGGAAAGATCATCATGTTCAGGGCGTTCATGTAGATACTTCCGATCAGGCTGGTCACAGTGAGGACAGGTTCAAACCGTCCGGCCAGGAAAAGTCCTGTGAGGATACCCAGGATCAGTCCTGTAAAGATCGCACCGGTAATATGCTTCCGGTACCAGGAATAAAAAGATTTCATTTATGCGTTCCCTCCTAAGATAAATATGTATGGTATGTATAATATAGGAAAATACATGCAGGAAATTATATCATGTGAAAAAAGAAGCGTCAACTAAACCAGGCCAGGATTGCAGGTGCATGTATATTTTGATGGAAAAAGGCTGTTTTTGGATTTCTGTTTGACAAATACATCATAAGTAGTTAAAATTAAAAGCAGTGTGTGAAAGCATTAAAGTATTAATACTGAGTAATTTGGCAGGAGGAATAAAAAAATGGCTGCACCTTATAACCATAGAGCCATCGAAGCGAAATGGCGCACAAACTGGGAGAAAAAGCCGGTAAATGTCAATGATGGCAAGAAACCGAAATACTACTGTCTGGATATGTTCCCGTATCCGTCCGGAAACGGTCTTCATGTAGGACACTGGAGAGGCTATGTGATCTCTGATGTATGGAGCCGTTATAAAATGCTTCAGGGTTATTACCTGATCCATCCGATGGGATGGGACGCTTTTGGTCTTCCGGCTGAGAACTATGCCATCAAGATGGGTGTTCATCCGGCAGTATCTACTGCAGCAAACATCAAAAATATCAAACGTCAGATCAACGATATCGCAGCGATCTATGACTGGGATATGGAGGTTAACACAACAGATCCGGAATTCTATAAATGGACACAGTGGATCTTTGTAAAAATGTTCAAAGAGGGTCTTGCTTATGAGAAGGAATTCCCGATCAACTGGTGCCCTTCCTGTAAGACAGGTCTTGCAAATGAAGAGGTTGTAAACGGATGCTGCGAGCGTTGTGGCACTCCGGTTACCAAAAAGAACCTCCGTCAGTGGATGCTCCGCATCACAAAATATGCAGACAGACTTTTAAATGACCTGGACAAACTGGACTGGCCGGAAAAAGTTAAGAAGATGCAGACAGACTGGATCGGTAAATCCTACGGTGCAGAGGTAGATTTCCCGGTTGAAGGAAGAGATGAG
>ENA-OUQW01003867-OUQW01003867.1-human-gut-metagenome-genome-assembly--contig:-NODE-3867-length-10281-cov-4.124584_pt1 | contig 10281 bp, 5 predicted proteins | sample MGYA00248464_ERZ548849 | MGnify/ENA primary metagenome ERZ548849 (study PRJEB26491, sample SAMN04978193) | human gut metagenome | host: Homo sapiens | study: EMG produced TPA metagenomics assembly of...
GCAGTGGTCGAGCAGGACGTCGCAATCGCTTTTCTTGTAGCGAATGCACTTGCCTAAAAGACGCTAACTTGGGAGGGTACCTCGCCTGCGGAGCCGCTCGATAAAGCTTGTGCCAATATTGAGATACTCGGCTACCTCTGCGCGGGTTAAAAGCCTGTCGCTTGCGTCAGGCTGCGTTAATGTTTGCGTATTTTTTCTATCCCATATGCAAACGCAAAACACCACCGTGTTAAATTTCTTAAAACTGAATAGCCGCAAAATCACGCAAAAAATCGAATTGGAAGGGAAAAAAAATAGTTTGTAAACTAGTTTACAAAGAAGGCAGAAAAACATCACAAAAACAAAAGTGTGTCGCTTTTAGATTATATCTCACAAAAAAATCCGGCGAAAATTTGCTTAAAAGGGTGTGAAGTCTTAGCGCTGATATAAATAGAATTCCAAGATATACGCTTCTATTTTTCGCAAAATTTGCCGCGCGTGCCGTTCTTAGATCATTTATTTATCTTATTAAAAAAATGACAAAATAAAAAATATCATCAAATTCTAATGGAATTAAAACAAGTGAATTACGCACTTGCCCCATAAAAAATACCGTCTGCCGAATAGAGAAGTCTACGATGTTCAAAAGAATCAAAGTAAAGTTTTTAGATATGCTTATTGGATCAACAGATTCACGATTCATGTCGATTTGTTGAGAAATCGACATGAAATTGTTTTCTTAGCCTCAAACATGTTGTTTTGAACAACAAATCGACATATCTCAAATTCCTCATATATAAAAAACGTGCGGAATTCGGAATGTTCGCCGAAGATTCTTCTAGAAAAATTTAGAACCATTTCACAGAGTCGCGTTCGCGGGCAAGGCCGTTGTAGTTATGTTTGAGAACGTCAACTGCGTGCACCATTTGCTCGGCTGTAAGATACGCATTCTTTGTCAGCGAAGGTAGTAGGATGCGGCAGAATGGCGCAAGCCGTTTTTTATCCACTTGCCTTTGCCGAGGCTCTCTTAAAGCTTATTTATAAGGGTGCGACTGCCCTTGCTTAAAATCTCCTTTTTAATCCCGACTTCCTAGACGTATGGCTCAAGCCGCTTGGCGAAATTTTCAGGAATTTATACAATTCGTCGGAACGCGGTCTTTTTGATTTCGCTATCGAGAACACCCCTGCGAGCTTGATCTTATCCCAAGTAAGTCTCCGCATTTCGGCGTTTCTTAGACCGGCGAAGGCGGAAATTGCAACGCATATTTTGAAAAGCGATATTCCTGACTTATCGAAAGAAAAAAAACTAATTTAAAAATATTCAAAACAAAATTTGAGATATAATTACATTGACATATTACTGCAATATAGTAACTTTGCGGAATGAATTTTGTTGATTTTTGGTCAAATCTTAGGTCTAAAATTGGGAGTTATATCCACTATGCGATAGGAATACCTCTTATTGTGGTTGTATCAATATGGTCGTATATAACATACGAATTTATTCAATGGGACCTTCAGCGAGACCTTAAGCAGAAAGAGGCAATACGAAAAATTGAAGACTTAAGCACCTTATATACATCGCAAAAATTATCTTTTGATAGGGAACTGAAAGTAATGGAAGAATCCATTGAAAGAAAAAAAAGCGAATATACCTCACTTCAGGAAAAGATATCGGCGCAAAATGCACTGATAGACACCCAAGAAGAAAAGATCAAAGTTATTTCAGACCTAAACAATTCTATTGTCGAAAAAACAAATACTCAGAAAAAATTGCTAGAAGAAATACAGACATTGGAGAAAGAAAAAATATCAAAGGACATTCTTTTAAACGCATTAAACGAACAAATTTCAAAATTAACCCAGGAAGAAAAATCTATTGTAGAAGCCCATCAAAAAGCCTTGGCGTTAAAACCTATCGTAGAACAACTTGAACGAGAATTTAAGGAAATATCTCTCAATACCGAATCCGCCAAAAAGGCCCTAACTGCAATTACAAGCGATATAGATAACAAAAAAAACTCAATTGCCCTCTCCTTCTCGATAGAGGAAAAGCAAAAAGAATTGGATAGCACGATATCAAAAGTGAAAAGCGCACAAGCAAACCTCGATCTAATAAAGGAAAACAGCGCGAAACAGCAGAGCCTATTAAACAATAAAATAACGGAAATGACCGCCAGAGAAGCCGAGCTAAAAGGCAAGGTTAACCTGTTAACGGAACAACTAAAGACAATAGAGGAAAAAACGGCAAAATACGCAAATTCAATTTCCGAAAAACAGGCAAAGGAAAGCGATTTATTATCCTCCATATCGGCGGCGGAAACGAAATTATCAAATCTAAATCTAAACATATCCACTCAATTAAAGAATTTTGAAGACGCTAAGAAATCCTACGAATCGGATATAAACAAATTGCGGGAAGAATTTTTGAACGATTCAAAAAATTTGGCTTCGCTTCAAGCTACATTCGAAGGATTATCCAAATCCATAGCATCATCAAATCAGTCTCTAGACTTAACCAACAAAAATATTGCGGCAAACAAGGCCATTATAGCCGAACAAAACGCCCAGATAGAAACCTTGAAGTTAAAAGTCAAAAGCATTGAAGCTACCATCGGGCAAAAGCGCGACGAACTGAACCAAATTACTAAGGAGGAGGAAAACAAATGATTACTCTATTTTTATTTATTGCATCGTCGCTGCTATTTGCCTTGTCCGTACTGGGTGCAAGCTATCTTTATTTAAACGCCAAAACAACGGCTCCTCTATTCTTAAAAAGAGAAAATTTAAAGAATGAAATTATAGCCCTAGATAGAACTCTAAGCGAGCGAAAAAACGAATTGTCTAAAATACTAATAGAGTTGAAAAATGCGCAGCATGCCATTGCGGAAGGCAAAATAGCCAAAGATTTTTTAGACGCTTACGACAAAGAATACGCGGATAAAAAACAAAGCATATATAAATTGGACGCCGAGCTAAAGACAATTGGAAACGACACCCAAACCGCCAAGCAAACAATCCTAGACTTAAATCAGGAAATAAGCTCCAAAAGCGACGAACTGCAAAAGCTAAATTTAGATTTGCTGAACATAGGAAGAGAACTCGCAGAAAAGCAAATCAATTTGAGATCCTTAAAAGCCGAAATCAAAAAATCTGAAGATCTCTTTGAAAGCTTGAAAAATCAAATTGAGGCAAGGAGCCAAGAGTTTTCCGATTTGATATTGAAAATAAAATCGGAGCAATTGGCGCGCGATATTGAAAGCAAAAAATCGGACGAACTAAAAGCCGAAATCCAAAAAATTGAAAACAGCCGCGAAGAATTGACGGAAAAAAGAAGGAAACTGGAGGAGAAAATAGATGCACTATCCCAACAGGAAGCTGAGTTAAAAGGCAGAATTTTAACAAGCGATGCCTATGCAAGCGAAACTGTTTCCAAAATGCGCTGGTCGGATTTGGACACCCCCTATATAAAGGAAGAAAGACAAAAGACAAAATATATCAAAGAAAATGAATTTCTGGGCGGGTTTAAAAGCACACTTGAAAGTAAGGGTATTGTCTTTAACGAAAGAATAATAAACGCATTCCATACAAGTTTAAAAGTCGAAGACTCTTCCCCCCTTGTTGTTTTGGCAGGAATCTCGGGAACGGGCAAAAGCCTATTGCCGCGACTGTATGCGAATGCAATCGGAATGAACTTTCTGCAGATAGCCGTTCAGCCGCGCTGGGACAGCCCGCAGGACTTATTCGGATTTTACAATTATATAGAAAAAAAATTCAGGGCTACGGAACTATCGAGAATGCTCTGGCAATACGACATTTACAACAACGGCGCAACTAGGAGGCAATTTAAGAAACGAGAAGAGTTGCCAATGAATCTAGTTCTATTGGACGAGATGAACCTTGCAAAGGTCGAATATTACTTTAGCGACATGTTGAGCAAGCTTGAGGCAAGAAGGGGAATTGATTGCTCAAAAACAGAAGAGAGGCTCCCATCCGAAATCGAGTTCGAATGCTCAACGCAATCCGAAAAAAGCGCCCCGAGGCGTCTCTTTATAGGAGGGAACACTTTGTTTGTCGGAACGATGAACGAAGACGAGTCGACGCAATCTATTTCAGACAAGGTAATGGATAGAGCCAATGTGATGAGGTTTGGCAGACCGAAAGATTTAGATGTAAACCCTATGCCTAATATAGATGCAAATGAAAATTATATCAGCTTGGGAACTTGGGAAAAATGGAAACTTGCATCAAAAAATGAAAGGGATGCGGCAGAAAAGCTGAAAGAGATTGTATACCCAATCAACAATGAATTGGAAAAAATCGGAAGGCCTTTTGCGCATCGAGTTTGGCAAGCAATGAAAGCCTACGTCTGCAACTACCCGGATATATCCAAGAAATCCGCAATCGCCGATCAAGTGGAAATGAAGATTCTACCAAAGCTAAACGGTCTGGAAAAAGACGAGAAATCGGTTAAGAATGTCTTAGACAACATTGGCAAACAAATCGAAAAGCTCGGAGACAAGGATTTATTAGATGCTTTCAACAAGGCAAAAGACACGGATAATTCATTCTTTCAGTGGCGGGGAATTATGAGATAGGCAATGTCCATATCAAATGATGACATCAACAATTTATATGCGGAAGAATCCTTTCGAGATACTTCCGCCTTGAGGTATTATCTCCACAAGGAGCAAGAATCGGCCGATCCCAAATTTGATTTCATATTTAATATTGTCGAAAGCTTCGCCCAGCTAAGGTTTTTCGCAGAAGAAAAATTCCGACAGTTTGAACAGGTCGCAAACAACAAACGAAATGAATTACCCCTTGATTGGGATTCAATTTTAGATAAACTGACCGACAGCGCTGACGACCCGCCGTGTAGGGTTATCACAACAATCGCCCAGCAGTATTTCCATATTCTAACATTGCTATGCGGAAACATACACAAGGTTTTGCGCCGCGACCGAAAGAAAATTAAAATTTCCTCAATTCAACAAATCGACTCTTATTGCCTTAGATGGCTTACAAAACAACCGGGAAGAAATGCCGAGGAAAAAGCGGGGGCCAGGCAGGAACTCTTGGCGCTTGTGAGAAAAGAGTCGGTTGTAACGCTCGAGAATAGAGTGTTAAAGAATCTCCTTAAGAGATGTAAAATAACCGGCGAAACATACGTTAGAGAATACAATGAACGATACTCAAATTCCGAGAGAATAAAAGCAACCAAGCGTCTGGTTGCATTCTGCAAAGAACAATTACAATCGCCTGTCTTTAAAATTATTCCGTCTTTAACGAGTTTGCCGGTTCCCAATTATGTGCTGCAACATAATATTTACTATTCGACCGTATGGCGCCTGTACAAACTGCTCATTCAACAAGCCCGAATTACCGAATCGGTTTGGCCCTACCGATTCAATGTTTTTCAAGACTACTTCTTCCTAAAGACAAATCTTGTTTTAAGAGCCATTTTTGGCGAAAGACTGAGACCTATTTTTGAAAACAAGCTTTGGTTCTCGTTCCTACCACAAGAGGGAAGTTTTCTTCAAAAGCCATATTTCTTTAATTTATATGAGAATGAAGCCGAAAATTATCTACTGGAAGTCAAGGTTAGCGAGCGTTTCAATTATTTAAGAGAGCTTACGTTGCGGAAATTGAAATCGGACGGAACGCCTATTTTTGAGAAATCATTTCTTCCTATTCTATTGCCGCACGACAGAATTTCATTGGACGCAAAAAATCAAAAGCTAAATTTCATTGCATACGTTGAGTGCGCCTCCGGAGGCGATTCTCCGACAAACCTACATTCCAGAATTAGAGCTATCAACGATTTCGAGAAAACACTCAATAATATTATAAAAAATGTTAGTGAATGTATTTGACATAACAAACGCTCCGTCGCTGAAGCGCTACGAACTGGAGCGCGACAGTGAAATTTTTTTGAGGAAATCGCTAAACATGGCGAATGTATTATTTGTGCCTCCGAACGACTGCAATAGAGCGGTATATACTCAGGATTTTGAACGCCCCTGCATAGAGGATATATTTGACGGTAAACGCCTAACTTTTGGGAGAGCAAGAACTTTGGACAAAATTATAGATAGGCTAAAATGCGGCGATTTTAAAGAGTGCGATATTCTTTTAAATGATTTTTTTAAGCTGCAACTTAATGAGGAAGATCTTCAAGACGAAATAAAAAACATTATTCTGGTACACGACGACTTCGACCCGGAAACTCAAGAACACGTGTTGGGAGCATTCCCTAAGGAGCGAGACCAAACAACATTGCTTTGGCGTTCAATCGCGGCATGCATAGGTTCGGAAGACGAACTAAAAAGATTCGGCGCAAAAGAGTTGGATAAAGTTTTAATTATCGACGCTCAGAACCGAGATGCCCTGCTTTCAATATTTAAGCTGAAAAACTTTAAAAGAAATAATGTTTCGATACTTGTACCACAACGGAAATTGTTTAGGGAAAGTTCTCCAAATTACGGGAAATTGCCCTTTATCCCATCGCCATTGAGTTCAGAAAAATTACCGGACGACATCGGCAAATTCTACGAGATTGTATTCTCGAGGAAATCCAACATAAGCAAATTCATAGCCCCGTACAATGGAGTATGGAAGACCTTCCAAGTCCCGAAAATAACTGCGCGCAAAATTGAAATTCCACCTAGTTACTTCTCGGAAAACAATATTAAACATTGTATCATTGTAGGCGACATAGATGTAGCAATCCCGGCATCTATAAATACAATAAGAGATCGCGACGAAACTTTTTTATTCTCGGGAGCATGCAAATTCGCATTTAGAAAAGAGAATAAACTTCCGACTTATTTGGATCACTGCGAAACCTTGTCCATCGTCGTTCAAAAGGATGAAGAAATTTCAACCGAGACTCTAATAGAAGAGACCGAAAATGTACTGGGCGGCGAAGAACTTGCTGGCAAAATAAACGAGAAATGCTTCATTAGAAAGCAGGACAGCAAGGCGACTTTTTATTTAATAATTGGCGAAAACCACACGCAGCTGAAAGAATTGACACACGATTTCGGCAGGGAAAGCGAAAAAAACCAAAGGTTAATACTCGAACCCAAAATGCAACCGGGACAGGGAATAGCAAGAGTTTTCGTAGACGCATCTCCCCTGATTTACGGAAGGATAGAACTTAATTTTAGAGAAATGAAATCGAGCGCAAAAACCCTCGAAATCTTGCAAAAAGAAATAAGAAGAAGTTTTCCCCTCGATATGCCGCAGGTTAAGGCGGACTCTAGATTGTGGTCAAAGGTCGAAGATATCGTTGATAACTACCTAGACGGATACCACATTCCCTACAACGTATTTGCAAAGGCCTCATACATAAACCCAAAGGCGGAAGGAATAGAACGCTTTGAAAGAAAAAATGTTTTTGGGATGTCACCTAAAATTCCTCCCTCTACCGATGTAGGGAAAATTGAAAAACTCTTTCACAAAATATGCGAGGACTACAATCGAGCCGGAGTCGATAAGAAAAAACATTTTGTAAAGCTTGCCGCATGGACCTACGCCGGCGATACCCATGAAACATTCGCGTTCATGACCGACAGTATTTTAGAAGAAATAGAAGATTCCGCAAGAAATTCAAGTCAACTTGCAAAGCAATATTTTACATATTGCTCAAATTTCTTAACCCAGAAGGAAAATATAGATAGATTCTACAATGCCTTCTGCCTGAGGATTGAAAAAGAATTTTCGCAAAATAGGCCAAAATTTGGCAGCTGGATATATGGGATCTCAAACATCATAACGTTTAATAACAATTTTTTTGAAATATTTGGTGGCAGAAAAGTCAAATATCCGTGCGAATTTTGCATGAAGCTACTGTTTAATGTACTAAAACATTCCTTAAAGAACCGTACCCCCATGATATTTACCTCATCGATATGCGCCATGCTATTTTTGCTAAAATACAGAAAATATAACACCGACTTTCTGCGAAGCGGAAAATTATACAACGATATCTTGGAATATATAGACGAACAAATTAACTTAACACAAAAAGAATGCTCTCTGGGTGCACCTGAAAAGGAATTTAAATCCAACTGCAAAAAAGCAGCTTGGCTTGAGTCCTTTAGAAATTATTTGACGGGAAACGGCACAATCGACGGAATTCCCATGATAGATGACACTAACAAAGGAAACGATGAATAGTTTTATAAATTCAAATAATGATTTTGTTTCCATTTGGACTCTGATAAATGACAAAAGATCCAACTCGCTGTCGCACGGAGAGGTGTTAAAAAAAATAGAATCGTCAATCCAATCCGGGAACCCCCAAGAAGTCTTGGACATTTTACACACGGATGGACTTGTAACTCTCGATAATAACGGAAACTACATTCTAACTTCCCAGGGAGTTAAAATCCGAAAACTATATCCGAACACGCTTGATTTTTCAAAACCGCCGGAAACTCGGAATAAGTCCGCGCATAATTGGGACAGATTTAGACAAGTCTTATCCTACTACATCGATTGCGTCCACACCCAAGAGCGCACTCAGGAATACTTATTTGAAAGCGATATCGGAATAAAATTTTTTAAGCCGATCGCGATAGATCACAATTGGCTGAGACCATTGGAAGATAGAAACGACGATCTTGTGGAAATAAGATATCACCACAAGAAGGATGCCATGGTCATTCCCATATTGAATAGCAAATCTGACGACGACGAGGAAATTTATATAGGATACCCGATAGAAGCATTTAAAGATAAAAACGGCAACTGGTGTTACACACCCGTAGCACTTATTCCAATCGATATAAAGGAATACGCCGACAGTTACCTAAAAGTGAAATTGCGTCTGGAGGAAACGGAAATAAACCAAAGATGGTTGGATTTCTCGGTCAAGGAGGACATAAGGGAAAAGTTTATCTACTCGTGTTTGAACTTTCATAAAGAGGGGGAATTCAGGGGCTTATTTGATTTAAGCAAATCATTGGATTTAATTTCAAACTACTCAAAATACAAAGGCGTCGATCTGGATCCAAACAATACAGCTAGAGAGACATTGCCGATAAAAGGCAATGGGAATGCGGGGCTATATAATATACCTCTCGTTTTTCTCGGCAGCAGTTTAAAATTTTCAAAAACACTAAAAAAAGAACTAAAATACATAAGGGACAAAGTCTCGGACAACGATTTAGATAAAACCGCGCTTGCATACGTTTTTAGAAATCCGCCTTTGCAAAATAAACCAACGGAAAATATTTCGGCACCGCTAGATTTCATCCCTTCAAACGAAGAGCAACGCAATGCCGTCTTTGCCGCTCTTAATTCGCCGATATCAAAGGTGACGGGACCTCCCGGAACGGGTAAAACTCAAGTCGCTATAAATATAATTTCAAATTATATTTATAATAATAAATCTATATTGTTCACAAGCATGAACCACAAAGCGGTTCACGCCATTGAGGAACGCTCATCCACGATTCTTGGCGATAATTCCTTTCCACTTGTTAATTTCTGTTCAAACGATGACAACTCGATTCAAAATCCGTGGTTTAAACAGGACATTGACGTATATATCGCCCTGGCCTCTTCGTTAAGCGACATAGCCTCAGACACAGAGGAGGAATCTGTCGACGAGAGCATGAAGGATTGGGTTAGATTTTACGAACGTTACGGTGCAAGAACCGATGTAAAAAACAAATTATCCTCCTTGGAAAATCGATATGAAAGGATTCTTAATTCCCTAAACATAACACTAAAAAACAAAGAATTTATCCGCGACGAATTCGATGTTAAGGAACTTGTAGCATTGCGCCGAAAGCTGACGGAGGACAAGGAATTTGCATGGTCTAAACTACATTCATATTTATTTTGGAAACTCTTCAAAAAAAACGCCTCAAAAAAATCGAGAGAACGCTTGATTTCGATAATACCGGTGCTGAAAAACAGAGTTAAATTCAGCGATTTATTAGATGGTGTAAGCGATTTTATCCGCAAAATCAAAGACTTTGACGAAACAAAAAAATCAATAGAAGAGATAAAAATTGAAATAGCCGGTATGCCGGAAATACAAGATGGAATAAATGAGCTGAAAATTTGTCTGGATACAATCTCAAAGCACTTAGCTCCGGCCCTAAAACAAAGATTGTCCAAAAAAATCTCCGCATTGGGAAATAATCAGGAGGAATTAAATAAGCTAAAAAATACTATGGTCATGCTCAGAAGCGCAAAGTCTCCGTATTTCTTTCAGCGAATGGATAATTCCACCTATTTGGAAGCGAAATCCGGATTTAACACGTTTTCAAAGTATTTTCCGGC
>ENA-OUQW01003874-OUQW01003874.1-human-gut-metagenome-genome-assembly--contig:-NODE-3874-length-10262-cov-3.473890_pt1 | contig 10262 bp, 2 predicted proteins | sample MGYA00248464_ERZ548849 | MGnify/ENA primary metagenome ERZ548849 (study PRJEB26491, sample SAMN04978193) | human gut metagenome | host: Homo sapiens | study: EMG produced TPA metagenomics assembly of...
TTGCAAGCATTAAACTTGCTCCTAATACTTCTTCTATTGAAAATGCTTTTTTCTCTCCAAAGTTTCTAAATACAATTATTGAGTTTACAAATATTTTGTAAAATACTATTGTTATTATTGAAAAACATATTATTGATAATACGTCATATAATGTGAATCCTGAAATTCCTACTTTTGCAAGTTGTATTATCATTGTTGATATAAATATATTTTTTGCTAAATTTACTTTTTCATTTACATCGTCTTCATTATATTTTGGCTTTATTAAAAACATTGTTACTATTAGCACTAGTGTTGTTAGTATAAATGATAATGCTCCACTTATTCCAAATTTTATTAGGTTTCCTATTATTGCACATGCTACTATCCCTAATAATGGAACTGAGTTTGATATACATGCTCCCAATATACTTATACTGAATGGTGAGATTTCGCCTGTTAGCCCTACCATTGATAACATTAGTGTTATTGTGTATATTGGTATGTTTTTTATTGCAAATACGTTTGTGAATAGTTCTATTTTCTTTTTTTCTTCTTTGTAATTGTGCCCATCTATTGTGTTTTCGTTTATATTTTGAAACATCCTTACCACCTCTTAAACTTTTATAGCATCATTTTACTACTTGTCCTTAGTATTTTTTGTCTTTTTTAGAAAGTGATTTCAAAAAAGTTTTTTACATTTTGTGATATATAATTTATTTTTTCTTTTATTATTTATCTGTTTATGCTTTATATTCTATTATAATTTGGTGGATTTTGCAATATATTTTCGATTTTTTTGGTTTTGAATTTAAAAAATTGTTACCTTTTACAGTCCATAAAAAGTAACAAAATGTTTTTAAAAAAGAAACAACCAGGTTTTATCCCAATTGTTTCTTTTTTTTGCATTACATTAGTATACACATTTATTAAATAATCATTACCTATCTAATTATTTATTTCTGTCTACAACATATTTCTTAATAAAGAATACTCCAACTCCAACTATTGCTACTGCAATAATTCCAATAACTGTAGGTAATACATAGTTTCTATTTTCACCTGTACTTGGTATAATTACTGTCTTTTCAGCATTATCTGTATCAAAGAAGAATTTACCATTATTCCATGTAACTTTAACTGGTGTACCTGTAAAATCTCCATCTTTTCTAGTAACATCAACAATTTCTGTCTTGTTATCAAAAGTATTATCTTCAGAACTTGTCAATAATTTAGATGCTTTTAATGTAACTTCATTAGATTCACCTGGTGCTAAATCTTTTTGTAATTTAGAAGTATAATATGTTTTAATTGAATTTAAGTAATCTGTATTTCCTTTTTCACTAGCATTTACTTCTTCAATAAATGTATTTTCTTTCTTCTCCCAAGTATTATCTGGTACAAATACTATTTTTCCATCTAAGTAATCAATTACACCTGTTACAGAGTTCTTAATAAGTTGTGCTCCTTTTTTATTACCATATAGATAATAATTTGGTGAATCATAATCTTTTTCACTTACATTTGTAACTTTAATAGCATAAGTAACTTCTACTGTTGCACCTTCTATTAATTCTGAGTCAAGTTCTGCTCTTAAAATTCCATTTACGTTAATTCCATTTGTATTTGTTGGTCCCATATATGATAAGTTTGAATGGCTTCCTTTTAGTTTACCATCTTCTGTAACTTCTGCATCCATTAATATTTGACCATTTGCTAGTGTAATTTTAAATGCAGATACTCTCTTAGAAATATCCATTAGTTGTTTTGCTCTTTCTACTATTCCAAAGTCAACATTTTTAACTATGAATTCAACTTTGTCATCATTTCCATCTGTAATTGTTGTGTCGTATTCTACACTAAATGACATTGCTGGTGTTTTTGAATCCATTGATGTTGTTTTTATTACATCTGATGTTCCTTCATATGCCTTGTTTATTTCATCTTCTGCATTATTTCTTGTAATTTTTCTCATTTCTGCATCTATTGTTTTTCTAGTATCTATATTATCTAATGCATCTGTTTTTCTAGTATTTACATCTTTTTTATACCATTCTTTGTCATTTTGGTCTCTTGATTCATCATATATTGTTCCTTTATAGTATTGAACTTTATATGTCTTATTTCCCCAAGTATAAGTTAAGTTGTAGTTACCTGGTATATATCCCTCAATTTTGAAGTTTCCATTTTCATCAGTTGTTACTTCTTTTGAAATTCTTTCTCCATCATAACTACTATCATCTTTTCCAATTTCATCTAGTCTTACTTTTACTCCTGCAACTGTTGCTTCTCCATTGTCATATACACCATTTCCAAGTCTTTCATTGTCTTTATTTACTGTTGCATTATCAACAAATACTGTTCCAATTATTGATCTTGCATTCTTAAGTTCCAATTTTAAAGATGTTGCTGAATCTGTATCATCTTCGTAGGTGTCTATTTTTCCAACTGTAATATTTGCTGGTACAGAGTCTTTATCTACAACTGCAACTGGTGTTTGTGTATTATTGTCTTTAAATGTTGTATAAGAATTGATTTCTGCTACATTGTTAAGCACTTCTTGGTTATTTACAATCTTCAATACCGCTTCTCTATTTAATTTATATTGAACATATAAATAATTTGATTCTCCTGATTTTATAACTGTATTTGTATCTATTACAGCCTTGTTATATTCTTCATTATATTTTTCACTTGAAGCTATATTTAAGTTTCCTGTTATATTATTTTGTCCATCAATTCCTGTTCCAGCTGATACTAATTCATAACGATTATCAAAATAATTAACTATACTATTTGCTTTTGTTAAATATGATGATTCATTTCTTATTGCTATTTTATATGTTAAATATACTTGCATTTCTTTTGATTTATCATTTGTTTGATAATTTACATCTGATTCATATACAGCTCTTTTATATGTTCCTGTATAACTATTTTTAAATTTTACTCCAACATTCCAAGAATCTGAGTTATCTGGTATCATTCCAGAATCATTTAATCTTTTACCATATTTGTAAACATGCCAATAACCATTTACTCCAACATTTACATTTTCTAAATCATTTGCAATTGCTAAATCTGCTTGTGGTTTTTCATATAGTCCTAAATTGATATATCTTATTTCTTTTGTTCCTGGTTTAAAGTAATTTGCTATATTATAACCAGCATCATTTGTTTTTGCATGTATTGTACATGATGAACTGTCATTTATTTTTGCAACATGATCTTGTGTATTTGTATATCCAATTGAATATTTGTTGTTTACATTTACTCTATTTTCTCCTGTTGCTTCAACACTTGTAAAGTTTTTATCTAATACATCTCTTTCTACTTTATCTGTTGATTTTGAACCATTATTCTTATTTATATTAATTGCAACTGATTGATAGATTAATCCATCATATTCAAATTCAATATAATAATCTGCTAATTTTTCAATTTCAACATCTTCAAAGATATATTCACCACCAGTTATTTCATTATATAATCCATTTTCTGATGATTTTGTTTCTTTTAGTGTATTTCCATCTTTGTCTTTTAATCTAACTGTTATTCCATTAAATGATTCATCATTTACATCATATTCATCATCTTTATATAAATCATTTCTTACTGTTTGTTTTCCAGATTGAACATCTTTCCAAATATAACCTGATAATTTAATATATTTTTGTATATTTTTTATTGTTATTGATGTTTGGTTAATTGGTATTTCTATTCCATCTTTTATTATTTCATAACCATAATTTGGGTTTTTAGTTTCATATGCTACATATGTTCCCATTATTAAGTTTTCAAATTTTATTTTTCCATTTGAATCTGTCATAAACTCTGTTGCTTCACTTCTATTATCAACATAACTTAATATTCCATTTGTTTGTTTTACATATTTGTTTGTATCTTTATTTTGTAAAACAAATCCTACACCTACTAATGGTAATTTTTCATCTCTTGAATCCACTTTATAAATTTCTAGATTTTTTGTTAATGTTATATCATAATTAAAGTCTGCATTTATTTCTGTTTCTGTTGGTTTATCACCTGTTTTTACTAACATCAATCTTTGTGTTCCAGAATTTCCTAAAAACCATAACTCTGCTGTATATACACTACCTGTGTCTATTTTTCCTTTAGCTGATATACTTGAAATTTTTGTGTGCTCTGAAGTTGCTTCTACTGTTACATAGAAATTTTCATCTGAAGAAACATCTGATTCATTTATAAATACTTCGCTATCTCCTTCAAATCTACTATACCATACTTTTGAATATTCTGAATTATTTTCATCATATACATATATATTTGATAAACTTCCTTCAAAATTCCAATTAAATGGTCCAACTCTTACATAAGATTTTCCATTTTCATTGTATGCTGTTGTACTTATATTAGATTTATCTGTATTATCTGTTATTGTAGTATTTGCACTTCCTATAGAATTAGCATAATCCTTTGCATCATTTATAATTTCTGTATCTTCATCTCCAGTATTATTATCATATGACCAATTGGCACCTAATGCATCACCAACATTACTATACCATGTATTTATATAAGCCCATATTGCATTTTGTGCTTCTGAAGTATTTTGGAAATTTTTTACTCCGTTACTATAACCCATGTTTTTAGATAAAATATATGCTAATACACCATTAGAATTATCTGTTACACTTGTACCAGCTGTATTCCAAGCTGTATTTCCTTCTATTTTTATGTATTTTTGAACTGTATATACTATATCAATACCATCTAATGATGCACCTTTTTCAACACAGTATAAATCATCTCTATCAACTAAATCTGCTGAACTTACATATACACTTTCATCTTCATTTGTATCACCTTTTATATTGTCTAAACGTGTTGTAGCATTAACTGTTCCTGATATTACAAATATTGCTGTAGTCATAATTGCTGTAATATTTAATAGACCTTTTTTTATTTTATTCATTTTTATTTACCTCCTTTCCTATAAAATTCTTCCATGTATAATTTTTCTTGATATTAAATAAGATCCTGCTAAAAGTATTGCTACTGTTGTTATTATTAATGAAATTGTTGTTACTACTTCACCTGTTTTTATACTTAATATTACTTCTGCTGTTCCCATATCATCTTCACCTTTTACTTTATTACCTGCTGTTGAGTCAACATCTTGTAATCCTAATTCATTGTAACTTTCTACAATTTCCGCTGTATTTGGAATTAATCCTGTATTACTTTCAGTCATTTGTTTTGTTACAATCAATTTAATTTCTTTGCTTTCACCTGGTGCTATTTTTTGGTTTGCAAAACTTGTTGTGTATACATTTCCATCTGCTTGATACCAATCTTTGTTCAATTCTGAACTAAATTTGTAATCTGATGATAAGTAATCTGCAATTTTTCTTACATAAGCATCAACTTCACCTTCGTTTGTAACTTTTATTGTATATTCAACAACTACTGTTGTTGCATTAACTAATTTTGCATCAATTTCTGCTTTTGCAAGTGTTGCATTATCATATTCTTTTGTAACTGTTCCTTTTGAGTTTTGAATTGTTATTCTATTAACTGTTTTGTCTAATTTCAAGTCAAATACTTTTGCTTCTTGTAATCCAATATTTATGTTTGCAACATTATTATTATTTAATTTTATAATTTCTGTTGCTCCTACTGTCTTTTCTTCATTATTTTGATTTATCTTTTTATTTATTACTTTTGAGTTATTTTCTTCTGATACTCCTGCTTTTTCATAAGTTGTTAGTATATATTTTGAAGTATCATATTCAAATATTACTATATATTCTCCATTTGGTACTTTGTTTAAACTATAAAAACCATTATTGTCTGTTGTTGTTACTATTTCTTTTCCTTCTGTATCTTTAGCTATCTCATTATTAGATGTAGATACTAATCTTACTACAATTCCTGATAATAATTGTTCTGATGTATCTTTTTGTCCATTATTATTTGTGTCTAACCATGCTGTACCAGCAATTACATTATTTGTTGTAACAGTTGAATCTGGGTTTTCTGTATTTTCACCATTATTTGTATTACCGCCATTATTATTTCCGTTGTTATTTCCGTTGTTGTTACTATTTGATTCTGGTTGTAATATATGTTTTACAGTTGCCTCTTTTAATTTTAATCCGTCAACACTAACTACTACATTATTTTCAATCTCCATAGCTTTGCTATTTCCTGGTATTTTATTTACAATTGCTTTTACTGTATATTCAACAGTTTCATTTTCAGCTAATTCATCTTTAATTGTTAATTTAGAATTTTGTTCTAAATATTGTCCTTTTCCTAATACATTTCCATTTTTTTGAACTTCTGATAATGTTGTTTTATTTGAAATACTGTCAAATATTTGAATATTTTGTAATTTTTCTGTTCCTATATTTTTTACTTTTATTTTATACTCAATTGTTTCCCCTGCTTTAACATAGTTATTACTATTATTTGAAGTCATACTTAATTCTATATTAGCAATTCTTACATTAAATTCTAATTGATTTGAATAAAATGTTTCTTTATTTTGTTCTGCTGTTACAGACATTTTTGAATTTGTCAATTTTGTATTACTATCTATAATTGTTTCAATAACAACTCTCTTTGTTTCCCCTGCTGAAATCTTATCTATAACAATATATTTATTATTTTTTTCTACTACATTGTTATTTTCTGAATTTGTGTAACTAATATCTCTTACATTAAATATTTCTCCGGCTAGCACATTAACTTTAACATTTTTTAAATCTTCATTTGAAGTATTTTTTACATTTGCAATATAGCCATATGTATAACCATTTTTTACTTGCTCATTATCTGTTGTTGAATATAATTCAATTTCAATATTTGCTTCTTTTACTTCTGTTATAAGTTCATTAGATTTTTTTGTAACTTCTCCATATTTAGTTGTTAATTCATTTGATAATTTTGTTCCTTTTGTTCCTTTATTTACTTTTACTAAATAACTTTGAGTTGTTGTTTCTCCAACTGATAATTTTGCAATATTAAATTGTATATTTTTTCTATCTTTATATTCTATAAATGGTTTATAATCAACTGGTTCAATACTCATCCCTGTTGGTACTTCATTTTTTTCTACATATGTTGTACCTTCTGGTACTTTTCCCACAACATTAATGTTTGTCATATCTTCTGTTCCAGTATTAGATACTGTAACTGTATATTTTATAATTTCTCCTTCTTTTACTTCTTGTGTTCTTTCTTCTCCTGCTACAAAGGCTTTTAATGTTGTATCCACAACTGGACCTTTTCCTGTTTCTAATGTTAATCTATCTAATTCTACAGATGATTCTGTTGAATTATTTGTGTTTGTATAATATACATTATAACCTTCTTGTGCTACTTTGTTGTATTCTAAGTTTTCTGGAATTGTAATTCCATATGTAATATCAATTTCTTCTAATACATCTAATTCATCTACTATAATTAAATATTTTTTTACATTAGTAAAATCAGTTATATTTTCTTGCCATGCATTTGATGTATTTTCTAGATCTGTTGTTGCTTTTTCGTTATTTGAATAATATATTTTTACTTTACTATTATCTATTCCAGATACTTTTATGGCACCATTTACTAATATATCGATATTATTTATTCCAGATACTGCATCTTTTGTTGGGAATGTTCCTAAAATCTTAACATTTGAAATTTTGTCTTCATTATTATTTATTATATTTTTTTCTATTGTCACATTTTTTTCTGTTTCTGAAGTTTGTAATTTTGCTGTTTTTTCACCATCATTATTTATAACATTAATTCCATAATCTGAAATTTGATTTGTTGTTACAAGTCCAGCATATGAAACTATATTAATATTTTGTTGTTCTGTTCCAATATTTGCTCCATTTTTATAATTAATTGCATTTGCATTTGTGTATGTCATTATTACTGTTTCCGTACTGCTTGTTGCTTTTTTATTTATTGTTAAATCTGCATTTATTAATAACACAGCTCCATCTATTGCTTCATCTTTATATTTTGTTTGTTCTCCATCAAAGGTTATTTCTATTGTTTTACCATTTAATTTTGAAGATTTGATTTTTAATTCATCTTCATATATTAAAGATATAGAATTTACTTTAATGTTTTCTATTTTTTCTGGTAATTGAATTCTTACAACTGGATTTTTAAATAATTCATTACTTTCTTCCTTTGATTGTAATGTAACTCTAAATTCAACATTTTGATTTGTTGTCATTGTTGAAAGTTCTGTTTTATTTATTTCTAGTTTGGCAGATGTTTCTGTTTCTTTTAATTCAATTTTGCTTTCTGCTTCTTCTATGTTATTTTCTTTGTCAACTGATGTATAAGTACCTTCTGCATTTAAAACAATTTCATTTGCAGTTTTTATAGTATTTTTATTAGCATTTACAATTGTTTTTGTATTTTCTATTTCTAGTTTTTCTATTTTTTGTGGTGTTGTTAATATCATTTTAATATTTTCAACATTCTCTTTATATTCTACTATGATATCTCCGTTTTCATTTGCCTCTGTTTGTGAATCTATATTTGTTAATTGCTTATTTGTATCTGTATTTACAATTGTTATTCTACCATTTTCTCCAAGTATGTCTATCATTTTTTGTTTATTTATTTTTGTAGTTTTGTAAATTGATTTTATAGTGCTATCATTATCTTTTTCTAATATATTTACACTTGATGCAACTCCTACTAAATTTGTATTTAAAATTGTTTTATATGTCAATTCTCTATCTATACTATAATATAATTTACCTTTGTATATGCTTGTTTCATTTTGAACTTGTTCAATTTTAAATATAGAATCTTTTTCTTCGTTACTTAATCCCATTTCATGAGATGCTGTAAATACTGTTTTATTATCATCATAAAGTTCTATTTTTGAACTTATTTTATTTGATTGTTCTTCAAATCTACCAGTTTCATCAAATATATATGTAATAATAAATGTATCGTTTCCTTCTCTTAACCAAGAAACTTTATTTTCTACGTTTTCATTATTTACAGTTATATTTATTGTTCCTGTTTCTGCATTATAATTCCACATATCATCTGATAATTTTTTATTATTTGTTGTTAAATTATCAACAGAACTTACTAATACTGTTTTAGGAAATTTATCTAAAATTTTAGGAGCAACAATTTCTAATGAAGTAGATTTTATAGGAAATAAGTTATCTTTTATTCCTGACATTACTTTTATTTGTACAATTTTTTTATCTACACCATTATAATTTAAAATCTTATTTGTTATTACTTCTTGTGATAAGATATTATCACCTTTTTGATATGGACTTACCATATGTAATCTTACTGTTCTTGTTGCTGTTATAGAAATATTTTTTTCTGTTTCATCTCTATAAATGCCACTTAAACCTAATTTTGATTCTATGCTTATTAAACTTAAATCAAATTCACTATCTTTTACAAACTCAATTCCAACTTCTATTTCTTTTGTATCTCCGGCATTTATTTGATTTAAATAAATATTATTTTCATCTATTTTATTTACTATATCATTTTGAATATCTGTTTTAAATTTAAAATTAGAATTTTTTAATGAGATTTGTCCATTAAAATATCCATTTTGTTTTACAGACACTTGTAGATACATTTTCATATCTTCTGAATTTATTTTTTCATCCAATGAACTTACTTTGTTTCCATTAGAATCCTTAAAATAAGCCATAAACTCTACGTTTTTATGACTAGTACTTTTTGTTTCGCTTATAGCATTTGCAGCATATGATACTATGCTATCACATAAAACTAAAACATTTGCCATTGTTAAAGTTATTATTAATGCTATCGCTGTAGTAACTTTTAAGATTTTTTCTTTCATAATATTTCCCCCTAAAATAATTAATTTTTATAATATATAATATATATAATTATTGCTTATATATAATATAATTCTAGTACTTATAAGTCAATACAAGTATTTTTCAGTACAAACTAAGCACTAAACTTTATTTACGGAACTAGAAAAAAGATTAATATTTCAATTATATTAAATTAATATTAAATTTTCATTACAAGTTTCGGCAAAATAATCCTTTTACATAATTCTTCCAGAATATATTATACAACATTTAGATTGTTTTTTCAACGTTTTTTAAAGCTTTTTTCTGTATTTTTTTAATTTTTTTAGTTTACTTTTTAGCATCAGTTACCAATTAATACTTTTGAAGATAGAGGCTGGTAAATATATGAAATAATTATTTTTGAATGCGATTGGAATAATTTTAGAAATTCTTAATTGATTTTTAGGGGAATGT